>QGNH01000585.1_pt1 | contig 42601 bp, 60 predicted proteins | sample 1735481 | NCBI WGS metagenome assembly QGNH01 (sample SAMN09239004, study PRJNA386568) | Viral metagenome, whole genome shotgun sequencing project. | reverse complement strand
GACTCCCGCCGCCTCCACCACTTAAACTGCCTGTTTTAAATAGTTTGGAATGAAATAATTCTCGCGTACACCGCACGTACAATTCGTTTAGAATTGTGCTGTGCTCAAACTCTACCGCCGCCACTTAAAAGCCTGTCCGCACCGCTCGATGACTTACCGGAGATGCAAGTGTCCGGTCTGGGTTTTCGGAAGCGTGCAGGGCCGGCGCATCCGCGAAGCGCTCGATACCACGAGCTGGGACCGCGCGGAAGAGATTCTCCGCGCGCGCGACCCCGTCGAAGCTCCGGTCACGATGACGCTTGCAGAAGCGGGGGCGCGATTTATCGCGGACTGCGAGCGCCGGAATGGTGCCGACACCACGGCAAAGTACCGCCTCATGATCGGCGAGATGAAGGATTGCCTCGGGTCGTCATTGGAGATCCGGGCTCTCCGGGTGGATGACCTCTCGCGCTACAGCGAGGGATGGAAGATGGCGCCCATCACGGCGGGGAAAAAGCTGGAACGGCTCCGGTCGTTTTTCAGGTTCTGCATGGAACGCGGGTGGTGCTCCTTCAATCCGGCGGTCGGGATAAAGAAGCCGAACGCGAAATTCAAGCAGCGGATGCCGTTCACCGACGCCGAGGTCGAGAAGATACTCTGGGCGACGGAAATCTACCCGATCAAGGGTATCTATCGGAAAGATTCGCCGGCGCGAATAAAGGCGTTTGTTCTGCTCCTCATCTACTCGGGCATCCGCATTAGGGACGCGGTGACGCTCGACGTTTCCCGGTTCGTGGGAGACGAGAAGCTCCTGATCCCGACCCAGAAGACCGGGACTCCGGTCGTGCTTCCCCTCCCTCCCGACGTGGCAAAGACCATCCTCGCGTTAAAGAAGCCGGACAGTCCGTACTTCTTCTGGACGGGCAATGGTTTGCCGAAATCCGCGGTAGCGGACTGGCAGAGGTCGCTCCGCAAGCTTTTCAAGCTGGCGGGGGTGAAAGGCCACGCCCACCGATTCCGCACAACGTTTGCGGTGAGACTTTTGGAAAAAGGCGTGTCCCTTGAAGCGGTCGCGGCGCTGCTCGGAAATTCGATCAAGGTCGCGGAAAAACACTACGCGCCCTGGGTAAAAAGTAGGCAATTGGCGCTCGAGGAATCGGTGAAGAAGACGTGGGCTACTTAACTGGTAACTGCCACGCTAGTGGACTTCAGGTTATTTAACCAGGGATGGCATAAATTCGCAGGGCGGCGAAGTTTCTTTGCTCAATTCCACACGTCCCGGCACCGACGGAGATTACCCTCAAATAAACACCGAAGTATCTGAATCCTTAATGGCTAACACTGCATCACAAACGGTCCAGAGGTGATTTATGACAGAAAAGCCAGACAGTGAGAGCAAGAGCGAGGAATCCAAAAGCGAGAAGGACACAAGTCAGGAGCCGAACTTGGTTGAAGAAGGGGCACAGATACACGTGGAAGTATTGGAGGATGGTTTGAACTCCGGGTTCGGATTAGCTCCGACCCCGGCTTCCGACAAGCCATCGGACGACAAACCAAACGACGCCGAATCGAAAGACGAAAAAGACGCCGCTTAAGAACAAATCAATCGCGCACTGAGAGCTGGGGCGGTCAAACAAGAACTTTGTTTAATCGTGGCTTTCGCCATGGTGATAGTTGAGACCCCAGCTTTCAGAGAACGAACGGCCGATTTTTCTAGCCTTTTCTTCTCTTCTCTTTCTTTGATCCCCTCTTAAATCTTTTCGTCTGTTCCCTGGAGCAAACGACTTCCCCGCCGAAAATAAATTCGNNATTCGGTCGGGCGAAGTCGCAATCCTTTCGTGTTCCCTTTTCGCTATTGCGATGAAACGGCGTAAAAGTAATTCGTTGAGCCGAGGTGCGGACATTGCCACTCTCCAAAATTTGAGTATTCCGCGCTGGTATCCCCAGAGGCACTCGCGCTAGCTAGCATTTGGAGTGCTTGTTTTTGAATTTAGCTTGTCCCTCGGTTCAAAAAACTACTCCGGCGCGCGGGGAAGTCGTGAGAAGCCGCGCCACTCTTTTTCGTCGCCCGTTTCAGTTTCCCTTCCAGCGACGGAAATAAAAAACCCTTTGACCGGGGTTCTAGTTCGTAACGTATAAGGTTACGAGAGAGCCGAAGCCCTCACTAGAACGCGCCGTCAAAAGGTTCTTTTAGCGCGTTTCCTCCGGTCACCTTGCACAGGCAAGGATTTGCTTACTTCCCTTTAAACGTACCATCGTGGCGGAAGGTTACAAGGTCGGCCTGGGGATAACTGTGTTTTTAGATCAGGGGTCTGTTTTTGTGTAGGCGTCTAAGACAGAAGCACTCCAAAAGATGACAGCACTCAACGCGAAGAAAATTGCCTGCGCGAGTGCCATGGTTATGGATATTCTCGGTGATGTCAGCGCAATCGAAAGAATGACAAGGATTGGAGCAAGCAGACAGACGAGCAGTACCGAGAGGACGAGTATAACGGGCTCCCTTTTAACATTGATTCTTCCTACCGAAGCGGATGCTAGTTTGACGATTGACTGCCCAACGATTACAGCAGACACGATCGACCACTCTGGAATGAAAAGGATCGTCCGAAATTCGGCTCTGTGGGCTAAAGTGATTCCGATTACGATGAAGGGAAGTAAGACAAACAAAAGCTCAGTTGTTGCGCTCGAGAAATAGCGGATACCCTCTTGCCTGTCTGATTCCCTCTTTTTTCGGGCGAGCTCTTCTTTGGCAGAAGGCGAAGATTGAATAGGCGGGGTCGTCATAATGCCAAGAATTATATTTCTGAATGACTTCGAATTCTTGGCTTTTTGGCGGGGCCGTGCGACCGAAAGATTTGACACACCAATCCTCTATTTCCCCCCGGCGAAATAGAAGATGCTCCTCGAATCGGTCATCCTTGACCGTGAAACTTATGCCCTGCCGGGGCGGGCGCTTTCCCCAACTTGCTACCAAGTTAGCCCGAGGGTACTTTGTGGGCTTTGAACCGGCAGCGACGTGCACAAAAACTATAGCAGGATTCGCGCCGGGATTCCAGATTGTTTTGTGCTCGGCGGGATCATTTTGGGTTGTCATGGTTTTTTCGCCGGCGCGGCTTCTTCATTGCAACCCTGTTTCCGGTGTATGCCCGGAAAAGGCACGATGTGGCCTGTTGCGCTTTATGGGGAAACAGCTCCTTCAGCTCGTCTGGAGAGAGCTGTTTGCTATTTGTCTAGATTATTCCCGTGAGGCGCGCGCACGTCCACCTGTGAATTTCTCCGTGCGAGATCATCCAGTCGGCTACCTTGATGGCCGCAATTGGGTTCATAGGAGTCCCTGACACATCCGCAAGTGGGGCAAATTGGGACCAGGTGGCCGTTCCGTTGAATTGCAGTAAACCGAAGCTGATCAGTCCATTCGAGTCCATTCTCGCTACGTTCGTGTTCTGGCTTTCGCATTTGATGATTTTTCGGAGGAATTCAGGATTTTGTGTATTTTCGAGCCAGAAGTCGATTTCAGCCTGTGGGAAGGGTTGGGGACTAAAAGTCGTTCCTGAGGCGTTTTCTGGCGGGGGCGGGGCTATTGCTGGGGTGATTAAGGCCGTTTCAGCCCGCGCCGGGGTAATCAAAACCGTCCGAGGGGGAAGGACTGAAACTACTTTAGAACACAGGACTGATAGATAGACAAGAAGGACAAGGGTGGGGATTTTCAAAGTTATGGCGGCTTGGGAGGTTCGTACCGTAACAAGTGTTACAGGATGAACTTTCTTATTCCGCCCGCGCTTGTATGCGCTTCTCCGGTTATGGTTCGGAGATTTTGGTTTGGCCTTTTGGGGAATCTGCTTTCCCCGCGAGCGGGGCCGTCCTATCGGTCGGCTCAAATCGTGGGGTAGTAACAGCATCCGATATTGCTATCGGGGAAAACAGACTGTTGGATTCCCTGTGCGCCCGCGATAAAGGATTTAACAGGGATAACTTAAAAAGGATAAACAGGATTGATGTCAGCATGAAGGTCGTTGGATTCATGCCAAGTATGAAGTTGTGTTCGGATGAGCGACTTCCGTTCGCGGGTGCGGCTCCCTAAAAGTCTAGCAATGTGGCGCGAGGGGGCAAGTGGGGGGTTGATCGACTTTTATATTAGTAAAGCTGCCACTTTTCAGGAGTTTATCCCCAGGGTAAGTTTTCGGGCAGGAGGTTTTTATGATCTATCGGCATGGAGATGTGATTCTGAAAGGTGTAGAGAAAGTGGGGCGGGCAGTGCCGTTTGACGAGTGCAAGAACTTTGTCCTGGCGGAAGGCGAAGTGACCGGGCACATGCATACCCTAAAGGCTGGTGAGGGTGGTGTTCTTGCGCCGTGGCGGACTGGCCGGAAAAAAAGCCTGCGGTTATGGATAGTAATAAAAGACGCGCCAGCAATCTTGACGCACCAGGAACACGACACGCTCATCATCGAACCGGGGACGTATGAAATCTTGAAGGAGAGGACGCATGACTACTTGGGCGATCAGTCCGACAAGTTTGCGGAGGATTAGCATTTCTGAAAGGGAGCAACATTTACTGGCGCGTGATGCTGTGGCATGGCTTGGGGATGACCGGGGGCTTGTTTGGTTTATTAAAAACGGCGCGCCGAACAAAATCCTGCTCGATGAGTCTGAACGGGCTGGGCGGTTGTGGTACGTGTGGAACAGGTCCTTGGGTGGCAGGATGTTTTTCCTTGAATACATTTGCCCCTCAACAGGAAAAGTGTATGTATCAGGGATTTCACCTTTGCCATTGCTCGTGTGGATTAGTGTCCGTACGGACGGTGTTCCGGAGTCGATGTTCGAGAAGGCTGGAAGGTTATCGGAAATTGCGATGGCCTGGAAACTGGACCTCTCGCTAAGTGAGTATTACGAGATTGCGGCGGAAGCGTAATGCCGGGGAGCATCTCTGAATGGGATGCTCCTATTTTTTGAGGGAGGCTTTTATGAAAACGCGGCGCGATGTGTTCAAGATGCTCGTGGTGGCACCGTTGCTTGGGGTGAAGGTTGGAAGGCTGGCGCAGCCTGATTCGCCCGAAGAAATTGCAAGGAACAAGGAGATCCTGGGCAGATTGGTGAAATTTAACGAGAAGGTGGTTGAATTACGCACGGCGCGAAAAGAGGCGGATGCTCTTTGGAAACAGTGGAGGATGTGCGAGGACGATCTTGTGGTATTTAATAAATGCAGAGAAGCAAGTCTGCGCCGAGCCATTTTAGAGTCGGATATTCTCCATATGCTGGAGGACTAGGGTAAAAGAATGCCGCGCTTTGAGAGGACAGGCGCGCGGCGGCCTTGGTAGGAATTTTAGGAGGGTTTCGGGCGGAGCTTGGAAGCGCGGGGAAAGACGTAGACCAGAAAGCCTACGACCTCGCCGTTTATTTCTCCCCAGAAAAACCAGAGGATTTCGCCGTTCCATTCGACGACGCTCTTTTCGATCGTCATGGGTCACTCCGGATCAGCGTCACCGCGCCGTAGGCGGATAGTTCCCAGCAAGCGCGGTCGGTAGAACGTTCTCCACGGTCGTTTTCGGTAGCGTGCCAGTGCTTTCCGTTCTTGCTCACGCACGAGCTTTCGATAGGGCGTCCGCAGTAAGCGCAATACCCGTACATGGCTCACCTCATTTCTTCGCTTTCTGCGCTTCGCGCGCGTAGGTCTGTTGTCGGATCATCATGTCCTGCCACGCGCCGCAAGCGCCGTAGGCGTGTGCGCGGTCGTGGAAGACCTGGGGTAAAGGATTCTTGACGGTGTGGCCGTCGAAGTATTCCTCGGTGGTCATGGCGACGATCTGGAGATGGTCGTCTTCGTCGTAAGCCGAGATGTAGCTGCAACCGATCTGCTTAATGCTTAAAACATCCATCAGATCAGTCCCGACTTCCGACACTGCTCCGGGGTCAGATTTTCCCTTTGCTTGCACGGTGGCAAGAGAAGGAGGAGCAAGGAGGACGCAAGACAGTACAAAACGCAGAAGTTTTTCCACATATCACCGTCCTATTTGTCGATTACGTTGTGGAGAAATTTGTCCTGGTCGAAATGGGCAAATCTCATGCGTAATTCGGCTTTGAAAGCGAGGACGACAAGCATCCAGCAATCGCCGAATTTTTCTTTGGTAAGCGGTTCGCGGATGTCCCGCAGGATCTCCTCGATGAGGAGAAAGTCCTTTCTCGTCATGTGAATCTCCTAGAAATCGCCTACCTTGGCTGATTTCATGGGAAGGCCGTTGTCGTCGAGCGTTTGGAAAGAATGCGCGTCGGAGATATCGGTTCCCTCGAACGTCCAGGGGTAGGCATCTTCGTGGCTGTAAGCTTTTCTGGCAGCCTGAAGCGCGTCGTCGGCTTCCACCTCTGCGGTGTAGCGGAGAAACGCGTCTACGGTGCGGAGAACAGTGAAGCGGGGCACGTCAGTTCACGATGGCGAGAAATTCGCCAAGCTCGGCCGTGGCCTTGAATTGGGGCACCGGGTCGAGCAGTTTGAAAGCTGACGTGAAAGCGTTTGAGAGGCTCCAGAACGTGCGCGGGGCAAATTCTGGATATTGCGGGTCGAAATACAGGCGGTGCACCTCTTTTGCAAGGTGCTTGGGCGCGTCAAGTTCGTCGCCAATGAAGGCGCGATAGATGACGAGCTTTGCCTGGTCGTCGGAGATCTGGCTTTGTTGCCAGCCTTCGACTTGCTTTTGCATCGGCTCAAAGTTGCGCTGCATGCGGCCGAGGCCGATGTCAATCGCATCCATAAGGTTGAAGTGCTTCGAGTGCTTGGCAAGGACTGGCGTGAAATCGCCGTGGAACGCCATATTTGAGCAAACAAATACGCGATATCCCACCGTGAGTGAGAGGCGCATCGATTTGTCATTTGCGTTGCGAAGTCCGAGGGAAAAGCGGCAACCTTCAAACGTTGTTTCCAGATCCATGACGCCGAACAACTTCATGCCATCAGTGGTGACGGCATATTCGTCGGTTACGACGTTGATGTGCCGATAGGAAAGTCCTTCGACAATTGACCGGACAAGTTCTGCATGAGCGATGGGTTTGAAGGTGTCTGTTGATTCAGGCGGGAGAATCTGAATGAGATCATCGCGCGTGAGTTTTCGGTCGGCATAACTATTCATTAAACCTTCCATAAAACTTTTCTCCTGTATTGAATTGGGAATGTGCTTGGGGGGCGCGAAGTCCGAGCTTTTACCGTTGCCTGGTTGGGCTTCGGTGCAAGGGTCGGATTAGGCGCCCGCTTCTCCGTCTGGGTCGAAAGTCAGACGGAGAGGTGGAGGTTCAATCGTGGGAAGGGGTGGGGTCTTCGATTACGGGTTCCTGGAGTTTTAAAAGGGCGGCGCCGGCGTAGTGCATGATGTCGATTCCTTCGTGGTAAAGCTCGGTGAGCAATTCTTCAAGCGTCATGTCCTGCAGGGATTGGTCGGGATGGTTTTCGGAGCCGGAAATAAACTTGTCGTGGAGATGCTTCGTATGCATCACCATAAGTTTGTCGAGAAATTGTTTGTCGCGCTCGGTCATTAGTAAAGTTGGGTAAGGATGAGGATTAGTTGGGCATATTCAGCGGCACATTTTTTATGGAACGCTCGGCCTTCGCTTGACTGCCGGTGCGTCCATTCGAGGTGCGAGTCTAATGAGTCATAAATAAGTTTTATTGCTTCTTCAATTTTCTTCGCACGCTCGTCTTTCATCTCAGTAGTTCAACATCTTTGAACCGTCGTATGTTTTCCCGTAGGCGTGAAACCGATGCTTGAAGATTCGGATGGTGTGCTCGGTATAGAGGCCGTCGGGGAAGACGTAGAAGATGGCGAAGGCTTGTTGCCAATTCGTGGGGCGACCTTTTAAATATGCTTGGGAATAATCGCAAAGGCAACCGAGACTTTTCCCCACGCTGGTTTTGTCTTTTCCGCGCCGGACTAGGGGCATTTCCATAACGTCGTGGGTGTGGCCGTAGTAAATCGGATCGGTCCAGCTCGTGACCATCTTTTTGGCGTGATATTGATTGGTGTAAAGGCCGTGGGTGAAGTGCGCTTTGCCGAGGGTAAAATCATCGCCGTCTTTCCATGAACGAACCCATTTTATTTTCCGTTCGTCGAGCTTGAGTTGGGCTCGATAGTTGAGATAGCCGCGAAACTTTTTGTAGTCATCCTTTCGCGCGCAATCGTAGGCTCGAAAATCGTGGTTACCTTCTAAAAGCACAAAGCGGGCATCTTTATAGCCCGCTTTCATTATTTTCTGATGCCGATCGAGGAAACGGTTCCCTGCTTCGTATGAATCATGAAGTTCGGTTGCTACCGAACCTTCTTCACCAGCGTGGTATCTCGACAGTTCGTCGAAATCGAGCAGATCGCCAAGCTGAAGCCATCCCGTGAACGGTTCATCGGATGCTTGCGTGTCTTTCATAAATTCTTCGACAGCGGCAAGCGTTCGGTGGTCTTCGAAGGGTAGCTGTAAATCAGGCAGGATGATCCACTTTGCTGGTTTCATTTATTGCTGGGATTTGGGGGCGGATGCAGCAGCGACCGCGGCAGTGAAGGCCGGGGACGGGATAAAGATTTTCTTTGCGAGTCCGTAAAGGGTCACGGCGGCGGTGACCACGCCGAAGAACGCGACAACGACGGAATAGACCTGGTTCGGAAGGGACGAGAGGTTTGGGTTGTGGATGGCAATGAGCGCAATCGGCACGATTGCCGTTACCCATCCCTTAACCGTCAATGCGACCTGGGTCGGGTCCTGGCTTGAAGTGACAAGCCAATTCCAGAATGCGCCTGAGTTTTTAAACATGATGATAGTGAGTGGTGCGACCTTTAAATTTCTTTCTGTATGAGGGATAGGGCTGCCCCAATATCGGTGAGGATCTGCTCCGCGAGTGATACCTGGCCAGAAGTGAGAGCGTGTTGCACGCTCGGGGCAATGGGAGTTCCGGTCGTGAGCGCTTGTTTCAGATTCGGCGGAAGATCGATGGCCGTGCCGCTTTCGAAGAAAAACTGTGAGGTGATGTATTGCTTGTTAATCATCTTTATTGCAAATGCATTGTTCGGCTCGGCGGAATCAATCACGCGGATGTTATTTTCATCGTATCCAGTGGCGACGATGAAGTGGCCGTAAAGCGGTTGCGTGAACGTCGGCGTTGAAGTCCCCCAAAATCCATCATCGCACTTGATGAGGAGAATGACGGCTTTGTTCTGGTAGATGGCCTGTTGGAGAGCTTCGAACGTGAGGGCGTCGAAAGCATAGGAGCTGATTTTCTGGTTTGCGGCATCGGCATCCATTGCGGGGGTCACGGCCGTTGGGTCGCAGTACGTCGCAAGCGGAAGCATAACGTCATTTTCTAACGGTTCATAATCGTCCGCGCCTACTTTATCCAACCATTTAAAAATGGCGGTCATGGTTGTCCCTGCGTCGATCGCATATCCGTCGTAGACGGGCGACGAAGGGCTTTTTAATTTGATCGCGCCGTAGCGCGGGCTATATCGTTGCGTCGCCGTCGGGGTATTCTGATGTTCCAATATCGCCTGGAAGTGCGTGGCTGCATGCTCTCCGCAGAATGCGGTTTGGCCCTGGTAGTTCCTCTGCAACCAGGTTATGTCTGGAAGAAATGATGCTGGAATCGTAACGGGCGCCTGAACCGAGCCAAGGAGAATATCTCGACTGTCTTTAGGCCGTTCCAGCGCTCCTAATTTCGTGGGGTCTTGCATGCTTTAATTTTGTAATGTTTTGGGAATTTGTCGAGGAGGCGTTGTACACAGGCACTAGGTCTGCGGCGGGGCTTGGTTGTTCAAAACGACAGTCGGTTTTGCCATGAGATTTTTGAGCGTGTCCAAAATCGCTTCGAGGGCTTTGGTTGAGTTCTTCATGAATATTTCGAGTTCTGGGTTGCGGTTTTGGAGGAGTTGGACATAGCGCTCGATGAGTTCGTCCTTTGACTGCAATTGAGCTTGAAGGGCTGCGATATCTTTGCCCTGCTGGACGATGATTGCATTTTGTTCTTTGAGTTTTGCCTCCAACGCATCGCGGGCTTCCTTTACGAGGCGGATGGTCAGAGCCGCATCCGTTTCTGTATCACTTTTCCGCTGTGATCTTCCGTTTCCCCACTGCGCGATTGCAAACACCACACCCCCGATGAGGATAATGGCGGTCATGATGGTTTCGAGTGAAGTTGAGTTGAGGTATGACATGGTTTTAGCCGGCGAGATAGGCGTCAAGGAAGTCGGCCGTGAACGTCCCGCCCGTACCGGTGTCGTTGCCGTAAATGGTGAGCGTCCACGTCCCGGAAAGGTTTGCATTGAGCGTGCCGGAGAAGCTAACAATGTTCGCGCCATTGATGATGAAACCGTAATAATCGTTGACGGTCTGGGAATTAAGGTTGATGACATTAATCTCAAAAAGAGTTGAACTGGCACCACCTGTTCCCATGACCTTGGTAGCGGCGCCGCCCATTGCGAATTTCCACGTGGTGTTGGAGTTGTTGGGCGTCACTTGGCCTCGGATACGGACGGAGGCATTCGCCCCTACCGCAGGGATGCCGGTGATTTGGAACACCTGGGTATCGGTGTTTTGCGTGAGGCTTCCCGATTGCTGGGTGTTGTTCTGCGCGAGCTTCGTGCCAAAAGGGGAAATCCATTGCGGGTTCGCGCTCGCCCCTTGGGTCGAGAGAATCTGGCCTGCCGCGCCGGCGGGAAGACGCGCGAGTGCTGCGGAGCCGCCCCAGTAATAGACATCGCCCTGGGCGTCGCTTCCGGGATCGAAGAGGACAATCCCACTCCCGATCTGCGAGGCGCTGCCGATATACGGTGGCGCGAGCGCCGGGCGTACGTCGTTATAGACATACCCCTGCCCGCTCTGCTGGTTGTCGTTGTCATAGAGCGCCGTTTCGCCGACGACGTTGTAGACCTCCGCAAGGACGAGCTTGTTCGCCGGATATGACGGCGCGACGGGCGAGGCGTTTTCGGTTCCCGTAACAAGCGCGATTGTGCCGCTCGAATCTGCCGTCACGAGGTCGATGCGGGGGTGGGATGACGGCGCGGTTATCGTCGAAGTGCTTCCCCCGAGAAAAAGGACGCGGGTGGTGCCGACGTAATAGGTACCCGGATCGACATAAAGTTGCATCGTGTGCGCCGTCCAGGTTCCGCTGGACACCGTGGTGGAGGCAGAAAATGATGTGAGCGGCGAGTACGTTGAGGTATTAAGAGAAAATGGCGTTATCGTTGTGCCGCCGGAAGGAAGCGCCCATCCCAGATATTGGGCGAGAATGGCGTTTGGTGCAGAGAGCGCAATGCCTGTGGAGGTTGTGACGGTCGGATTTTGAAGCAGGGTGATGATATTGGCGACAGTTGCCGCGGCTGATGCCCCGATTAAGACGTTTCCTGCTGTTGCACCGATACTCGTAACAAAGGTAAGAACGACATTCGTTCCGTTAATGTCGAGTGTGAGCGTGTTGGTGTTGGAAGCATTTGTTCCTAATGCCAGCGCGCCAAGCTGTTGGTGGACGTGGAGAAACGCTGCAGCGGCGGCATCAGAACGAAGCGCATTATACTCATGCGCGAAATAGGTGGAACCGCTGGGGAGACGAATTGATTTCAAATCAGTGGTGGGTTAAGAATTTGCGAAAGAAAAATCAATCTCAACGGTAGAATCCGTTTCCGCAGATTTTGAGTACGGCGTTGAAAAGAGCGCGTGGTTGAAAAGATTGCCCGTTCCGATTGTGGATGAACCTCCGACAAAACTTCCGAATTCATAGTAGGTAGTGTTGGCAAGTGCGCCGTCCGGGAAGAAAAATTGGAGCTGGGCTTCGTTGTACTGGGAATCCGCGGCGTAGCTTACGGGGGCGCGGTTCGTGGGCGTGGTGAGCGCGGTATCGGTATTTGCCGGAGTGGTGTTGCCAGTCCCCAATTCTCCCCATGCGATGCCCAAGGGAAGGTCGAGGCTGCCGAAATACGCGCTCAAAAGGTACTGCACCAAAATGTCAAAGCCGCAATTGAGCGACCAGACGATCATGTTTTTCTGGACTACTTCTACCTTCCCGTCTTTCAAGAGATCCCGCGCCAAATCAAGATGTCCAAGCTTGACGAGAGTCTCATATAAATGAATTGTCCCCGCCGGATGTGAACGCACAATGACGGTGCCTGTGATTCCCCCATTTTCCGGAACCTTTAATTTTTGCATATCTTTTCAATAACTCTAGCAATCGGTGTGGTGACAGCTTGGGGATTACGAGAGGCGGGAGAAGCCTAGGCGGAATTGGTTGGACGCTGCGACGCCGAGTTCGTAGGGCATTGTGGTAGTGACCGGGGCTTGCAGGGTTTCGGTAACAACGGCTTCCTCGGATTCGGGAAGAAGGTTCTCGTTTACGGTCGAATCATCCACCGTTGTTTGGTTGGCTTCCTGCTGGAGGATGCTCTGCATGAGGTCGGTAAAAGTAACGACATCCGAGCCGATGCATTCGATCTGGTATTCGAGCTGGCCATTTGCGCCGGGAGCATAACCAACCGCCTCGATGCGCTTGATGATGAGTGCCTCATCTATTCCAAAAGCGGGGAGGTTGACCGTGATTGCCTGGCCAATGGCGAGGCCGGGGACGAGGGTGTTGAACTTCACATCATAAACGGGATGTCCGAACTGGAGGATCTGCGCCTGCGCGCGTTGTTGGGCTTCGGGGACGCTCGTGATCTTCGAATCGGTGATGACGCCCTGATATTCGCCATAGGTAGCGACGCTTGCGGCGTCGGAGGCATGGGCGACGATGGGGACTTTGGCGCTGCCGTATGCAATTACCGGCTGGCCGGCGGAGGGCGCACCGGCGGTGAACTGAATCCAACGCTGTGCGTCGTTGTACATTACCTGGAAATCGGCGGGATCGTCCTGGTTCGCGATGCCGATAGTTTGGGAAACCCCGTTGAGGGTTACGGTGAATGGCACCGTGTTGAAGGCGTCTGCGTTGGCTTCATAGGCGTAGGAAACGCTAAAGAATTGCACGAAGCCGTCGGTAATGAATGTATCCGGCGTGTTTCCGGCGGTGAACGTTTTGGTGTACGTTCCCCCTATGACGTACACCGAGTTCTGCATGTTCGTGATGTTCAAATCGATATCGAGCGAGTTCCATTCGATCTTGCCCGATGTGGCGTCTACGGTAATCGGGGCGACGCCGCCTTCCCCTACGCCATCGTCAACATCGCCCAAAAAGAAGTGGATGTCCTGGTTGGGGTCGATGTACCAATCCCAGCCGATAAGGTTTGCAAGGGACTGGAGGGCTTTCGACGGCTGCTGATAGTTGAATTTGATGGAGGGCACGAGAAAGTTGCCGTACTGCACATGGTTCGTAGTAAAGCCTTTGCCTGCGGCGAAATTAGTCACGATATCAACGACAATGTCATGCGGGTCCATCTGGGCATAGTTTTTCTTGACGAGGACTCCGTTGAAATAGTATCCCCAATCGGTGCACGTTATCTGCCAGGTGAGCATGAGGCCTTCGATGGTGGCCTCGGTTTCGGTTACGGTGCCTGCCCAAATCAGGCCGGTGGAATCGTAGAGATTGATCGTGTCACCGATGACGGGGACGGTGACAGCACTAAGATTCGCCATATTTTGGCGGACGTTAAATTTCCCAGTGCCGACGTCCTTTGTGATTTGTGCAACAAAGTCAATCGTTTTCCAGTCAACGCTCGAAGATATGTCGGTTCCGTTATCGAGTATTCTTACCGGATTCATCAGAGTGCGTAGTTTGTGACTTTCAGGCCGCGAAGTACCTGCTTAGCGAGTGCCTGCGCAATCATGTTCGCACCCTGCGAATCGAGATAATTCCCGCCAGTGATGTTGATGATGATCTGTTGTCCGCCATAGCCCCCCGCCCCGCCGGAAAGAGGAATGACGGCTTCCGGTCCCGATTCGCCGATGAGCGCGAGTGTCGGTTGGGTAACGAAGCCTCCCGCCGCGAGCATCGGGATGTCGGGGATACTGAAGCCCAAATTCACGGCCGGAGTTGAGAGTTTCGTACCGGGAATTGAAATTGAAGGAAGACTGATATGGATTGCGTCGAGTGCATTAATAAAAGCGTTGATTGCTGCGATAACGGAATTCACGCCAGACTTCACCGTGTTTTCGATGGTCTGCCAAATCGTCTGGAGGATGTTGCTCATGTCCGTCCAGGCGGTCGTCCAGATTGTTTTCACGTCGGTCAGCGAGGAGGTAAAGAGGTTTTTCAGGCCGTCCCATGTAGCCGTGAAGAAAGTGGTGATACCGCCCCACACTTGCTCGGTATGGCTCTCGATGAGATCCCAATTACTGATAATGACTCCGACGATTACGGCGGCGACCGCGGCGATTCCAATGGCAAAAGCGGCGAAGGAGGCGCCCACGGCCGCAATAATGATGGCGGCTATGGTGAGTGCAGCAAGGAGCGCCAGAAATGCGACGGTTCCGGCAATGATGACTTCGGTGAGTTTTGGGTGTTCGCTCACCCAATTTGCGATGTCATTAATGATTGGTATGAGTGCTTTGGCAAGAGCGTCGAGATCGGGTAGCAAGTCATTGCCAATTTGTATGCCGAGCGAAGCAAGGGAATTGTTGAGCTGTGTGAGGCCGGCACCGGGCGCTTGGGCCGCGGCTTGTGCCATGCCGCCGACTTTGCCATTGAGAGTATCGAGGATGAGTGCATCGGCGCCTGCCGTGTTTCCAACTTTCGCCATATTCTCGATCATGGTCACGGTCGCCGCTGGGAATGCCACCGTACCCTGCCGGATGAGCTGGTTGATGCCAGCAACCGGGTCTTCGAGGGCGTTGACAAGGATTTTCGTCGCGTTGGGGAGGTTATCGGTCATCGTTCCCGAGACCTGCGACATCTTCGTCGCAAGGTCGGCGGAAAGCATCGTTAGCGACTGATACTGCGGTTGAAGGTTTTGGTACGACAAAATTAAGCCCTCCGCTTGGAGCGCCTGTTGTTGTGTGAGAATCGTTACCGACTGGACTTGCTCTGCATAGGTCTGGACTTCGGAAAGGGGAATGGCTGATCCGGTGTCCTTCAGGGTCTGGGCGACTATCGCGGATTCTTGATCCCATGCTTGTGCGTCTGAGATGGCACTGCTCACCGCACTTGCAAGTGCTGCAAAGGCGATGCCGGCCGCAATGCCGATGCTCATAAAACTGCCCTTTGATGAAGTTGCGGCGGCGGCACTCGATTCGGCGATTTCGCCATTTGACTGGGCTACGATACTCGCGGCGGTTTGGGCGTTGACGCCAAACTCCAGCATCGTATCAATGATCTGCTCGTCGCTCTGGGTTGCTATTTCTGCGGCTAAGGCGAAGGACTCGTTCTGCGCCTCCATTGAGGCGGAGATTTGTCCGGCGACGGCATCGGCGGTAGTGCCGACCGCGTCCATTGCCTCATCGGTCTGGGCGGCTGCGGCTTCTGCCGCCTCGGCCATTTCCGCCATTGACTCGTTGACTTCTTCAAAAGCTTCCGATGCCTCATCGATTGCGGAGATGACGATTTCTAATTCGGATGAACCATCGGCCATGCTTTTGGTTGTCTAGGATTAATTATGCCGTTTGGGATTGGTGGGATGCCTTCTCACTCCATTTGCAGTTTCGGCAGAACCTATACTTGGCCCTCATGCTGGGAATGAAAGCAGCGACGATGGTCGCGGGAATGAGGAATATCTCAAGCGGGAGGGTGATGATGAAAATGGCCGCCGCGCCGATTCCGATGACCATAAACATCAAGGCACTCCTGCGCTCTATTTTGTACTGCCCGCAATTCGGGCATTTATTGTCTTCGTTCATGTGATTAATGCATTGTTTTCGACCTACTTTAACAATGCCTCGAAATGGGGCTTTTGACAAGAACGCTACTGCTTCGCCCGCCGCTTGGCCTCCTCGGCTTCGTTTTGGAGCATTGAAAGGAGCATCGTTACCAGCCATTGCGGCTGTTCTTCGTATTGCTGCCACGTCCACTTTTCGCGGTCGATTAAAAGGGCGGCCTTCATACGTGGAGGTAGCGAAGCGCGCCCAGATGCGAAGAACGAATGCCAGATGTGATCTACGGAGTCGTCTTCGCCTGCGTAAAATCCGCGTTCGTAAGGGCGGCAACCTCTTTACTCAAAAAGAGGTAATCCGGTAGGGGAAGATCGCGCACAGCGGCCGGAATATTCTCGTTTGATCCGTTTATGGATGCAATGGCGATCTGCACGAGGCGCTTTGCGAGCTCGTTTTTTGAAAGTTCATCCTTCGATTCGGTTGCATCCAAGAATTCCCCCGCAGAGATATATTCTTTGAGCTCGATTTGTACGCCGGAGGGCGTTGTGACGGTCTTCAGTTTTCGTTCTGCCATGATGCTTAGTTATTTTTGGTTTTCGACCTTATGCATACGTTCCTGAAACGGTATTTGTCAAAAGGACCGTTATCATCGCACTGTCCGCTAATTTATAAGTGCCGCGGAATTTCACGGTTTGGTAGACGAGGTCCTTGACCTTGATCGGCCGCGAGTATTCCGAAAAGTAAACCTGGTTGAGGGTGATCTTCAATTCGGGATTGGTCGTGCTGCCGATAGTGACATCGGTGTTTTTGAGGTCTATGAGCATCGCCTGGCCGACGTTCGGGGTCGCAAGGGAAATAGTCTTGAAGTCGGTGAGGTTCTGGTAGATGCATTCGAGCTGTCCCTCCACTTTGAATTCTTTGTTGAGGAAATCCGCCGGCGCGACGTTTCCCAATACCTCCTGGTCTTCAATCGTTTCGTCAACCGTGAGTTTGATGGATTTGAGCGCGATTGCGGATGCGCCGGACAGTCCGGCAATGGCAGTCGCGTACTTGAACGTCATGTACTGCGGGATGAAGCGGTTCTCGGCCAATATGGATGGCGTGAACGCACTTTGAGAGACGCCTTTCTGCGCGCGTGCCGAAGCCGAAAGCTGGACGAATTTCTTAAGTTCCGCGTCGATTTCCAATTTGTGGATGACGCCGTTCGCGTGTGAAAAGTCTGTACCTGAAAGTGGGTCGTGGATGAACAGGGTGAGCGATTGGTGCTGCGCGCTTTCCCCAACCGTAAATGTGTGGTCGTAGACGACCGATTCTCCGGCATGGGTCCCGACCGCCTGTGCGCCGAGAAGCGATAAGAAAAGAAGTCCGGTGCTTTGGTCCAACATTGGAACTTTAAACGAGCCGTCCGCATAATTCTTAACGCGGTATTCGGCAATAGCATTTTCAATCACGCCTACTGCCTGGTCGGCGATGGCGTTATCGTATTTCTCGTCAAAATTGAGATCATCAAACGGAAGCCAATACGTGGCTGCTGAAATGGCCGTGCCGCGGGTCGATTCTTTTGCCAACCCAAGGGCGAATAGTTTTCCGATTCCTTTTGCTGCCATGGTTATTCGTTATTGGTTTTTTCTTCGGACTTTTCTTCTGGATTCACGAGTTCGCGGTTCTTTTCCCACAGTTGTTGCGCTACCTCGCGGGATTCCGCGCGGACGGTGACAGGTTTCCACTTTCCGCTGCCAGGGAAAAAGAAGTCATACATCACACCGGAAGCCGCCTTGAAAGTGACGGCGTCTTTGGGGTCGGCGGCATCGATCATTTTGTTTTGGGATTCTTCGAGCATGAAGTTGTGGGTTTAATTTATTTGGACGGAAGCGGGAACAAGTACGCGGGCGGTGAACTGAATATAGAAAACGACGTAGGTGACCGAATTATGTACCACGGGACCGGGCGGTTCTATCACTGCGGGGAATACTGCCCCATTCGCCGTCCCGCCTAACGTGCAATCGCCGTCGAATACCGCACACACGTTATCCTCTAATCCTGCCAAATACGTCGGATCGGTCTTGGGGATAGCTTCTGGGGTGGTAACGACCATGACATACCAGGTGTATTGCCGGGTGTTGTTGGCGCTGTCTTCAAAGGCCGATTCCTTGAGAATTGGCGGGATGACGACGGCGGCCGGAAAGCCCGGATAATCGCGGTCTAAAGGGTGGACTTTGGTCATGCCATCCACGATGACGCAGTTCAAAACGTTCGGGACGAGCGTCTGCAAGTCCGCGATGATGGCGTTCATTTGAAGTTGTGCGGGGGTTTGATTAGGCACTTGCTTGTTCGGCGATGGCGCCGGTTATTTTTGTGAGAGCTTGACCGAAAAGGTCGGTAATTTCGGGCTGGGCGGCGGCAACTATCCTCTCCATAAATGGATTCGCTTTTGTTCCCGGATGATGGACTACTGGCCCGAACACCTGGCCGGTTTTGGCGTTCGCAAGGACGCGGGCGTTGACCGCTTTTATGATGTGCGGCGCGGTACCCATCTCAACGTAGGGAGCGTAGGACGCTTTCGGATACCATCGCGCCATCAGGTCACCGATATCAAATCCCCAATTTTGGACGAGGTAGCCGGTTCGAACAGGAACCGTTGCCGCAGTGGTGAATTTGGCGAGGATGGCCTGGGCGGCCACTACGGCACTCTGAATGATGGGGCGCGAGATCGCGGGATAGTCGGCGAGTGCGGACTGGAGTGCGGGAAGGTTGGGAATTTGAACGGCGAATTGCATCTTAGGCAGTTATTACAACGCGTTTGTAGTGGGAAATGACGGCCTTGTCCTGCGCATCGAAATCATTTCTCCAACTCAAAGTTGCGCCTTGCAGATTTTCGCTGGCTTGTCCGGCGAGTTGGCGGCGTTTGAACATTCGCGTGACAACGTTCTCGCAGGTATCGGTAAGATCGCCGGGGACTTGGTGCGTGCCGATATTGTTGCCTGCGTTCTGCCAGTCATAAGGGAATCCGGCGACATAGGTCGCGCGGAGCATGTTGTTGTAGATCCGCGGCATCACGCCATACACGCGGACAATTCCCGAATGTCCCTGCTCGACGAGTTCGAACTGGTCTTGGATAAAAGCTGTCCAGTTTGGATTGCTCGGCGTTCCCGCGCGCCACTGGAAATTGATGAGACCGCTAATCTCGAATTGTGCGCCTGAAAGCGTAACGCTCGCTGGCTGGCTCATCGTAAGCGAAGTGCCGGATGCGGACAGAAGTGTTGTGCCTTGCGGGAAAAGACCTTGAATATTGAATAATGGCATCCCGCCGGGCGGAATAGTGGAAGGGATGCCAGACACCGCGACGGCGGTTGTGACAACCGCAGAACCTTGGGTCAGATTTCCCGTGACGATGAGATAAGTAACGGGCGAATTTCTCAGGGGAAGATAAATCTGCTTCGCGCCATGCACACTGTACACCTCGTTCGTGTACGTCTTTTGGAGAAAATGCCCGTCGTTCGGGTACATTTCCATTCCCGATTTGCCACACTCGCGCTCAATGAAATCGGTAACGGAATTCAACATCCGCGTAAGGACGGAATCAAAATCGCCCACCGTGATTTGGAGGCGGTCTTTAATCCGTGAAACTGTGGATAAGCTGTACCAAACTGCCTGCTCTTGGGTTGACATTGATCGGTCGAGGATTTCCCTCGCTGCAGGGCTGGTCGTATGCAACCAACCCTGAATGCGAAGGTTCGAAAACCGATTAGGTGTTCGAAGCCGTCGCGTCGACCGGAACCTGCTGGTTGTTGCCGAGAATGATCTGGGCAAAACCGAGGATTGCCGGGGACGAACCGCCGGTGAAGGCGGGCGTCACGACCGCACGAAGATACCGCTTCCGATTAAGGTTGAGGCCTTCGATGCGGGCGACGTTCTCGGCAGCTGCGGATTCGGCGTTCAGCGTGAAGCCGATGACCGTATTCGTGTTGTCGAGCGCGTTCGACCAGTTGGTCGAGCCGTCAAGGCTCTCTTGGAGCGTTACGACGAGCGTCGCTGCTGACGGGGAACCGGACGCTTGCGCGCCGTTCGCGTACAGGACGGCGTTGTCCGCGCCTATCGTGTCTACTTTGCTGCCATCAACGGCCGTTGAGCCGGAAAAGCTCTGGGCCGGGAGGGACGTACCACCGACGATCTTTGTGTCGTCGTAAGGGTTAAAGCGCATAGTAAATGGTTTATTGGCCCCTGCTTTCCCTCGACTTTAATCGGAAAGGACGAATCGGATGATTCGGCGGGCGGTTTATGGGGAACCTCATCCGGCCGGTTTTACGTCTAGGAAAGCGACGGAAGACAAGCCGGATTAAGCATCACTGAATTACGATGCCGAGGTTGAAATCGTGACGAATGCTTTCGGAAGCACGACCACGAATGCGTGGCGGTGGCGATAGACGATGCCCGTCTGGTTCGCGAGTGCCACTTCCTTGCCGCCGAAGCTGCCGGAAGTGAACTGCGCGACGCGCATATCGCCTTTGTCGCCAAAGGCACATGCTTTCATGTTGCCGAAGATGCCGAAAATGGTACTCGCGGAAACGGTGGTTCCCGTGTAGACAGGCAGCCAGCGGTTCGTATAGACGGGGTAGCCCATCAATTCGCCCGCGGGCTTGATCGGACCGCCCCCTGGCGTATTTTCAAGCTCATTACCGGCTCCAGAAAGGAACAGGTAAGGAATGCCGGACGTTGAAGCAAGCTGCGTGCGGAAGGCTGCCCACGCGGTGCGGTGGAAGTACCACGCTGCACCGTCGAGGATAGATTCCTCGAGTTGCGCAACGACGTTGCCGCTGTCGGTCACGACGTTGTAGTCGCTCATGCGCGTTTTGCCAGACGTGCTCGAATTGCCGCTGTAGTACAAGTTTGTACCGGTAGCATTCAAGATGCCGACGAACGGTCCCGGCGCGGTCGTTACCGTGCCGCCGATGAAGCCCTGCTGGTCGATCATGTTGGCGAGTGCCTCGCCAGCCATGGTCAAGAGCCAATCGCCGAGGTTTACCGAGGCGTCCTGCATGAGGTCGTTGCCGACCGTGAACGCAAGCTGCCAGAGCTTCGCGATGAGGACGGCCTGCCCGAAGGTAAGCCCCGTCACCGTGCCCGGAAGGTCAACGCCGACGTAGGAACCGGTCAAGAATGAGCCAGTGTAGTTCGGAATACCGAGTTCATCGGTCTTCATCGGCCACTGCTGGCACTGCTTCATGATCGTTCCCACGGAGGCCGCGATACGCAAGATCGCTGCAGCGTATTCCGGTGCTACCAGATATCCGCCGCGGCCGTCCTGCTGTTCGATCAAGGCCTCGTTCGCTTTCGTGACGTAAGACGAATCTTTTGTCACCATGCGAGCGGCCTGGTCGTCGCCCTTGAAGACGCCCTGCACCTGTTTGGCGAAGGCCATCTTCTGCTCGCTGTTCAAGCCCGTGATGTCCCGTCCGCGCACTGCGCGTTCGAATGACATCCGCTCGACGATTTCGCGCGCCGTCTTGGCGGAGACTTCCTCGGTTTTGGCGAGGGCGGCTTCCATCATGTCGGCGAATAACTTCGTGTTTGCGTCTATAACTTCCTTAACGATCGTTTCGCTAAGTTTTTTTGTGTCCATTGTGTTAAATGGATTAGAGGTCTATCTGCGGGAGGGGAACTTCGTCTTCAAGTTTTCCTTGATTTGGCGGAGCCCGTCTTCCGACGCAGATTTGACCTGCCGCATGAGCCTTTGGGCGAACAGGAACGCGTCCAATTCGGACATGTTCTTGCTGGTTGCCGCTCCTGCGGAACTCGACTTTTCATTCGGGGTGTGGGACTTTTCGTCCTCACCTTCCTTCCCCTCGTCGCCCTGGGGGGGAGCTGAAAGCTCCTTGAGGGCCGCGATTACATTGTTGGAAAACTGCTCGTGGTCTGCGTTGTGCTGGGCCTTGTATTCGTCGATCGCCTTCATGACGCCTTCTATCTTCGTGCGGGTTGCGGCGGAAATAGTACGGCCGGATTTTTCGGTGATCGCTTTTTCATCCTTCCCGTCATCCTGGCCTTCACCAAATTCCTTTTCACACAATTCCATGTGCGCCTTTTCGTGGCGCGCGAGTTCGTCTTCGGCTTTCGTCTTAAATTCTTCGAGGCCTTTCTCATCCGGTTCAGCCTTGAGTTCCTCAATCGCTTTGCTGAAGCATTTAACATGCTCGAGATTCTCCCCCTCGATAGCTTTCTTGAATTCGTCGATGGACTTCTTTTCCTCCGGGTCGATCTTGTAGGCGTCATCCACTGCCTTCATGCACTTTTCGCCATGCTCCGCATGTTCGTCTTCGAGTTTCTGTTCAAACTCGTCAATGGATTTCTTCTCGCCGAATTCCTCGATGGATTTCATGACCGCTTTTCCGTGGCGCTCATGCTCCGCTTTGAGGTTTTTGTGGAGTTCGTCGTTCATGTTGCTTTGGGTTTCGTTTGATTTTGATTCGTTGGGGACGCAGATGAGGCGGTCGAGATTTTTTGGGTCTTTTGCAAGCACGCCGGGCGTGCCATCGTCTCCCTGGCAAGAATCACCGAGTTTCGGGTCGTCTTCTGCTTTCTTCTCGAAGAAAAATCCCTTGGTAATAAGTTCGCGGGTGGACAAGCCGAGAGACCGTACCTGCCGCATGGAGAGCGCGTAGCGTCCTGCGGGAACAGGGCAGAAGCTCACTTCGAGCAGTTCCCGCGTTCCGTCGTCGTTCTGGATATAGCCGGGGGAAACCGCGCGGAGGATCTTCTCCTGGTAAAGGGCACACGAAAGGTCGGCTTCCGGGTTCATGCCTTCCGGTGCAAATTTGCCCGTGGCAACCGTCTTGTCGCCCTGGACTTCGATGTCCGTAATGATGCCGATCGGGAAGGAGGAATAATTGTGCGCCCACAGGAGCACGGGGTTCATGTCAAAGTATTTAAAGTCCCATCCCGACTGGTCGAGGGCATCGCCCTGCCGGTCTTCGTCCGACGTGCTCATGACGACTTCAAACGAACGGTCGTCGCCGGCGGCTTTTACCTTTTCAATGAAGGCCGCAAATTCGGGGCTCTCGATTTTCGCTTTGAGCTCTTTTGCTACGTCGTCGGAGAATTGTTTGAGGATGTCATCCATGTGCCTGGCGGCGTCCCCAGGTTAGTAGGGAAGCTGGTCGAACGTGATCCGCAATAATGTCGAGGTGGGAATCGAGAGGGCTGCGCCCGTGATGTTCGAATACGCTACGATCGCCGTTCCCGTCGCGCCATTCGTTGAAGTGAGTAAGCATCCCGATACGTATACCGTGGTCGTGGCTGAGCTGCCGCTGCAAATCGCGCCAAGCGATAGTCCCTGGGTTTCGGAAACCGTGACCGTCGTTGTCGCTGTCGAGGTCGTCGCACCGAGAGGGCCAAGCGTAATTACGCTCGCTGGCGTACCTGACGCCGAAATGTATTCGGTCAAGCCGTGATACTGGTCGCTGCCGCCGATCGAGAGGCCGTTCGCCGCATCGGACGAGAGTGAACCAACGGGAGCGACATAACCGTTTCCCGTAAGACCGCCACTCGCACTGCCCGTCACGAGATTGCCTGGAAGTGTTCCGCCGGCAAAATCCCCACCGAGCTGACTACCACTTCGACCGATTACCAACACCGCACCTACAACCACAACCGCAACCGCCAAACCGATATAAAGATATTTGTTGTTCATGGTTTTAACTCTAGCAATCGGTCTTAATGGCGCTTGTGTATAACTAGTTGTTTGATTTCGGGAGCTTCGGCGCGACGATGATGGTGACGCCAGACCACGTGAGGACTTCCGTGGAAGACCAGGTGGCGATGATCTGGGCGATGAATGTTCCGGGGTTCGGGAAATTGCCCTGAGCCACGGTGTAGTGGCAAATGCCGTCCGGCCCATTGTCAACGGTCATCGAACCGCTAAATAAAACCGCCTGGTCGGGGTCTTGGCTATCCTGCACGTTCAGGACGAGCGCGGCCGAGGTGATGTCGACAGCATCCCCATTGCCGTCTTCCAATGTGAAAGGAAGCTCATAGCCGTAATCGCCCTGGCCTACAATTTGGGGTTGGATAATCATAGGCCGAGGGTGATGCTTTTGAATTTCAACTGCAGATAACGCATCGCCTTTTTAATAATCGGCGGGATGAGTGAAACGCGTTTCGAACCGTATGAGTTGGAGCCATAGCCCCCGTAGCCGTACATGGGTTTTGATATTTGAAGTATAGAAAACAATGAGACAATGTCTTGGGGATAAGAGCATGGCAACGCCCATCAGTGGAAAAGCCGCAGAAGTAGCTTCTCAGTGGGTCCGTTGGGGAGATCTGGATTACGTGGCTGCACGGCTTCTGCTGCTGAATGGCCTGCTTGTACAAGGGGCAGCTTCCGCAAATACTGCAATCGAGAAGTTCCTGAAAGCAGCCGTATCTTATTCAGGTTTGGCGATACCACATTCGCACGATGTCGAAAAGATTTACACGAAGATGCGCTCGTCCCAATCTACCGATCTTGAACTAAACGGTAGTTTCTTACGCCTTCTGTGTAAGGCATATAAACTCCGCTATCCAGACCAACTGGAAAAAGACTTCAACATCGCTCTCAATCAGGCACGACTGTTGGCCCAACTAGATCGCTCAGTACTGGAGATCACGCAACGGTTTAGGTTTACGCGTAATGGCAAAATAATACCTACCGTGTTGGAGCAAGCCGCAGCAACGCAAGACTCAAGGTATCTTCACGGAAACGTCGCTGTTGATCCATCCAAAACGGCTCAGTTATTCGCCGATCCTAGCCATTCATATGACCTTCGAAACGTAAATGGCCAAGTTTTGGAGGTCTACTATCAATCACATTCTCAACAGGATGACCTAGTCTTTGATCTCCAAGGTTTTTTCCCGAAAAGCGACAGAGACTTTGAGTTGGCATATCGGCCCATCGTTGACGGATCTAAACCAGAGCGAGAGGTTATCAAGGATGTTTGACGCCCAATTGAATACGCAACTGTTGGCATGGCTGAGCCAAGCGCCGGGATTTATCGTCGGGTTGGCGGCCGGTTACTTCGGTACGTTTCTTTCGAAATCAGGAGAGATACACGCCATCGGAACCAAATTGGATGAAGTGGTCAGACAGAATGCTGCAATTACTCAAACGAACGAGGCGATTCGAGCTTCGATCTCAAATGATATGTGGCTACAGCAGAGGAAAATACAGTTGAAAACCGAAGCTGCTTTCAGTGGGATCAAGGCTGTGGCAGCATTGAATTGGGCTCTGTCAGAACTTCTCGGGGGCTTTGCTGGCACTGAGGAATTTTACAAAACTGCAGCACCGCCCGAGGCACGACAACATGCTGAAGTCGCGCGGGCAGAGATGACATCCTTGTTCAAGAATGCTCTCAAGCGATTTTCCGAGGATGCGAGCGTGGTTTTAATTGTGTGTGGAAAACCGGTTCGAGATAAGTTTGTAGCTACACAAAACATTTTGTGTAGCGCGGCAATTGCCGGAACAAGGAATGGGGTAGACAATGCGGCAAACTATAAGGAACTCTACAAGGCAATGGAAGTATTGAATGACCTTACCGAAGCGATCAGGAGTGATTTGGATCTCTAAAAACGCTTTACTGGCAGAAGCTCGGCTTCGTGGATTATGGTGTGAACGAGAATCCTGGAATGACTGGGTTGGCTACTGGCGTAGTTCCAGGAATTGTTGAAGTCGCTGGGCAAGCTCCCGCAACGGTCGAATTTGATCCCTGCCCTGCGGAAACAAGGCCCATTGTTGCCGGCCAAGCCCCGAATCGTGCTGTTGTAGAAGCCCCCGAGCAAACGACAATGTAATAATCACCAGGCGCAACTCTTGTGTGACTTCCCTGGGTAAGAGCTTTATCCACTTCGCCTGTTCCTGTGTAGGATTGCGCCCCTTGGTCTGCCACAAGGTTGCCGTTCAGATCGTAAAGCCCAAGATCGTATTGATCGGTCGCGCTTGCATCAGCGGTATTGATCCACACCGTCATTCTGCTCACGTTAAGGAATGTTGCGATATAGACCGGCCCAAAGAAATCGGTAGCCCCCAGTTTTGGCGTGATGCTTTGGTTGTTGGGATTGCCGCCATAAAGGGTGAAGAAGGTCGGAGCGAACGCCGTCGTAGAGCCGCCACCGTTCAGGTAGATGCTTGAACTCGCCGTCGGTGAGCTAAGCGTCAATCCCGCAAAGGTTGGGCTGCTCCCTGTCCCAATTGCCTGGGGCGTCGAGATAGTGATGAGGTTGGGAGAGCTCGTTACGATCGCGATTTCATTCGAGGTTCCGGCGAACGTGAAGGTTGCGTTTTGCAGGTTGTTGATGGTGGTAGTCGTCGCTCCGGCCGGGGTCGAGGTGACGTATAGGTTTCCGTTTGGGTCAAGGAGTGCGCCAAACACCTGCGTGCTGGTATTCGTGAAAATTGCAGCCTTCGTTCCGCTTGCCGTTATGCCGACGCTAGAGGCGTTCGGGAAATAGATACCCGTCGCCAAGTTTCCCGTATTGGTAAAGTTTGGCGTACTCACGCTTCCGTTGTACGTTGCATTGTACGTGTTGCCATAGCAGTTGTTGGTGCAGTTGACCTGCGGAGCGTCGAGGACGGTATCCGAGTGGATCTCTTTTGTAGACTGGATGCCATAGAGAGGATAGGTCGTGGTCGTGCTTGAGGCAAAATGCGTAAACGCGCTGTTGAGGTTTGCAACACCCATCTGCGTCAGGCTCGATCCGGAATAGCAGGACTCGTCCACGGCATTCGTAACGGTCGTAGCGCCATTTCTATAGAACGTCGTGCCGTTCATCGTGAGCGCTGCGCAGTCCTGGATGAAGGAGACGGGCGTGCTCGTTGCTCCCTGCGCGTCGCTGACAAAAACATCGCCGGTTTCGGTCACCTCCATGCCCGAACTGGAAGAAATGACGAGGGGAATGTATGCGGGATAGTTGGCATTCGAAAGCGCTGCGGGCGGTTCGTAGTGGTTATGGTCGAGCGTCGCGTTGAAAGCGCCGGATGGACCGAGGGTGAATTGACCGTCGTCGAAACTGTTATAACCGAAGTACACCGAGCTGTATCCCCCTGAGTTGTAGACACAATTCGCGGTTGTCGCGCAATCTGCAAAGACATTTGCGGTGTAGCGGATATTTTCTCCCGAGTTCGAACCGCCTACCCAGAGCCAGTCCTGATTATTGAAGTTGAATGTGTTTCCGGTGATATTCGCCCAGTTTGTGTTCGCCAAGCCCTCACCACCGATGGCGAACCCTTTAAATTGATTGCCTTCGATCGTGATGCTATCGGCACCTCCCGTGCCGCCGATCACGAGCCCTATTTGGTTGTTTCCACTTCCCGTGCCCTGGTCGAAACAGCCGATCATACCCCATTCGTATTTGGTGCCGGTGTTTACGTTGAACGTTACGGCCGTTGAAGTACCTGCGCCGGTGAACGAGAGATGGACGCCCGGGGCGCACTCAATGAGTGGATTATTAGCCGTGATTAAGATGGGCGTCGAGTACGAGCTACTTGCCGTCACAACGACGACCGGACTATTCGTCGATGACGCGACCGCGTGGTTGATCTGCGCACCGATGTCGGCACCTGACCATTGGTCGGCGTACAAGACGTTTTCGATGTTTGGAGCACTCACCTGTCCAGTGAACGTCGAGGTCGGCGCGGTAAAGAGTCCTGTCGATGAGCTGTAGGTCAATAATGAAAAACCGATGAGTGTGCCGGAGCTGTTGAACACTCCCACATAGGTTGTGGTTGCCGGGCCGATGCCAGTCCCCGCCGGCGTACCGCAGATCACCGTTCCCGATGCCGATAGTCCGCTCACGTATTGCGATCCGCCGCACGCTGACCCAATGTAGGAGGAAAGATTGCCGTTTGAATCATAAACACCGAGCGAACTCGTTGCGAGGTTGATTTTCCACGCCCCACTCGTGTACTGAAGAGTGCCGGTCGTATTGGCCGGAAGCGCTTTTCCGTTCAAACCGGTCACGGTGATACTGTCCGTAATGGAGGTCGCTCCCGATGCGGTTCCCGTAGCATCTCCATTGATCGTGAAGGTAATCGTCTGATTTCCCGATATGCAACTCACGGCCAAGGCCACGCTGCCGGTTGAGTTCGCTGCGGTTACGCAACCTTGTCCCGTAAATGAGGTGACGCCGGTATTCGTAAGCGTGATGGCGTTCGAGCTTGTCGATACTGCCAATCCCGTGCTGCCATTTACTGCAATCGATGATGTCGATATGCCCGCGAGCGTTTGGATGGCCGCCGTCAGATAGCTTTGCGCGAGCGAAAGTGTCGTCGTGCTGTTCGCCGCCCCGGCCACCGTACTCACGTTGATCTGCCCGTTCGTGCCAACGATTGTTTGATTTGAACTTGTCGCCCCGTTCAATGTCTGGAGGGCGGCAGTGAGATATGCCTGTACGAGGGAGAATTGAATATTGGCTCCAGTCCCGGCCGATGCGGTGATCTGCGATGATGATTGCACTGAGAGAACCCCAGTGTTCGTAATCGTGGTCGTTGTATTGCTGGAACTCGTTGCCGTTGAGAGAGATATGCCGTTGCCCGCGCTGAACGTATAGGTGGCCGGGGTTGGGAACGTGACCGATCCGCAACTCACGATGCCTGAACTCGTAACGGAATTGATGAATTGATTCGCGCTGCAGGTCTGCGTGCTGCCATTATTCAAGCTCACCGACAATGTGGTCGTTGCTCCCGATACGGTAGATGAAAGTCCGGTGCCGGGCACGATGTTGTAGTTCGCCGCCTGGTTGCCATTCACGGTCGGCCACACCACGCCGAGCGAACTCGACGTGATCGTGACGACCCCTGAAAGGCCGTTCACGCTCGTCACTTTGACCGTGCTGGACGAGAGGAAATCCGAAGGGTTGAACAGTTGCCATGTTCCTGCCCAATTGCCGGTATTCGTCGCCACGCCGGTTCCCGTGATCGTGATGCCGCCGCTCGAGGTGGCAACGGTACAGGTTCCGGCACAGAGGATGTACGCGGGGGTGTAGGTGTTCGAACCATTACCAATCAAAACTTGGCCAGGAAGCGGGGGGGTTGTCGTCCCGGTGCCGCCCAAAGCCGGAGGATAGGCAGCGGCGCGGGTCGTCAAATACTGCCCAACAGAGGCAAGAACAAGGAGGGAGGATAAGGCGAGCAGGAATTTCTTCATGTAACGGATAGTGATTTAAGTATAGGAAACGTGGTTTGGCGCGCTTGGGGATTACTGGTATTGGGCGATGTGAGGTTGGACCGCGAGGCCCGCGGACGGCGGGGACGTGTACGTTATCGTGATGCCCGAAAACTCGTAGTCAATGCCTTGGATCTGCGGCTGACGCCCCAACGTCACCTGGAGGGAGTTCGGGTCAAAGGGAGTGATTGCACCGTCCAACGTAAAAACGGTATTCGAGCCGTCGATTGTCCCGTCCACATTTACCAAACGCCACGGCTTCTGGAGATTTGCGGCGATGTCCGAAATCATCTTCGCCGTGATGCCGAGGATCATCTTGTAGGTCTTGCCTGCGGTATTTTTGGTCGAGGCAGCTCCGCCGCCGGTTGCGCTTTCAGCACCACGCGTGACGGTCAAGGTATCAGTGGAAATGGCGGTGACGCGCACGATTTCGGCGTTCGGGTCGTCCGAGGGGTCGGCGAAATCCGTAGCATTCCACCAAGTAGCGTTCCAGTTTGGCGTAGGAAGAAGAGCGCCCTGTCCCGCTTCTAATACGATTGAGGTTGCGTTCTGGTCGTATCCTTGCGATACATTTACTTTAACTAGGTTCTGGACGGAATCGAGCATGATTGAAGTATAGGAAAAGGGGTTTTCGCTGCTTGTGGTTAAGCGATTGAAACGTCTTCGGGGCGCGCGACGCAAAGGCAATTCGGATGTAAAGGTGGAGCGCCGACATCGCCATAGTCGAGCGACATCGTTTTCGCATCGTCTCCTTCACCAACCGTCAAGCTGTCGCCGTTGTTGAAGAAATTCTGGTCGATGCTGATGACCTTGCCATTCAGCGCTTCACAAAAACCACAAGGTTCTTTAGAAGACGTGTACCACTTGATCGTTTTTACGACGCCGGACTGCTGCCAGGCGGTCTTGAGCGCCATGTTCGAAGTCCGAAACGCTTCGGTTTTCGAAACTCTTTCGGCGCGCCAGGTGTCGCTCCATTCATAAATCTCTTTCACATTCGCCGTGATGTCAGACAAACTCGCGCCGCTTGAAACGCCGTCGTTGATTTTTGATTCAAGGGTTGCAAGAGTGGTCTGCTGATAGCTCTCCGACATGCGTGCGATAGAGGCGTGCAGCGCAGCTTTCGCCGTGTCGTTGAAGGGATTGAGGTCGGGCTTGCCGATCTCGGCCGCTGCCGATAGTGCTTCGCTCGCAAACAGTCCTTCCATGATGGGCGTCAAAGCATTTGTCGTTATGGAAATCCAATTGTCGATGTCGAAAAGCTTCGAAGGGTCGATGCCTTTCACCGCGCGAGGGAGATTATTCAGGACTTCCTTTTTCTGCTCGCCGTTCAGCTTGATAATCGTTTCTTTTATTTCGGCTTCGGCTTTTGAAGTGCGTTCGCTCACTGCTTTCCATGCCGCCTCATCCATTTCTTTCGTAGAGAAACTCACATGCTTCGCGGCTTCCTCAACTGCTTTTGCAATGCGGTCTTTAAGGTCTTCTCCCATCTTCTTGCGCATCTCGGCGCGCTTGTGCAGTTTCGTCCTCGCGACACGGAAGGCGACACGTTCGCCGTTCGCGGCTTTGATGGATTTGGAGATTCGTTTCAACGGTTCGGTATTGGGCTTCGCATCGGGATCAACGTCCGTATCTGCCTGCGGTTCCCCAAGCGGTGCGAACGAGGTTGAGCCATAGAGCTTGTCGCCACCTTCAACAGGCCCCATTCCCATAAACTCATCGCGGGTTTCATTCGGGGTAAGGACGGGCTGGCTGCCTGAGGCGGCCTGCATTTCAATTGTCCTGAAGGCTTTATCCTCCGGCACCGGGTCAATGAAGGTGATGTACAGGTTGTCGCCGTAGCGAGGTACCAAGCGTTCATTGAGGAACGAGCAGATGAGCGTCATGTGTGGCTTCACGACACGTTTTGAGAACACATAATCGGCAGTTTCAGCCGTCGCGCGGTTCGTATCGCTTTCAGCAGTTCCTAAAATCGTCCTCGATACCCCGAACATGGCCAGGATGCGGTCACGCATCACATCCGACATGTTCTTGAAATCCATGTCCTTCGGGTTCGAACCGGCGCTCTGCCACTCGACGCCTTTGGGAAGGACGCCGATCCGTTGCATGTTGTCTACGCCCTCGTGCATGTTGGCGAAGCTCAAGCGCAGCACTTCCGTTTGGGTCTCCGAAACGAGCTCGCTCTTGAGGAAACCGGCTGGCCGCGCGCCGTTGATAAAGAACTTGCGATTGAACTCCATCGCGTAGTTGTCGTTATCGATATACTCTGCTCCGGCTTCTACGGGGCTTAATCCCTGGAAGAAATTGCTGGCGTTTGGCAAGCGGAGATGCACGACTTCGTACGGCTTGAACGCCATGTCGGTTGTCGAGTTTTCGAGGCGCATCTTGTAGCCGATCAACTGGTTTGGCCAGGAACGGCGGTCAATAATGGTCTGCACCTTGTCCGGTGGCATGAGGTGAAGGGCTTTGGGCTTATCCGTATCGCTCTTTACGCCTTCGAGCCAGATGTAGGCGTTGCCCGTGAGGTCGAGGCAGGCGGAGATGAGATATTTAAATTCCAGCCCGGTCATGTTGTCGTTCACGCTATCGAGCAAATCCAAAAGCTCATGCTCGGTTTTTTCAACGTGATCCTCGCCATCCACTTCGAACAAGCGCCAGTCAATATTCATGACTTCGCGGGCTTTTGCGTTCACGGCCGCGTAGACGAATCCTTTGTTGTTGGCTAATGCACGCGAGGTATTGATCGAACTCCCGCCGCCTGGAGCCGGAATGTTGAATTGGCTTCCTTCGCTGAACTCACCGAAGACGGAGCGGCCGGCTTTGGTTACCGCGTGATTGATGACGCCGTACTTCGTCATCTGGATTCCCTGCGATTGCTGGTAGGTCTCCGGCTCGATGCGGCCGCGGAAGAACCTATTGAACGTGCGGATAGGCCAGCTAGGTTTCTGGTTGGCGTTCAGACTGGATGTGGGGATGAAGCGGTTGTCCATTTAAGAGTGGTAATAGTAAACCGTGCCGGTGGTGTTCCAAGTGCTCGGGTTTGGGTTCGGGTTCCAGGTGTTATATACGACGACGTATTGCTGCGGAACAACCTGGAAGTTTCTGCGGAAGTCATACGCGGCCCTTTTTTGCTTGTCAGAAAGAACTTGATAGGCCTCGTTAATTTCTTTGAACTGCGCGCCGTCTCCACCAATCTTGTCGGGATGGTATTGGTGCGCCAACTGTCGGTACGCTTTCTTGATGTCCTCCTCTGAGGCCGATGGCGAGATTCCTAAGATGAGATAGTAATCCTTCATTTACGCAGGCAAAATATTTCCGTCCTTTATGGAAAAAGCGTGCTGTCCTGAAAGTCCGGCGGGAGCATAGGGGCACGCAATCTCGCGGTCGATGGTGAGGGGATTTCTCTGAAGGACTTTATGGGCGGGGCTCGTGAGAATGGGAAGGCCGCAGATCGGGCAGCTAATGACTATGGCGTCAATCCACTCGTGGATGGTGATTGTGGATTTCCGCAGAACGACGCGCCGGAACCATGAGGGTTTGACTTGGAGCGGAACAATCGTCGGCCGGAAATAGAAATCTCCTGCCTGCATTGGGTGCTCGGCTGGCTTCGAAACCGAAACGCCGTTAACCACAAGCGTTTCAGCTTCGGTGACGCTTTCTTTTGTGATCTCGCGGGCTTGGGTGGCCTTCAGTACCTCCATTTTCTTTTAAGTATAGGGTTTGCAGGGAAGCTGGCAACAGGTCAGGTATGCACAGGGTTGCTGTTTCCCGTAGAATGGGCAGCGCAAGGCGAGGCAAACATGAAAAGTCAGGTAGCTTTAATCTTATTAGTTCTGATTCTTAGTGCATGCCATAACACGGCGAAACTGACAGGTGGCGATGTCGTTTTGAAGGCTTCACGAGATGCGAATGGAGTTGATTTCTCGTCTACAACTGCCATTCGAAAAGAGGCGGTGGTGCTATGCTTCTACGTAGAACCCAGACCGGCAGGCATTCAGACAGGGTGCGACATAAATGGAGTACTCGCTCCCCGTGGAAGTTCGGTGGGGGTTGAGCCTCCAACGGTGATCGTAAAATGCAAAGGCACGCAACCGATGCAATGTGCGGCAAGGGCGGACTGGTAGTATCTCTTACGCCTCAATCCACTGTATCTTCGGCAGCTCCAAACCCTGGTTAGCCAAGCCCTGAATCAGGTAAACCGCAGCGTCATTGAGGTCGTCGTGTGATTCCACGCCCAGGTTGAACATCTGGCCTAAAAGCTGTTCACATCCTGTGCGGGGGAAAAGGACTGTGCCGTTTTTGATGTACGGCGCGACGACTTGCAACCGCGCCCGCTTATCGCCTTGGGGTTTCATGGGGACGACGGGAAGCATCGCTCGTTCCATTTCCTGTATCGCCGCTTTCTGGTATGCCACGTCTTCCACGAAGAAAAGATTCGCGCCCTTCAGCTCACCCGGGATGTTTCTCACATGCTGCAGAAAATTGTGGAATGTAACATGTTCGTTGTAAGGGTTCGGCCGGATGAATATCTTCGGGGCGTTGTCCACATAAAACACTTCGCCTGACACAATGGCCGTGTAGTCGGCGCCTTCCTTCTGGCTGATGGCAAGGTCAATCCCATGGCCTTTTATGCTTGCTACGGCGTTGGCCGGCCGCTCGTCGTAGTAGTGGATGTCCTCGGGCTTTATGACCGCTTCGTCATCCGAAACGATCTTGAGGAGCATCTCCCGCTGCCAGGCAATAGCCCCCATGTCCCGCTCTTTGTCTTTGAGCGATTGTTCCGTGGGATACATCGCAGGCCAGGTGCAAATACCCTCATTTGTGAGAAGCGGAAATTCGAGGACTTTGAAGCCGGTACCGGGCGCACGTAGTCGGGAAAGCAAAGCGTCCATATGTAAAAGGTTCCCGATGACGACGAGCTTCCCTTTCCGCGCGTCCATGCCTGGCATGATCTCGGAATGGAGCCATCTGTCCGTCTTGTCGCGATTCTCCTTCGTCCTTACCCATTCGCCGTCTTCCGGGTCGTCTACGACGATGAGGCGTGGGCGATATTGGAGATGCCTTAGTCCGCGGACTTTCTGCCCGCGCGATCGGGCGAGGATTCTTACGCCATTCGAAAGGACGATATTCTGCTTCTGCCATTCTTCCCCTTCGCCTTTCAGCGAGAAATCCTCGATGATGTTTCCCTTGATCTCGCCGTAGTCCTGTTTGATAAGCTCATTCGTCTCGAGCTCGTGCTTAATAGCACTGATATTTAGCGTCGCCTGGCGGGACGAATCGGCGACGAGGATAATGAAGGGATACTTTTCGGGGTATTCAAGCGCCGCCCATAGCGGAAGCGCCAAACTACCGAACGTGCTTTTCCCTGAGCCGCGGAAGCCGAGGATAAGGACACGACGTTCGTCATCACTCGCTAAAGCATGGATGAGTTCAGGATGAAATGTGGCCGGCGGGTCGGTGAAATAGCCGGTGAGGTAAACGAGCGAAAAGCCGAGGAGGGATTTGCGGCTCTCTTTGCGTGCTTCGAAGCTGTCGAAGGGGGAATCAGGAAGTGGGAGGACTGGTGGGTTGTGCATCCTCCTTCGGGGCTTCTAGTAATCCCCAGTTTGTGAACACGGCGCGGATTGCTTGCTTGCGGTCTTCGGGCAGTGGCGTATTGCGGATAGTCGCGTCCAGGGTGCCGAGCTTGCGTTCAAATACGCCGGCGTCGAAGAGTTTGTCGAAAACGGCGCTATGGGCTTCGCGTATCTCCCTGAGCGCCATGACGCGCGCCTGGGGATTGATATACGGTGCCTGGGCAATCTCCCACGCGACTTTCACTACCTGGGTCATCGTGTCTTCGAATGAGGCTAAAGCATAGGCGAGGGTTTGGCGATCGGCGCGTTTGATACGTTCCCGGTACACTTTGCCGAGAAGCTTCGAGAGAAAATCCCGGTCCATGCTGATGCCTTCCACCCTCAGCTTTTCGAGCAGCTCGGCATTCGTCATTTGGTGGTCAACGGAAACGAGCGCGCGGATGCGGGATTTGTAAAAGTCTTGCTTGTCTTTGGCTATGGCTGGCATGAAAAGCGGTTATGGGAGGGTTTGAGATAACACTATCATGGCTGTGATATTATGCCAGCCGTGCATGCAGGGACGGCAGGTATTGCAGTAGGCGTGGGCGTATTCACCTTCCTATTCATTGCGAGTTGGGTATCACTAGAAGACGCACTTTATCAGTTTTCAGATGAGTTTGAAAAGCAAGTGGCGATCTATCTGGACATAATGAAATTCGTTCTGAGTATGGCGGGTGCAGGAATCGTGCTAGTAGTCAGTGCAACAATCTTTCGGTCGAGCGATCCCGCAAAACCTTTACCGCCACGATACGCTTCGCCCTTAGCTATCTTGGCTTTGACCATCCTTTACGGGGTGTTGTTCATGATTTTTCTCGCAAGGGACTATGAAGTATCAAAGCGGGGTGAGGATCTATATAACCGATGGCGCTATGCGAGAAACAAGGCACTCGGCTTTTCAACGATTATGTGCTTTTGTCTAGGATATGGATGGCTGGTCATTGCCGCCGTGATGGGACAACCGCCCCAATAGATCGGAAATCTTTTTTAAGTCGTCAAAGTCACCCACAACCTCTATCCGCGCTTTCATCTTGTGGAGCTTTTTGAGGACTTCCGGGTCGGTCGCTTCATGCAAAGCCTTCTCCAGTTCCTTCTGGCTCACCGCTGGGCCGAATTTGATGGTGTAGCGTTCGATCATGGATTTGGGGTTTTCTCTTTGAGGGTACTCAGGAATAATTCCTCGAGGAAAGTCCGTATTGCGCGCTCGGTTGTTGGGGCGGTAATCGTGAAATTACGGCCAACAATTGTATGCCTGGCATCCTGAACCTCGATGAGGTTGTCTTCGACGAGCTTGATGAGATTGTCGATATCGGGTCGTTCGATCATTATCTTTTTGCTAATCGTTTTTGGAACCGGCGCTTATAGCGGTCTATCCGCTTTTTGCTCCAATGGGATGGGAAGGTTTTGCGCTCGGTGAGGAGTTTCATGCATTCAGAAGTTCGGGGTTTTCGTGGATGTTACCGAGGACTTTATAAAACTTGCAGTTGAAATCGTACAATTCGAAACCACAAACATCACTTTTCCATATGACTGAGCCAACGGAATAGCGGTTTTGTTTGGGGTTTCTAGTCTCAATTATGTCCCCCTCGTAAATCTCCTTCCCATTTTTATCCTTCAGGCCAGTGAATTGCATCAATTCGTACTCCTTCTCGGCTGGGCTACCGCCCTGAATCATATAGATGCTGCCATCGTCGTTGAATCCGAGCATGTAATCCGAATCTTCCTGGACATTAGCGAAGTGCTTATACTCTTTATTCCAAGCCCGGAATTTGATTTCTCTCATGGTTTGATGAATTAGATTTCCCGAATCTTATCCGCGAAACTTCTGCTATCCTGCGCCCTCCCGCGCAATACCTGGGCGACCTGTTCTGCTTCTGAAACGTGCTTGCTTTCCTCGTCCGCGAGCTTCCGCTTTTCGGAGATGATTTGGAGCGCGTCATCCTTTTCTTTTTTCGCCGCGCGTTCGTCCTCGTATTGCTCCTGCTTGCTCAACTTCTGGTATTCCTCTCCGGCGCGGCGCTTTGTTTCCTCTTCTTCGACCTTCTTCATGTTCTCGTAAATCGCGTCGGCCTCCGCGTTCAACTGCAGGACGAGCTTTCGTTTTTCGTCGGCGTTCCTTTTAGCGGTCGCAGCGTTAAGTTCATTTTTTCCGGCTTCTACTTCGAGTTGCCAGACGTACGAGAGCCGCGCCCACCATTTTGCAAATATTCTCAACATGATTTTATGATTTGGTTTTCGACCTTCGTTAATTTGTTTCCGTTAGCTCGTAGGGGTCTTCTTCGTCGTCTTGGATTCTTATGGGCTGGCCTTTGGGGGTTCCGGTCGGGACTTCCTCGCCCACGCACATCCGGCAGAAGGTCGAATCTTTTACGGACGGGGCATTGTGGTACTTCCCGCACCAGCACAGAGTCTTTTCGTTGAACTCCGGCTCCAGGAGGATGGAACAACCCCGGCATTTCGGATGATTGCACACATCCAACGGGAGAATCGTTCGGCCGCACATCCGGCAGTGATGGAGAAGCTGCTTCACATTGGCATCGGGGTTATTTTCTTCCTCGGTTTGCGTTTTGCTGTCGGACGTTTGAGGGGTTTGAGTTTCCCGGTCGGGGCGGGGGGCGGAAGTTCGTGCAACTCGATCTCGCTGACCTTACGCTCCAGCCAGCGGATGATTCGCTGAAAGTTGTTCATGGGTTGGGGGGATTCGGTACGGGTTACTTAAATAATGGCATAATGGCGGGAAACGTCAATCCACAGGGGAGGTCGGCAGATGAAACGCGTCATGTGCGCCATTTTGTTTTTGGCGAGCGCCTGCTTTGGCCAGAGCGCCCGGCAATATTTCAGCGAAATCTATAATGCTGGCGGACTTGATCGTATGGCCGACGAATACGTTTGTTTCGATGATGACAAACAATTAGACACGTTTTTCACCTTCTCCCAAAGCAAGACAATCCGAGAAGTGATGGTCGCTACGGGTACCTTCGCAAAACTGGACAAGGAGGTTCAACAGAAACTTAAGACGGACTTTCTGATCGTGAGGGGGTATGACAAAGGGGTCGTCATCGGTGCGGAAGATTCGTACGATCGCGACGAGGATTCTTGGGCAGGGGGTACGTTCGTACTGGGAAAACAACCAAAGCATCTCGGCAGGATGCGGTTCACGATCACGTGGGAAACGCTTCGGTACAAGCGCACCGTCGAAGTCCTTAATGCAGATATGAGTTCAATCGGCCAGTATGCGCGTTACGGAAAATGCGAAAGCGTTTCCCCGGAAGTGAGGCAGAAAGGCAATCCATAGGCGGACGACAACATTCGCTCATTTGACCACGGTATAGACGTGGTCGAGGTTCGCTGGGAGCCATAACGTCTCAATCAGCTTTTTCAAAAGCCGATATTCCTGCGTCTCAAATCCCTTTACCTCCGCGAGTTCGAAACTCCCGTCCCGGTGGTGAATTCTGAAATCAACCTTGTGCCGGCGGATGAGTTCTCCGGCAGGGCTTCTGATCTCGATCGGGTATTGCCGGTCCCATCCCTTGATGTCCTTTGCTTTCAGCCGCCAGTCGAGCTGCATCGCATAATTTGCCTCAAACTTCGAATCGTACGGGTAACCGTTATAGATCGTTCTGATGGCATTGTATTTTCCCGGTGCAGCTTTTTTGGAACCGCGGACTTTTCCACACAGGCAAACAGCGTCGCCGGTATTCAAATCAACGAAGTAGCGATGGCTATGCTTTTTTGCGAAACGGCGCTGGAGGTACGTCATGGGAGGGTCGCGGCGGCCGGTGGTATGCGACCGCCGCGAGGGAAAGGGATGGTTGTGGTCGTTGTGAGCATTATACACAGTCGGCGAACAAATAGCGAATATGCTACCATCCTTCGTCATGGAGGGCCGCCCGGAAACCCCGAAAGAGGACGCCATGAGCGAGAAGGAGATCGCAGAATTGCGCCGCAACCTTTCGCTCCTCAGCCCATCGGGCGTGGAAAAGTTTTACCGGGAAACCCATAAAGCCTGTGAACTTGAACGGCGCCCGGGGCCGCACGCCATCCAACAGCTTGTCCAGGCGTGGAAACAGTTGCGAAAGTGGAAATGGCGGTAAGAAGCGTACAATTTCGGCAATTAAGGAGTCGGCATATATGACGTGGCTAAACAACGCCTGGTTCATTGGAATAACTACGGGCATTGTGAGCGGGTTGCTCGTGACGTGGATTGCCCGCCTAGTTCTTTCTAAGAAAGACGATCGAGAATATCAACAAAAGCTTGCTGCCGCGAATCGCGAGATCATTTATTCGATCCGAGCTGGAATCCCTGAAGGCCAAATTGCGAGCAACGAAGTGATACTTGCACTGATTCATTCCTCGGCACGGCGCGCCGGCGTGGCATCGGAAGATTTATATCGTCCAAAGGAAATTGGCGAAGAACTGATAAAGGAGGTGATGGATTCTAGTTTTTTGTCGGCAGGAAAAAAGGCAGAATATTGCAGTCAGTTAAATCTTGTGGGCACCCGACCTCTCCAACCCCCGGGTCCCCCAACAGACCTCAGGATAGAAATTATGGAAGTCGGAAAATCCAAAGAACTGGCTGAATATCGGCGCAGAGTAACCTCAATGGTAGGAGCATTGTTGGGTGTTATCGCGGGAATGATGAGCGCCGTGATTGCGCTCAAAAGGTTTAAACCTACCCCTGCTTTTACTCATGAAATGTCGACGTGGATTATCGCAGTAATAATTCCGGTATTTTTCGCAATCATAGTTTTGATCGCATACTCAATCGTTCGCGGCGAGTTTTGGGAGAAACAAAGGATGTCGGCATTTGAAGCTGGTCGAGACGCAGAACTTGCTCGCAATCGAGCCGCCCGACAAGAAAGAGATAAATTAATACCAAAAGTCAAAGGAACAGGAGACCTTTCGCCTTAACCCTGCCCGGGCTTGGATATTCGACGAGTCCCAGAGTTCGCAATCGCCCGCATGGGTTGTTGAACCCGCCAGAACCTGCGACATATCCACTTCGTTCTGCTAATTCGTCTTTTAAAATGTCAGCGGGATAAATTTCGATCAAGACTTTTAGGAGCTTCTGTTCGGGGCCTGGCAATACCTCCAGAACCTTCTGATGGAGCTCATCGGTCGTAAGCGGGTTATTGGGAACGGCGGCGAGCGCCGCGCCCTCCTGTGTCAACGCGATTTTGTTCCCCCGATAGTCCACGAAGCCCTTGGTTCGGAGTGAGCCGCGCGGATTATTAAACCCTCCTCCGCCGTACGTGTAGCCCGCCAAGAACGCCACGGCGGTCTGTTCCGGCTCCTCAATACCCAAGCTGGTCAACCATGCGATCGCGTTCAGAATCTTCTGTTCAGGCCCAGTAAGCCCAGAATCCGAAACCGCTGGCACTGAGGTTGGGCGAGGTGGACTGGCAGGAGAACTCTTCTGAATGGGCAGAGTTATTGAGAGCTTCTGTTTTGGGGATGATTCCACCGCCATCAATTCGGGAGGTGTGATACTTTCGGCTTTTGCAATCTGGGAGCCGATGCCAGCGAGTAGCTTTCTTAGGTCTTCGCCGTATTTGATCCAAGCGTTGAGAAGAACCTGCCATTCTCTATTTGCTTTAGTCTGCTCATCTCGCTCTTTCTGAATCTCGCTGTTGGCGTTCCGTTCAATCTCCTTCCGAACGAGTTCAACCTGCTTTGCTACGGCCGCTTCTACTGCAGCGGGATTGGAGCCGGGCGCTTTTTCCAAAATGCTTTTTTCCCGCTGGAGGGTGGCGACATGTTGACGTAATTCATCAACTGTTTTTGCTTCTTTCTCCGCCTCATGCGGCAAATCAGCAAGCTCACCGAGGATCTTCTTGATTCCTGGGGTTGGCGGCACTACCTTCGTGAGAGAGCGTGAACCTGCCTTCGGATGAGTGGTATGAACATCGCCCACCGTTACCTTCTGCACTTCGTCTGAGATTGCCGGGCCAAACGCATAGAACTCGCCGGGCTTCAAAGCTCGCAAGGAAAGCATCTGCTCGCGTGATGTAAACCCAAGCTCGTCCGCAGCGCGCTTCATGTCAATATCCTGGGAAGCCCGGCCGATCAGCTTGTTATTACACTCCGCGGCAGCATCCTTATTCAGTTTTGAAATTCGCTGCGTGGCGAGAACCGCGCAGAATCCCCGCTTCCGGCCAAGGGCGCAAAGGCCTATGACCGCATCCATTGCCTCACTCTGGCCCTTCTCCGGGGCGTAGGTGTGCGCTTCGTCGATTACCACAATACAATCGTGCCAGAGGTCTTTAGGAGCGTTGATAAGGGAATCGAGGAATAATCTGACGAACCGCTTTCGCTCCTGGGGATGAAGCTCGTAAAGGTCAATGATTGCCGAAACTTTAAGCTCTAACAGTTTCCTGGCGAGGAGCGCAGCCGATCGCGGCTCCGCGGGAGTGTCACCACCTTTGCCGGCAAGCACATAGTCATATTTCTCGCGGAGAGTCCCGAATTCGCCCTCGGAATCGAGGATGATGTGCTGCACCTTGCCATGCGACTGTTCGAGGATGCGTCGGAGCGCCCAAGACTTACCGCCTCCGGAGTTCGCCTGGACGAGAAGCTTGCTCTCGATGAGCTTCGGGAGATCGACTTCCAGGTTGTTATTTAGCTTTATGACTTGTTTGTTCATAAGACTTCGTGTTTATGCTTTTTTGTTCTTTTAAAGCACCAACAATTCACGTGTCCCACCGCGCCGTCCGAGAATCGAGTATACAAATGTCCATCAGCTCCAAGTTTCTCGGAGATGATACGGGGTTTGATCTTTCTTTTAGTTTTCTTCATGTTCATAAGACTTCGTGTTCAAATGTTCGTTTTTTCGGCGGGCAGTGAGGGTTCGTGCAGTAGGTCTTGTCTTTTTGGTAGGTGTAGGTTTTGATTTCCCCCGCGCCGCACTCCGGGCAGATTTCGGGGCGGAGAATGAAGTAGGCCGCAATAAACACCGCGGCCACACCTGCCATCCACACCCATGAGCCAGAACCAGAAAAGTATAAGACGTTTTCCCAAATAGCGAATATCAAACCGAGCACACAACAGATACGAGCCAGTTTTGATTGGGTAGACATGGGGTTAGTTGGTTTTATTTAGGGCGAGCCACAAATTTGCGACCGCGATTTCGGGAGTGGAACCTCTCCCTACTGGGTTCATCCCTTGCGATGCTATCCACTCCTTCGGATATGTTTGGAGCGACAATGGCCTTCCACATGCTTTGATAAGGTCAGAGAGGGTAGGAAGGTCGATTATTTTGCAATCCGCTGAACATTGACCATGCAGATCACTCCAACAATTTTCGCAACCTCTACTCATTAGTGATATTGGATATCCCGCGTCTTTCAATTGTTTTGCTAGTTCGTAATCCATGTTTTAGAAAAGTTGGTTTGCTTCGACGTTCTTAGTTAACATTCCATTTGTGGTCAGGGTATTGTTTAGCCCACGCAAGCAGGGTTCTTACCGCGCGGCAAACATTTCCGTCGCTCGGTTCCCAATAATCGGTGCTGTTGTCCGGGCCAATTTCTAGCCGCTTTACTGCGTCTTCCATCTCAGGAATTGTGTCTTTCGCGGCGCGGCCATGAAGCCCACGGAAGTTGAACTTGCCTGCGTAGTTGTACGTCACGTTCAAATCCGCCTCGGTTGAGCCGCCCATTTGGTACGTGCCGCCTTCGTCAAAACGTTCCACCGAGGGGATGTTGTGGTCTTTGTCCTGCAGGGAAATCCAATAACTCATTGAAATAGCATTTGTGATTTTGCTTCGACGTTTTGCTTTGGGGGGAGGGGGATTTCTTTGAAGGGTGGAGGGAGTACGGGCGCGACGGCCGGGATCAGCTTGTATTCCGAAAAGCTTTTCCCGGCGACGCGGCGCTCCATGATGGTATATCCGTCCGCGCGCAAATCCCAAATCCTGGCTCCTAACCTCATAATGTACATGTCCCTGCTCGCCTCGACCGAGGAGAGCCATTCGCCGCTTTTGAGTCTTTCGAGGATTCGAGATTTTTGGGTCATGTTGGTAAGTGAAATTAGGCTATGCTCACCGAAAGGAGTGTCAGGGCCGGTGATAAAGGGAGC
>QGNH01000132.1_pt1 | contig 42632 bp, 56 predicted proteins | sample 1735481 | NCBI WGS metagenome assembly QGNH01 (sample SAMN09239004, study PRJNA386568) | Viral metagenome, whole genome shotgun sequencing project. | reverse complement strand
ATGGGCAGCACGACCAATGTGACGACGGTACTAAAGACTGTTCAACCATGGCAGCGGTCAATCCCTTGATTGCCAATAAGCCGTCCGGCATGGCGGTTACAGTTATATCCAGCAGATCCAGCGCTTTCAATTTTGTTTCGCGGGTCGGATTATCCAGTTTGTTCATTAAATCGTTTAGCTCATCGGCCGCCTTGTTTAGTTTCCCAGTAACGTCGACGCTGATTTTCTTTTGTTCTTTCAACAAGGCCAGTTTATTTTCGAGTTCGACATTTTTTGCTTCTAATCTATCAGCTTCGTTCAAATAGGCAGCCTCTTCTAATTTACCGATTCCGTACAGACGGAGGTACCTCGCCTTTTCTTTTTTTATCCCTGCAATGGAATTTACCAGCAGTATTTCATCGGCCTGGATAACGGCCGGGTCATGTTCCTGTTTTTTTATGTTTATCGATTCAAAAATTGTTTTCCGGTCCCTTAATGCGCCATCAATAGTCCGCCAAACGACTGCCTCGGCTTTGTCTGCTCGAACCATACGGCTGCCACAAGCATCGTAATAGTTTGGCTTAGCGCCAGTTATGCAGCGGTAGTAAAGGGCGGTTTTTCCATGTCTTGTCTTTTTAGCAAAGCCGGTCATGGAGTGGCCGCAGGTCCCACACTTCATTCTGTGAGACAAAAGGTATGAATGCACGCTGTTTTTTCTGGATTTCAACCGGTTTTGTTTTAGTCTTTCGCCAGCTCTTTCCCATAGTTCCGGACCGACGATCGCCGGCGTCGCCCCGGGAACACTTATCCAAGTCTCAGGATTAGTGGGTTTATGAGTATTTCCTTTCACAGTAGTTTTAAAGGCATAGGTCACACCTTTATAAATAGGATTATGAATCAACCGGCATACAGCCACTTCTGACCAGACTTTCCCGGTCGGAGTCATAATTCCGGATTGCTTTAATAGAGTAGTAACTTTATATAGGGAATAGCCGGTATCTCCGATCCAAGTGAAAATCTGGATGATGACCTTAGCTTGGTCTTCATCGATTATACGAACCGTTTTATTTTGGTCATTTTTTACGCGGATATAGCCCGATGGCGCCGGACCGCCCATAGCAAAGATTCCCTCTTTAGCTTTTTGCCGTTTCCCCCGGATGGTCCGTTCTGCTATCTTCTGGGCCTCAAGTTTAGCGGCGAAACCACGGATATGAGAGATGAGTTTACCCATATCAGAACCGTCAACAGTCTCAGTCACTAGAATGAGTTGCACTCCGGCTTTCTCCATTTCGTCCTGCAGGATAATGAAATGAACCGGGTCCCGGGAAAGTCTGTCGAGGGAGTATGCAATTACTACATCTACCCTATGGTTCCTGATCAGGTCCCTGAGAATTGAGAGTTTGGGGCGGTCGAGAGATAAACCCGAATAAGCCTCAAGGAAAGTGTGGGATATCGAGAGGTTCAGTTCACGGGCTTTTTTCTCGCAGGCGTCTTTTTGAGAATCGAGGGAAGTGCCTTCTCTTTCCTGGTCTTCGGTGCTGACGCGGCAATAAATAGCAGAATTGGGCATAATATTATCCGTTAGTTAATAATTGACAGTCTATTTCGCCCGAGGTACAGGTCTCGATATTGTCGTCCCTGTCTGCAGCTTGCTCAAATCAGGTTGACCTTCTATCCATAAATGGAGGTCGTTTAATTCCAATAAATGCCTTGCCCGGTCGAAATTAAACGTTAGGTCTTTCAAATACCGAATCTGATTACTTCGAATATGGATAGAATATTGGCATGCACCACACTGAAGGTACTCTTTATCCGAAAAGTCCGGTGTTAGTATCACTTCTTTCCGGCAGCTGGGGCACTTGTAAGAGATGCGCAGATAATTAATTAGTTCTTTATCAATTTTAATAGATTGTTTCATAAATAATTCCACTTTAGAACGATCTAAAATCAGGACTTTGCGCGCCGATCACACGGCCGAGGACTTCCAGCTTTTCGACTTCGATGCGGGCGTACTTCCCGTTACTGGACGTCAAAACCGCGAACCCGTTTTCTCTATGGACATGGCGGGCCACAACCTCATTATCCAAACGGATAACATAAATTTTCCCTTCTATCATATCGGGGTTAGGTTCTACAAAAACAATGTCACCATTCTTGATGCCGTCCCCGAGCAGGCTATCACCATTTACTTTCAAACTAAATACCGCATCCATCTTTTTGGCTCCGCTAATCTTAACTTTTTCAACCCACGCAACGCCCAGGTCCACTGCTTCAGCCGGGCCCGGGGTACCGGCATTAATGTACCCTCGAATGGGAATTGGTAACACCTGAATACGCTTATCGAGTTCGAAGATGATATCAGTGTCGCTCGATTTTTGAATGACTGTGTTATCGCCGTAAATATAGGAAGAGAACGCCTCGGGAGTCATTTCAAAAGCCCGGGCTAACGCTACCCTAACATCGTCTTTAAGACTTTGATAATGTCCGAGTTCAATGCGGGAATAATGGCCAAGTTTGACGCCGGATTTATCAGCGGCATCTTCTTGCCGCATGTTTCGTGATTCCCTTAACCTTTTAATTCGTAACCACCAATTATCCATAGTTGCTATTGTAGCACTAAACTACAAAGATAACTAGAATAATGTTCTACTTATCCGAATACTCGCACACGTAAATATTGGAAATTCGAGGCTATAAAATATTCTTTGAAAACCCTTAAAAAAGCCTTGACAAGTATTATAGCTTTGTACTACACTAGGTAGTATGAAATTACAAGATGAATTGATTAACAAACAACAGCAGGAGCATTTAACAGACGGACAAATGGCTGACAAGATTGGTATTCACAGAGTCACCTACACGAATATCAAGAATGGAAAACACCTGATGGGCCCGGAGGTCCGAGAAAAGGTGATCGCAGCCTACCCAGACTTACAGGGTATTTTTTTGTCCGAAATTACTACACAACGTAAGATAACAAAGTAAAGGAATCAATGATGACTCAGTTAAAGCGGTGGGGATTCACGGTAATCATTTTAGCGGTTTCGCTGGCCGTTTTAATCATCTCGTCAATCCAATTAGTGGGAGGGAAGTAAGGATGTCAACAGAGGGAATATTTGGAACGGACATCATCACTGCGTTGACCGGCAGTTATCCGGGAAAGGTTGCAGAGGTCAAGAGAGACGGTTTTATCTTCACTCCGCGCAAAGCTCGCAAGGATTTCACCAGCTGTGTCAGTCACACGCTCATTGCCAAGGGTAGCGAGTACTATTCAGTCTTTATGACTGGCAGCGGCTTGGGCGGAATGAAACGACCGGACCGGATTTTGCTTTCCGAAATTGACCAGTATTGCCAAAAGTACAGCTGGAACGTGCGATGACCACCGAAATCAAGAAACGGCGCAAGTCAGTCGAACTTCGAGCGGTCGATAACATTACCCGGGTTCCCTTCAATGAGTTACCGGAAGCCAAGCAGCAGGCCTGGCATGACTTTTACATGGGGTTATTGAATCAACAGGAAATCACGCCGGATATCGCCGGTATGAAATAAAAAGGAGTCAAGGAAGGAAATGGCAACAAAAAGTAACCCATCTTATGAAGCAACCGCAGTCAATCTTAAGAACGCCGAACAGTTGAAGACTGACCTCGAAATTTATCACGACATCAACGAAGCTATTGCCAAGTTGGGAGCGGAGATTAACGCCGCCATCCCGCAGGATTTGAAAGACCAACTAACAGTACTCGAAGCCCATCTGAAAACCAGTAACGACCAGATAAGGGCCGACATCGATATCTATGGCTCTTATCAGGACGTGGAGAAGGGCTGGTACGCGGTCAAACAGAGAGCCGTCAGCAAGTCCTACGACCCCGAAGTCTTTGAGAAGGTTTACCCGCAGTTCGCGCCGGCCATCATTATCAAGTGCGTGGATTCAGTGAAATTGAACGGGCTCATCAAGGGCGGCCTTGTTACCGAAGCCGACCTCAAAGAGAAGTCGGTTATCCGGGAAACGGAATCTTTCAAAGTCATTATCAAATAGCGAATAAGGAAGTAAGGAGAAGGAAATATGCCAACGGTGGGGCTTCCCCTGTTAGAAATGCAACGTATGGAAAAAGAAGGTTATGTTTGTGCTCAATGCCAAGCGCGCATTTCTGTTTGCTGGGGAGGCTCTTACAAAATCGACCAATATATTTTGAGGTGTACCAAAGACGTAAATCATTCCGGTGTGGTTAAACCATACAAACCGACTGATTTTGAAATATTAGAAAAAAAGGAGATGGCAGCAGTGGAAAAAGATAAATCATTGGCAACCCGTCCGAGAGTGACGGCAATGACTGAAATTAGGGCAACCGAAATCGTCAACAGTCTGTGGGGAGATGCCCCGGCAATCGAAAAAGCAAAGGCAATCATGGTCTGCGTGGATTATGGCGCAAATCCATTAATGAAACATGTCTTTCTGATTCCCTTTGCAAAAAAAGAACAGGTAAACGGCGTGTGGCAAGAAGTAGGTAAGGAATGGTCAATGGTTTTTGGTATCAAATTCAAGCGGCTTCTGGCCTACCGTGTCAAATCGTTTTCCTATGACGACTTCACACCCCGGTTAATGACCGAAGATGAGCAGAAACGTATCTATGGCGAAGTGAGTAAAGACCATTTATGCGCTATCACGATACTCATCGATGAGAAAGGCAATAAATACCCGGGTTATGGCCGCTGGCCGCTCTCCCAGAATCCGAAGGGAATGGACAAGGGTAATACCAAAGCTAACATGGCCATGATTCGTTCTGAGAGTCAAGCACTTGAAAAACTGGCCCCCGGACAAATGCCGGAAGAACCCGGTGTTGTGGATGCTGACTACGAAGAAGTACCGCCGCAGCGGACTATCAACAAAGATACCGGCGAAATAGTGGAAAAGCCAGTAGCCGTTGAAAAATCCGTCGTCACCGAGAATCCCGAAAGTGCTGCCGCATTCGATGCGCTCAAATCCGCTAACACTAATTCATCACCTGCGCAAAACCCACCGGCCGCGGAGATAAAGAACGCACCGGCGAAAAAAGAAACGCCAAAAATGACACCGGCTGAACCCGCGACCGTCCCGCCGAAAACGATAAGCGGCGTCGATATGGACTGGCTGAAGGAAAGTATCACAAAACTCAAGTGGAAAAATGTCATTGTGGATTACCTGGCGAAGTCGCCCTTCAATTGCCTTTCCCCAAGAATCTCCGGATGTCTGCTGGAACTTGGAGACAAACCCGAATTAATCGCCAAGTTCCTGAAAGAAATACAAGACCGGCTGGACATGCAGAATCCGCCACCCCCGACTAACGACAATATCCCATTTTAAATAGAACCCAATAGCAGAAGAAGCTTAAAGGGATAAGGGAGGCTGGGGTAAGCAAGGTGGTTAAATCCTCGGCCTCCCGACAGAGAAAAGGAGAAGGAATGGTAGTAAAAACTAAAAAGGAGACCCCGCCCGCGGAAGCAAGCGGACAACTCGCATTCGAGACTGTAGTCAAACTGGATATCCAGCACATACTTCCTAACCCGTATCAGCCTGAAGGAAGGCTTAACCCACCCCAAGACGTGGTTGAGCGGATTGCAGCATCTATCAAGGAACATGGGCTGCTGCAGACGCCGGTGGTCCGCTGCCGGGCTGATGGTAAATATGAAATGGGCGACGGCTGGATAAGGCTGAAGGGCTACAACTATCTATCCACACATTGCCATGTCAAAGATATCGCTAATTGGCAGCTGCTGCCCGTCATCATCCGGAATCTTACCGACAAACAGATGGCCGACCTGGTGATGGAAGCCAACACGGTCCGGCACGATCTGTCACCGATCGAACTGGCCAGGTTCTATAAAAAGTATCTGGAGGACTTCGCGATTACTCAAGCGGAATTAGCGCGGATCCACAGCGTCAGCCAGGGAGAGATAGCAAACACTTTGCGGCTGCTGGACCTTCCGGAAGACATCCAGAAGAAGGTTATTTCTCAAGAAATATCTGAAACGCATGCCAGATATCTCCTGCAGGTGAAAGACCCGAAGGAAATGACCCGGCTGGCGAAATCCGTGGTAGAGAACGGGACGACAGTGGCCTCTCTGGACAGGGAAATTAAAAACAAACTCTGGCAGGGTACACGTCCTTTGTCTAAGGGTAATAGATTCGAGGGCTACGAGTTGAAGTTTGACCCGGAATGCTGTAATGGCTGCGAGCACAAGCTAAGTCTTAAATATCCATGGGGAGGTAGTAAAGACGAACTGCAGCCGCGTTGCGTCGACATTGACTGCTGGGGAACGAAACAGAAGATCGCCAACGAGGAAGCTCACAAAAAAGAAATTGACGACCTGAAGGCGCAGGGCATCACTAATTTCCCGGCGAAATCTGACGGTACGATGGATACTTGGAAATTCAGAGAGTTTGGAAAAACCGGGGAATGCAAGGTCTGTCCGAAGCGGGCGGCCATCCCTGATTATTCAGGCAAATATCAGATTGTCTGCGGCGACAAGAAATACTTCGATGCCAAATGCAACGCCAAAGAAAAGGCCGACAAACACGCGCAGGAAGCCGAAGCCGAGAAAACTGCCAAGTACATCGAGGATGTTTTTACCGGGCTGCCCATCAATGAAAAGAGTCTGCAGACTACTATTGAGTGTTTACTGAATTCTACGACCGAGGCCGAGACCGTTCTGAAGTTCGTTAAAGCCTTCAACCTCTTTGAAATCCGGAAAGATGAAGACTTGGAAGACCAGGACGAACTAATCAGTGGCGCCATGACCGCAATCAAAGAGAAGAATCTAGACATAGTGACTTTGAACCGAATAATCGCGCGTCTCAGTTTTGATATTTTTGTCAACGAAGGAAGCTATGGTAATCCGGAGAAAGAAACGATCGACCATCTTCTTAAATCATTCAAAGCCGCCCACCAGGGGAAAGCGGCCCCGGCCGCAGCTGCTCAAGTTGTTGAAATCCCAAAGCATACGCTGGAGAAAATCGGCAGCGATTACGTGGCTGTTAACGAAGAAGGCGTGATTATCGCCACCGGCAGCACGAAAGAAGTGGCTGAACACAATGCCAAATACACCTATCTACCAGTTGAAACCGTACTTGACCCGCAACCGGCTGATTACATCTTAAACCACACCTACCGGATTAGCTTCAAAGACCACACTTTCAATGATGTAACCGCCGAGACCATTCTTCTAGCCATTGCCGCGACCGGAAAGAAAACGACTGACGTTACGGAAGTGAAAGTGCATAAATGCAGCGGTAAGCCCAGCACCGGCGGCGGCGTAGGTACAGGCTGGGGAAAGTGCACCGAGGTAATTGGAAGTGAGACGGAGTAATTAAAATGCCTTTTCCTAATTATATTGGTCGAACTAAATACTGGACGCAGGACAAAACGGTTAAGGGTTTAAAGCTCGCAGCATCCGAAATAAAGGGACGTTTACCCTGTTCGGACTCCGCTTACAATGCGTATAAAAAGGGACGCTTGGACTTGCCGGTTGCTGCTAATGTTCTGCTCTATTTTGGCAGTATGGCGAGAGGATGGTTGGCGGCCGGAGTCTCTATTAACAGGATATCTCTGACTAACATCGATTGGTCGCAGAGGGAGAACGATTACATCCTTGATAATGCTGGCACGATGAGAATAATGGACATCGGGAAAAATCTTGGTAGAACCTACGGAGCAGTAAGAAAACAACTTCAGATATTGGGGACTCGCGCAAGGGATGCAGAGGGTTATTTGTCCGCTGCTCAATTATCCAAAGAGTTTAATTGCTCGTGCCATAGGTTAAGGACGCTTTTAAATGACGGAGCCATAAAAGGAGCCGTCTACGACAAGACCCGCAACCGTTGGAAAATTGACCCGATATTCATTAATGCCGAAACCGAAGCAAAACTCAGAGCACCCAGACGAACACACAAGACACATCCTCTGGATGTAGGGGATTACTACCAGCGTTACGGAATTGTACGGCACAAGGCTTTAGAACTGCCTTATTTGGAACCGGAGAAGAGAAATTGAAAGCTCTATCAATTAAACAGCCTTACGCATGGCTGATTTGTGTCGGCTATAAAGATATCGAGAACCGGGACTGGCGCATCGGAAGGAAGCCGGCATTGGGTGGAACATTCAAAGACAGAGGACTTGAGCTGCCAGCCCGGGTTTATGTGCATGCCGGTAAAACACCCGATGCAATGTGGCCGGCGATGGATCTTATAAAACGTCTCCATGGAGAATCAGACTCAGCGATTATTTGGAAAAACTTCGTTCACTATACAGTGAGTGCCGGGCAAAGTATTGTTTTTCCCAGTGCCAATAAATCACTCATCATCGGCGAAGTAGATATCACAGGCTGCGTGACGGAAAGCAACTCTCCCTGGTTCGTAGGGAAATACGGCTTCACCCTGGCCAACCCTAAACTCTACGACAAACCGATTCCTTACCGCGGCCAGCTGGGATTCTTCGAAGTGACTCTACCGAATACTCAAGAGGTTAAAAGCTAATGGCCACGGATATCGAAATCCTAACACGGGCTCTAAACTTCGAGGTCAAAAGAGCCCCGCAATGCTGGGACGCTGCGGCGGTCGGTGCGGGGCAGGCTGATATTAACCGCTTGGCAGAAGCAGGGCTTATTATCCTCCGGGTACGGTCGTCACGTGTCGGGTTCAATCAGTATGGCCCGAGCTTGTACGCTCTGACTGCCAAGGGCCGGGGCCTGGCTACGAACCCCGAGCAGCAAGTGCAAGATGTTTCAGCCGCTGACATCCTGGCATCGATGGATCTGATAGTTGGCTTCGACGACATTAAGGAAACGATCGCCTATGCTATCCAGAAACGCGCACGCACTCATTTTCTATTAGAGGGGCCGCCGGCCTGCTGCAAGAGTGTGATGCTGGATGCCATCAGAGCTACCGTGCCAGATGCTCTGATGGTTTTTGGGAGCCGCACATCCGGCAAGGGACTTTCTGACTTACTGTTTGAAAAGAAACCCGGCGTTCTACTTCTGGACGAGTGTGACAAGATGAGGCACGACGTTTTCAGCTTGACTTTGGGGCTTATGGAAGCCGGCGAGATTATCAATACCAAGCAGGGAGACACCCGCGGGCTGAAACTCAATTGCATGGTCATCGGCGCATGCAACCGTTCCAATAAGATGCCGCCGGAGTTTCTGTCACGCTTTGCCCTGCATCCTGTCTTCCAGCGTTACACGCGGCAGGAATTTATTGACGTGGTGCGGTCTATGCTCTCTCGATCCGAGCAGTGCCCCGAGGATCTGGCGGAAATGATAGGCCGGCAGGTATTCGATAACCAGCTTGGGGATGTGCGGCAGGCCCGCGGTGTTTGGCAGCTGATGAGAGAGCCAACTGAAGAAGAGGCAATCCGGGTATTGCGAATGAAGGCGAAATACAGCACCGACTCGAGGCCACTCATCCATAAACCGGAAGGATCACTGTTATTAATTTGAGGAGGTTGTAATGGAAACAGGAACGGTGAAGGAAATAGAAGACCTCACCTCTCAACTGGCGCAAATAGTAGTTACCGCTATACCAAAAACCCCGGCTGATTGGGACGCGTTGGAGAAACTCACCGCGGCTCACAAACAGCTCCGCAGCATTGACATCCTCAGCTTGGTAGAAAAGCCGCCGCGGGCCGGGTTAACGAGATAATATGACAATTTCTACCCGGCCCCAAACCGATTTGAAGGCGCAAGTGCTCGCTGTAATCAATGAGCACCAGGGCTGGGAGAACGCTATCAAAAGTCAGGTAATCGCCGATGAATTTGGGTACAGAGATGACAGGGTTATCCAGATAGTAGTAGAAAACCTGATCGCAGCCGGTCACGTTATCGCCGCCTCATGCAAACAGGACATTAAGACCGGTCAACAAATGGGTTATTACGTGCCTGTAAATGCTCAACAGGAACAGGGTTACAAACACCAACTGCGGGGCAGGGCAATCGGGAATTATATCAGGTACAGGAACTTCAAGAGGGCTTGCGCGGCCCGGGAACTCAAGCGGCAGCACATCGTACAGGGGCAATTACAATTCGAGATGGATTTTAAAGGATAGCGATATGGCATGGATTGAAAGTCACCAGGATTTAGGGACACACCGGAAAACAATGCGGCTCTGCACTTTAATGAACATTGACGACCTGCGGGCTGTCGGGTTGCTCCATTTTCTTTGGTGGTGGGCCCTCGACAACGCCCCGGACGGCAACCTGACGGGTTTAACCAACAAAGAGATAGCTCAGGCTTGTCACTGGAAAGGTAAGCCGGATTTATTAGTAAACAGTCTTTGTCAGTCGGGGTGGATAGATAAGGAAAATGAATCTGTAACCCTGCATGACTGGCATGATTACGCCGGTAAGTTAGTGTCAAAACGTGAGCAGAACAAACAGCGCATGAGGGATGCACGTGCAGGATTTGTGCAACGCACGTGCGATGCACGTGCAGGGGCTACCGTACCCAACAGTACAGTACAGAACAGTACACAACAGAAGAGTAAAGAAGATAATGCTGCTGCTGTTTCCCTTGCTGACGAAAAGTTTAAAGAACTGGTTAAAAACTTCGAAGAGTTCAGCGGGTCCCTAATCACCCAGGTAATCGCCGAGCAGTTAATTGACGCCGAAAAGGAATACGGCTCTGAAATAATTATCGCCGCTTTTAAGAAGGCCGCGGCAAACGGCAAACGCGGGGCCACATTATTCGCTTACTGCCGGCCCATCTTCGAACAGTACAAAACCGAGGGAATTCCGAATCAACGGGCACCGGAAGGACAAAGGCCGCTGATCACCGACCGGCCGGCGCCGGAGAAATACTTGCAGGAGTTAAAAGATGCCAATTCCTAAGTTTGCAGAGAGAGGGGTTGCTTTTGAAATTTACCGACAGTGCGGGTGCGGTTACGCGGTTGAGCGATGTCGACGAACTGAATCTATCACCGTGTGTCCTGTATGCGGCGGCGAGTTGAAACCGGCCCGGGTCGATTATCCGGATATTCTGATAGCAAAACCGAAGAAAATGTACAGCTAAAAAAGAAACAATATTTTAATTTATGGGCACCTAAAAAGGAGCAGCTAACAAGAAAATGACCAATCAGGGTTATGTCGTCAACGACCAACTGGCAGCGGACTCAACAGCAAAAACCGTTCACCCGCATTCTCTCGTCCCATGCAGCTTCTGCGGTGAATTTCTGGAGATTCACAAATTCAGCGACACAAAGAACGTGTTGAAGTGCGGGAACTGGCAGCACAATTGTCCGCGCCGGGACCAACCCCAGCATTACGTCGACGCGAATAATAAACGAATTAAGAGAGGGAGAAAATGAAAACTGTCAACACTGTGATTTTTGTTGAACCTACCGCGAAGGCTCGAGCCCGCGTCGCGGTTTTTAATGGACACGTTCATGGATATACACCCAGAAAGACGGCCAACGCTGAAAGTTTAATCATTGCCAGCATCCGGCAGGAAATGGGCGCCAACATCGTTCACTTCGAAGCAGGGACACCGCTAAGGCTCGAAGCAACGTTCTACCGAGTTAAACCAAAATCAACGCCGAAGCGCGTGACGATGCCGGTCACCAAGCCCGACTGCGACAATTACGGCAAGTTGCTCATGGACGCCCTGAATCACTTTGTTTTCGTCGATGACAGCCAGGTGACGACACTAATACTAAAAAAGAGATTTGCCAGACCGGAAGACCACCCGCGAATTGAGTTAACGATTCAAGAGGATATTTCTTAAGAAATACTGGAGTTTGACCTTGGTAACAACGCTCGCAGGACAAATTAAAAAGATAAACCTGACCGAAGACCTGGGTGGCGGCCTCATAAACGACCCCGCCGCTGCCGCCCGCAACCGTCAGAACATAGAGAGGATGCGGACAAAAGAGAGCGATACCAGCAGAGCTTACGAAGCGGGATACAGGTCAGAGCACAGAGAGAAAATTCTCTTAACCAAACAGGTAAAGGAAATAAAACAGGAAAATATAACTCAGGAGGTTATAAAAGTTATGCCAGTAGGAGTGCCGGTTCCACAAGACGAGTTGGAGAAACAAAAGGACGCCATTATCGCGGACGCGGCAAAGTTAAACCAGGTCCAACTTTTAAGGAAGTATAAAATCGGATGTGCGCGGTGGGCGGAACTCAGGAAGAAGTGGGGAGTGAAAGACAAAAAGAGGGGCGGCAATCATCACCGCAACAAAGTCGAAACGAACGAGCCAAAAGCTTACGACGTCAAAATGGTTATTAATGTCGATGCCGAAGTTGCGACGGAAAAAATGAGATACCTGCTGAATGCTAAAGCAAGGCTGGAAGAGCCTATAAGAATTTATGGGGTTACTTTCCCTGCTTTTAATGAGTCATGGAGCGACCCTGTGAAATTGGCCTGGTTCAGTGCGTTTAGTAATTTGAGATAAATAACAGCGGAGAGTGTAAAGAGACATGAGCGACAGCGTAGTAATAACAAAAACGGTAGTAATTAACGAGCAAACTTCTTGTGGCACCTGCAATAAAAAGAGGTGCCTCTGGAAAGACTGGCCTTGGTTCAGTCCGCAGGCTCAGATGATGTGTCGGTCTCAGCTCATGTGGTACATCGAAAACAAAAGTAAATACTTCGACCTCGGACTTTGGCCGGATAATCCCTATCTGCCTAAAGATTACGTTACGCCTAAAGACAACCCTGAAATCAAAGGCGGCGTCAAAGTTCCTACCAATGCCTTTCTTGAATTTGTGACCACAATCGAAAACAGGTTAAAGAAGTGCGGGCGCGCCGGTAAAACACTGGTAGAAGAAATTCAAATGTGGGGCGCGCACTATGACAAGCTCAGTACCGACGCCAAAGACGCGCTCAACTATTGCTGTGGGAACGAGCGGGCACAGTCTTTTGCCAAGTGGAAAGCCGACCGGAAAGACAAGGACAAAAAGAAGTTAAAAAAAGCGGTAAATGTACCGCTCACCTCATAAAAACAGCCCTTGCAATCAAAATTTAGGCGTGATAGTCTTTAAATTATCGGGTAGTACTATGTAGATACGTAGTTAGCAATAGGTAGAAGCCTCTCAGAAATGGGAGGCTTTTTTGTTTACACTAGGCAAATAACAAGATTAGAAAAATGAGTACTAACAATCCTCCGATGACCGGTACCCGCGATAAAATTTCAACAATTGTAACCCAAAGCGGGACAACTAATTGACTAATCAGCCAAACAAAAATATTAATTATTACGTTTATTATATGAATCATCTCCCCTGTTATTAATAATACACCTGAAATTTAAGGTAATGCCAGTAGTTTTCCCATCGATTTTTTTATGAGCACTTGGGCGGGTGAAATTCCCGTCCCGGCCTGCCATTATTACTCCTTTTTAAGCCCGCTGCCGTCCTTCCGGTGGCGGGCAAACTTATTCGAAGTCCTGATTCAGTTCAGGACTTTTCTTATTTACGGGAGTTTAATATGCCTTTATTCTGGGACTTAATCGACAGTCATGCCAAAATCGACCTTATCAAATTCCAATGGGAAAATCATGGCACTAAACTTGACCTGTTTAATCAGTCCATGCAACCGGAAGTCGATCACATCCCAGAAGAAGAGAATCTTGGCAAATTTATGAGTCAGGCACCGCATAGTCCGATAAAGGTGAATTAATGACTACAGAAATAAAACAAATAAACATCGACGAACTGATACCCTGGGACAAAAACCCCAGGATTCATGATATTGAAAAACTCGTTGCCAGCATCGAGCGCTTTGGTTTCCGCTCTCCTCTAATCGTCAACAAACGCGATGGCAAATATATCTTGGAAGCCGGACACGGCCGGCTTACCGCGGCAAAAGCGGCGGGATTAACAAGTGTGCCCTGCGTGGTGGTAGAGGATGACGACAAAACTGCTGCTGCTTACGCGATCGCTGACAACCGGATCCAGGAGTTCTCGAAATGGGAAGACTCCGGGCTGGCCGACTTACTAAAACAGTTTGACGCGGACACACTGAATGTTATCGGCTACGATAGCAAGGATGTGGATGCTCTCCTCAAGAGTCTGGAATCTGAGGTTGCTGCTAACCAGCCAGAAGAATTTAACGTCGAAGAGAAGATGGCCACGGCCAAGGAAGCACCCACCGACATTAAACCCGGGGACATTTATCAGTTGGGCAATCACCGGCTTATGTGTGGGGACGCGACCGGCTCCGATACTCAGTTGCTGATGGCTGGCGACCGCGCGCAGATGATTTTCACGGACCCGCCTTATAACGTCGATTACACCGGCAAGGCAAACACAACAAAAATTCAGAATGACAACATCGATGCCGAGGCTTTCCGCGAGTTTCTTACCAAATCTTTCACGAACATGTTTGCTGCGGCCGACGAAGGCTGCGTTATTTACGTTTGCCATTCCGAGAAAGAGGGTGTCAGTTTTAGATTGGCTTTCGAACAAGCGGGCTGGCAACTGCGGCAGTGCATCATCTGGGTTAAAAATGCTTTTGTACTGGGACACCAAGACTATCAGTGGCGCCATGAGCCAATTCTGTACGGCTGGAAAACGGGCAAGCACAACTTCTACGGCGGCAGGGATAAAACCACTGTTTGGGAAGTGGACCGCAATTTTGTGAACGGAATTCATCCAACAATTAAACCACTTCCCCTGATAACGCGAGCCTTGATTTATTCTTCAAAGGAGAAAGACGTCGTTTTAGACCTTTTCGGCGGATCCGGTTCGACCTTAATCGCCTGCGAGAAGCTAAACCGGCAGTGCCGAATGATGGAACTTGAACCTCATTATTGCCAAGTGATAATAGACCGGTGGGAATCGTTCACCGGCGGTAAAGCGGTGCGAATTGATTGCGGGACGAAAGCCCAAACTAACGAAGGAACTGCAGGACCGAATTTGCCAGCTAATTAGTGCCGGCAATTACATCAAAACGGCCTGTGAAGCTTCAGGAATTAGCGAACAGACCTTTCTTAACTGGAAAAATTGGGGAGAAAAGAAAGGTCATGGCTTATATTTTGAATTTTTTGAGTCAGTAAAAAGAGCCGAAGCGATAGCCATTGCCAAGAATGTCACAGTTATTCAAATAGCGAGTCAGAATTCGTGGCAGGCAGCCGCATGGTGGCTGGAGCGGAAATATCCCAAAGATTGGGGCCGGAAAGAACATCCTGGCCCGACTGCTAAAACCGATAAAGCGCCAGTTGCAGACGCTAAAACTAAGCTGCTTGGTAAACTCGACGATATCGCTTTAAACCTGAGAGAAGACAATGACCGTAAAGAAGAAAACCAGCAAAGTCAGCGAACGAATTAGCAAGAATAAGAAGCTATTTCTTGAGAAATATCCGGAATGCGGTACCGTTGGCGTCACTCTTTCAGAAATTGGCATTAGATCCCGACAGACGTTTTATGACTGGCTGAAGAACGACGCAAAGTTCAAAGCAGTTTACGAAGAAGAGCTGATTCCGAATCGCCGCGACAAAGTGGCTTCAGTTGTTTTCAGAATAGCCACTGCTGAGAAGAATGTGGTTATTTGTCCGGTTTGCGACAAGACGGGAAAAGTTGACGGACGGGCCTGCCATGGATGCCACGGCAAAGGATGGGTTGAGGTTCGCGCGGATAGCACCCAACTCACAGCGGCCTTTGGTTATCTGAACGCCACCGACCACAATGATAACCCCAAGGCCAAGGACCGGCTGAAGTTTACCGAGCGCCACGAAGTTACCGGTAAAGATGGCGGCCCCATAGAGGTTAAAAATGACGCAAAAGGGAAGCTCCTTAGCGCACTCAATCGCATTGCTGCCTCCAGCGGAACGCCAGAAGGCAGTAGCAGCTCTGACGGATGAAGAAGCCGAGCAAGTCCTTTACGATTGGAGCTTTTGGGCGAGATCTGATCAGGTGCCACCCCCGGGAAACTGGAAGACGTGGTTACTCATGTCCGGCCGGGGATTCGGGAAAACCCGCAGCGGTTCAGAGTTTGTTAATGCATTAGCCAGATCCGGTAAGGTTCAGCTTATCGCTCTCATCGGCAAAACCCCGGCAGACGTCCGGGACACTATGATAGAAGTTGGCGAATCTGGGATACTCTCAACCTCGCCGCCCTGGTTCAAACCCAATTACGAGCCCAGCAAACGACGACTCACATATCCGAACGGAGTCATTGCGATTGTCTACTCCGGAGAAGAGCCCGACCAACTCCGCGGCCCGCAGCATGGCGGCGCCTGGTTGGATGAACTGGCCAAGTTCAAGCATCCCGAAGAAACTTGGGATAATCTGATGTTCGGCTTGCGTATCGGTGACAATCCCCAGGTAGTAGTCACCACAACACCTAGGCCCATACCGACAATTAAGAAAATAGCGGCTGACCCGACAACGGTAATCACCAGAGGCCATACTCTTGAAAATAAAGCCAACCTCTCCCCCTCTTACCTAAAATACATCCTTGGTAAATACGAGGGCACACGGTTAGGGCGGCAGGAACTCGCCGGAGAAATCCTGGATGATAACCCCAATGCCTTATGGAAACGACAGCAGATTGACGATTTGCGGGTTACCCAATGTCCGGAACTGACCAGAATTGTTGTTGGCGTAGACCCAGAGGCCAGCAGCGGTGAAAACTCAGCGGAAACGGGTATCATCGTCGCCGGCATCGCCGATTTTAACGGGACTCTGCATGGCTATGTTCTCAGTGACGCTTCTCTCCGCGGCACCCCCAACGAATGGGCATGCGCCGCTGTTACGGCATTTCATAAATTCCACGCCGACAGGATTGTGGCTGAAGTCAATCAGGGCGGCGACATGGTTGAATCAACCATCAGAACAGCGGACGGGAATGTTCCCGTTACCAAGATTCACGCCAGCCGCGGCAAAGTCACCCGGGCCGAGCCCGTTTCGGCATTGTACGAACAGGGACGAGTGCATCACGTCGGCGCTTTCCCCGAACTTGAAGACCAGCTGTGTGAGTGGGTGCCCGGGGAGAAATCGCCGGACCGACTTGACGCAATGGTTCACGCTTTGACGGAGTTAATGCTTCAAGAAGAAGAATACGAGCAAATCGTTATCTATGATCCGACTACAGAAGTAGAAAATAGTCTGGACATTGGAGCTTTTTAGAATGGCAAAGAAAATCGTTAAAACCCAACCCGACATGACTCTTGAAGAAGCCGGGTATGATTATAAGTCATTAGCTGGGGAAATCGGGCAGGCCGCCAGAGATACCCAAACTTACCTAAAAGAGGCTTCAGCTGCTGTTGAGCAATGGCTGAGCATCGAGGACCGCGGCTGGCTGATTTACGGTAACCCAACGAATAATAGCCTTGACCTGATACCCAACCTCAGACAATATTTTGTTTATCGCAGCCGCCGTTACTTCGCGATGGATCCGATGGCGCGGCAGGCTATCAGACTTTGGACTGATTACACGTTCGGTAACGGGATATCATTCCAATGCAAAGACGAAAAAGCTAAAACCGTGCTGGACGCGTTTTGGAATAGCCAGGATAACCGGGCCGTTATGTCTTTCCGCGGTCAGAGAAAGTCCGGGGAAAAACTGTTAATTGACGGAGAAATCTTCTTTGCCTTCTTCCGCGGCCCCGGCGGCGCCGTTAAAATTCGCTGGATAGACCCGCTGGAAATCAGAGAAATCATTACCGATCCCGGTGACGTGGTTTCGCAGAAGTTTTTTAACCGGCAGTGGATGGACCAGTTGGCGGTTTCTCATGATGAAATCTACAAAGCTTGGACGAATGATGAGAACGAAGAAGCGGTAAATAGCGCGCACCAAACCGTACAATGTACACCCGGGCTCGAAGATGTTTTAGTCTATCATTTACCTTTTAACAGCATCGGCCAACGCGGTATGCCGCTGCTTATGCCGGTCATGGATTGGATTGACGAATATCGCCGCTTCCTGGCTTCACGTATCGCCATTGTGAGGGCCTTAGGCCGATTCGCATGGAAGAATAAGGTCATGGGCGGAACGTCATCGGTAGCAGCGGCCAAGGCAACTCAGCAGGGTAAATATCCCCAGGGCGGCAGCACATATATTGAGAACATGGGCGCCGACTTGGAGCCGATAAAAACCGATACCGGGGCTTCCAACGCTGAAGCAGATGGCCGGATGATTAAACTCATGATAGCCGCCGGCGTGGGCATCCCCGAGCATTATTTCGGCGATGTCAGCATGGGCGGCATGAATGCGACCAAGACGGTGGAACTGCCTCTTGTTCGAATGTTTGAAGGTAATCAGCAGCTTTGGAGCGACGCCTACGAAGACATCTTGGGAATCGTTTTAAACCACAACGATATCGATCCTTCCACTGTGAACGTGGATTTGGATTTCCCGATGATTGTCCCACAAGATTCTACCGCTATTGTTACCGCTATCACTCAATTGGTTGGGGTTATGCCTGACCTTGCAAAATCCGATGAAGTGATCATGCAGGCTCTAATGAACCTGGGTATTAATAACACCGCCGACGTGATGGAATGGATGAAAAACCAGGGCCTCGGCAGCGGGGTTAAAGCCGTGCCACCTCAAAAGGGTGTGGCTGAATCTAAAACGATGAAGGCTCTGAAGATGTTAAGAGAAGCAATTATAGAGGAGCAGGGGAAAGGAAATGCAGTGTCAAAAATGTAAGGGCAAGAAGTTCATCGAGAAACACTACGGAATAGTCCAGGAAGTTTGTCCGGATTGCAAGGGGACGGGAACTGTAAAAGATGAGCAAGGAACTGATAACCCAGATAGACGAAATATTGAGCATACTGGAGGCCAAACTCCCGGCGTCTCCAACCAACCCCGACAATCTCAAGTTCGAAGCAGCGTTAAAAAATAGTCTGTCTCAATATTTTCAGGGGTTGGAGAAGGCGTTTCCATATTATCTGCTTACCAAATTCTACGATCTGCATGTTCAGAAAGAGTCAATAGTCAGAGAAGTGGCGCCACCGAAGATTCCAATACCACTTCCAGATGATCCCGACGGCTGGGACTGGTTGGATAACACACTAAAAGCCTTTTCCACTGATTTAGCTTACCGGCTTAATACCTATCTGGTTCAGCTTTATCTACAGGGTTCTATGCAGGTTATGACCTACGGTATCAACAAGATGGGCATCCCGATTCAATTCGAGGGACCGCCGATGAGAGCCGCGGTCGAATGGGCAGATAAGTATTGCGCGCAGTTGGTAACCAATCTTGATGATGAGAGTAAATCCCAAATCGCCAAAATCATTAGCGATGGCATCGACAATAAGAGCGGCATCGATGGTATCAGCCGCGATATCCGTGCCCAGTTCGAGGACATGAGCAAATACAGGGCCGACATGATTGCCCGGACAGAAACTTCCCACGCGCTGAGAACAGCAACGGTCGACAGGATTAAAACCTTCGGCAGCCAGTACGGAAAGGAATGGATACTCGGGTCCGGCGGCAAGGAAGGAAATTGCGAAGAATGCATCAAGAACGCAGACGCCGGTGTGATTCCCGTCGACCAGGACTTCCCCATTCCCGAAGATGAAATCCATCCAAACTGCACATGTACAATTTCGCCGGCGGTTTTACCGGAAGCTGATTAACTTATTTCGAAATACTTGGAGGTAAATATGACTCTCAAAGAAACTCTACAGGCTAAATACTCCCAGATTATTCAGGAAGCGGGAAAGCGTAATTCGTCCGCTGATGCTGACCGGATTAAAAAAATTCAGGCACTCTGCCAAGAACTGCTTTCCAGCGAGGACGGCGAAACCACAGAAAGCCGTGTGACCGAGGCCATAAAAGAATGTGATTCCTGCCTTGCCTGGTTAAAAGAGCAGGCCGCCACGAAAACCGAAGACGGTACCGACTATCCCAAAAGTGCCTATGCCTACACCCCTTCGGATAATCCCTCCGAGTGGAAGTTACGGCTTTGGGAAGACTCGGCTAAAAAGGTCACGAAGACGCAATTAGGACGGGCAGCAGCGGCACTTTCACCCGGTGGATTCAGGGGACAGAAAGCGGATATCGCCGAAGCGGATCTGTCCGGAGTAAAACGTACTGTTCGTTCAGAGTACAAGAAACTGGACGTTGCTGATGATGACATCCCCAAATGGGTCAAGGAATCGGAATCCCGGCAGTTAGTCGGGGATTACGTTTCACTTTCCGAAGCCACATTGAATAAAAACGGTGAGGGACTACTGACCATCATTAAGCCCGGGTTCAATGCCGGTAAGGGCCGGTATTATCCCCCGGAAGTCATCAAGAGGGATTTAGGTATATTTGAGAACGCCAAGATGTATGCCGATCATCCCACCGAGGCTGACGATAGGGCTCGACCGGAACGCTCGATTAAAGACTGGGTCGCTACACTCGGCAAACCATTCATCAATGCCGCCGGCGAAGCTCAGTCACCCTTCACAGTTGTGGAGCCGTGGTTCGAAGCAAAACTTGCCAAGCTGCGGGACAAAAACATGCTCAAAGAAATGGGCGTGTCGATTAATGCCATCGGTTCAGCATCCGAGCAGATGATCGAGGGCACAAAAACCAAACTGATTGAGCGTCTCATCAGAGCGCGTTCAGTAGATTTTGTCACGGAGCCCGGCGCGGGTGGTACCGTCAATGTTTTCGAAGCGGCTGACCCCACCGTTGACATTGACCTGATAGACGCTGCTCAAATCAAGGAACGTAGGCCCGACATCATCCGATTAATTGAATCGGAATATGAGGCCAAGAATAAACAGGAGGCAACCAAGAAAATGGAGTTAACCGAAGAAGTTAAAACTCTAAAAGGATCCAACGAAACCCTGGCCCGGGAAAACACGGAACTGAAAGCCAAAATCACTGAAGCGGATAAGGCAAAAGCAAAAGCTGAAGCGCAGGCTCTTATCAAAGAAGCCATCGCCAAAGCCACGCTTCCCGACGCTGCCAAGGCGAAATTGACCGAGCAGTTCAAAGAGGCGGTAACTGTTGAAGGCGTAGATGCAGCAATCAAAGCCGAAACTGATTACGTTGCCACAATTACCGAGGCCGGTAAGGTCCGCGGGTTAGGCCCGAAAGCTCAACCTCAGAATGCGGAAGCCACAAAAAAGGCACATGAGGATCTGGTTGAAAGCTTCATCGGAATGGGGATGACGAAAGAGCAAGCAGAAATCGCCGCCCGCGGCCGGTAGAAAGTAATCGCCAATAGTCAATCAAGAAAAATATCGATTTTAAGGAGTTATTAGTAATGAACAATATCAAATTTGAACCCGGTTTATCACTGTCTGTCGTGGTTTCCAGTCCGGCTTCCCCCGCTGCGGGCGACCCGGTCAGATACGGTGTGCAGACAGGTATCGCAGTAACCGCGATTGCCCAGGGTGGCAACGATGCCACGCACACCACGGTGAACTTTGGGACTTATGTCTGCACTATTCCGGTAACCAGTTCCGGCGCCATTGCAGTCGGAGATGCCCTGTTCTTCAAGGACGGCGTAGGCGTTACCAACGATGCTTCCGCCGCTGCCTATTTCTTTGGTATCAGCATGGGTGTTATCGCCGCAGGAACCGCTACCATCGACGTCTTTCACAGCACTAGTCCCGGCGCGGGTATTTATGGTGCCGGAACGATTGCTACGGCTTCCTTGGCCGCAGGTTTACTTTCCGCCGATGCTCCCGGACGCGCTAAGTTCGCAGCCGGATTCTTCGATGCTGCGACCTTGCTGGCTAAATTCGCAGCCGGTGGGATCGTAGAATCTCTCATCAACCCAATTTCCAATAATAACCTGAATCTGAGACGAACGGCTCGCTTCGTCTGGGATTTTGCGACCGATGCCCACGTTGTCGGTACAGTGGCATTCAGGGGAGATACGCTTCCCGCCAAGGCCAGAATTGTAAGCGGTGAATGTTATATCAAGAACGCGCTTACAGGCGCTGGCGGCACAACAGCATCAATTCAGGTCACAGGCGCCGGCGACATCATTGTGGATGCTGCGGTTGCCGGTGTCCCGTGGTCGACTTCTGACGCAATGGTTCCTGTGGTTCCTGTCAATACCACTGCAACATGTGTTAAGAGCGAAGCTGCCGGCGGAAAGCCGTCCCTGGTTATCACCACGCACGACCTGACAGCCGGCAACATTGAGCTGTACCTGAATTACATAATCCACGATTAAGCCAACCCCAAATAAATATTGAACTTTTAAGGAGTTTTAACATGTTTGAGAAATTCTCAGAATTAATGGAATCCACAGAACGGGAATTTAAGCCCGTTCAGAACACCCACACTGAAGCCCAGCTGAAAGAAGCCGCCGACTTGGTATTTCAGGGTAAAATCAACGGGCGGTCTTTAAGCCGTTATGAAAGAGCTTATCGCCTGCAGGAAGCCTTGTCGACTTCCGATTTCGGTATGCTCTTCGGCGACGTGCTGGACAGAGCAGTGTTAGCCCGGTACCAGACAATCCCCCAGGTCTACAAGCAGTTTGCGAAGACCAACGCCTCAGTTGTCGATTTCCGTCTCAACAGACGCTTCCGCATTTGGGGCGGCAACGGTTTAATGCCCGCAGTCACCCAGGGCGCGGAATATCAGGATACCCAGCGTTCCGAAATCCAGTACCCGCTGCAGGCCTACAAATACGGGTCGAAGTTCGATATTAACTGGGAGTCAATTATCGATGATGACCTTGGCGCCCTGCAGGACACACCCGCCCGCATGGCTGATTCTGCCAGCTATACTGAGCAGTATTTAGCCACGCAGCAATATGCCAACGATGTCGGCGCGCACATGGTTGAAACCACCAAACCTTCCCCGGCTGTCTATCACCTGTTCTCAGCGACCGGCACGGCCTTCACCGGCGATGCTGTCAACTGCTATCAGGATGCGTTAACAATCGTTAACCTGACCGCAGCCATCGGACGTATGCAGGTCTTCAGAGATTTGGGTGGAGTCGTTGTCCGCAATCGGCCGAAATTCCTGGTGGTACCTCCGATTCTGGAACTTCCGGCTCGCAGCATCCTGACCTCTTCATGGATTATGAGTGTTCAGGGCGGAAGCAATACCGATACCAGCTTTACTCCTCTGCCTACCGCCAATACTCTGGCTGATTACGGGTTGCAGTTGGTAGTTGACCCGTTAATGCCTGTCCTCGATACTACCAACGCCGCACCCTGGTATCTCTTCGCCGACCCGGCCGTCTTACCGGCTTATGAAGTCGAGCACATGCAGGGCCACGAAGTGCCTGAAATCGCCATGAAAGCCAGCAACAAGGTTGCAGTTGGCGGGGCTCCGATGTCCCCGATGTCCGGCGACTTCGACAATGATACCATCAAATACCGCGTCCGCCTTATCCTTGCCAGAACATCACTGGATTGGAGAGGCTGCTATGCCGGCGGAATCACCGCTGGCCACGTCTAATCAATTTTTACCCGGGTTGAATTAGAGGGCGGGGCAAACATCCCCGCCCTCATTTTCTAAGAGGTGAGCAATGACAATTAGCTACGACATAAATACAGACACTGGCAAGGTTCGTTTACTCATCTCTGACACTTCTTTGACAACCCCGCATTTTACAGACGAAGAAATTCAGGCTTTTCTTACCATGTATCCGGGCTCTTACCGTTTACCGGCAGCGCAAGCCCTCGAGGCGTGGGCGACCGGTTTATCACAAAATGCCGACAGCGAGCGGATAGGTGACTATAGCTACACCAAGAAGCAGGTCACATATATGCTCGCACTGGCTGAAAGATTGCGTAATGATGAGAACACGCAGCCGGTCATGGATTGGGCAGAGATGGACTTTGTCGACTTCGGTGAGGTTGAGGGCGTGGAACACTTTTATTAGGGGTGAGTTATGAGTTTTACGGATTTACTGGTTCATTCAGCAGATATCCAGCGATTTACTATAAGTGGCTCAGATGCTCATGGCAACCCCACAAAGACATGGGCCAACATATACACAGCACAAGCTTGCCGAATGGGGAGAATGAACGGCAGGCAGCTTGTGAACGGCGGTCAACTTGTACAGATTGACCTCATTATGAATGTCCCCGATATCGATATCACCGAGGAAGATCGCGTAATCTGGGAAGGGCAGACATTCAAAGTTTTACTCGTAGATCACGTTAACGATGCTACCACCACAAATCATCACAAAGAAGTTTCGCTGCAAGTTCTGAAGGGAAGCGGCAACCCCACGTAGAGGTAACCAAATGGAATTAGACATATCGGTGACCCTCAATCTTAATTTTCCCGAAGCCGAAGCAGCGGTCATAAATGCTGCCGAGGATTCCCTCAAGGACGTAATTGTGGAGGTTGTCGGAGACGCAAAGGAAAATAGTCCGGTCTCAGAAATGTGGCCCAGCATAGCGAAGAACGGACGCCGCGCAACCGGAAACAATAAGGATTCTATTTCATGGGCACTGGGGGAAGTCACCGATGAAGAAGGATTAGGACTGGAAAAACTACAGGGCGCAGTCTATTCAACATCCGGATATGGCGGCTACCTTGAAACAGGCACGTCGAAAATGCCGGCGCGACCGTACATTAAGCCCGCGGTGGATGAAAGGTTTACTCCGGAAGAAATGGCGGGCCGGATACAAGCCAATTTGGGAGACGCATAATGCAAGACACCAATGCAATTTTAATCACCTTTCTGCAGACACAAACGACGCTTGGTGCACTCATAGGTTATACTGCTCCGGTTATCAACCCGCTGGCCCCGGGAACTCCAGCCAGGATTTATTGTCCCAGGGTCCCGGATGTCGGAGTGTTGCCCTGTATCTCTCTCTTTCGGCGCGGCGGCCAATCGACACCTTACATCACACCCATGCAGTCCCCCAGTTTCCAGATTGATTGCTGGGCTACCGATTCCATTGTTACCGAGAAGATTTACGGAGCTCTCTATGACTGCCTGCAGGGGATTCAGAATGTCCCGGTAGTCATCGGTGCCGACACTTATTACATTATGAGCGCGATTGAAGAAACGCAAGCTCAAACCCTTCAGGATATCGACATTCCCACTCGTTTCCGCACTCTGGCATTTTTCAAGGTTATTATCAAAAACCATTAGTCAATACTTTTGCGTAACGATTTGCGTAACGAAGCTCTCAGAAATGAGGGCTTTTTTATTATCAAAAACAAATTAAAAACAGGAGGTTAATCAATGGCCAAACAAATAATGACAGTACAAACATTCGCCAAAGCCGGTATCGCTGACTTGATGGCCGGTGGGACATTGGGGAATGCCTTAGACGTGGGTCAGGGCTTCGCCTTCGCGAATGACGGTAAGACGATTCTGCTTTGCAGTATCGCCACCGGGTCTGCCAGCAACGAAACCGTGACCTTCACCGCCGTCAACGATGAGGACGGACGCACCGAAACACTGGCACCCGTCATCGTCAAAGGCAAGATTGCGGTTTACGGTCCCTTCCCGCCTGCTCTTTGGAATGATGGCAACGGCATGGTCAATGCGGCTCTTACCCAGAAACAAGTCGGTGACAGTTACACCGCCATCAAAATGCCCTATTAAACAATAAAAAAGTAAAACGGAGGCAATCAAATATGGCTGACCAGGTAATGACGATCACCCCAATAGTCAAGGGTGGCATTCTCGATGTAGCCGGTAACGCTAACGCGAAAGCGGGTAACGCTGCCGCCGGCAATAACTTTTTAATGCCCAATAACGGGCACACTTTTCTTGCGGTAAGCGCTGTCACAGGCGATACCATAACCTTCACCGCGGTAGCAAATAAATACGGTAGAACCGAAACGCTGGCCCCGGTCATGGCGTCCGGTAAGTTCTGCTTGTTTGGGCCGTTCCCTCCTCACCTTTGGAATAACGGCAGCGGACAAGTAATTTTCAAACCCACAGCCGGAAACGTCGGAGACAAATATCTCGCGGTTGATATGGGCACCTTCCAACCTTAAAAGTAAATAAACTTAACGAAATAAACGGAGGCTAGAATATGGCTAGAACAATTGCAAACGTACTCATCGGATATGGGACGCTGTCGATCGCCTATCCCGCCGGCGGCTCACTGGTAGACGTTGGTTATACCAAAGACGGCGTGAATCTGGAATACGACGAGTCCCACTATGACGTGATGGTTGAAGAGACCACACTCCCCATTAACCGGGCACTGACTAAGGAATCGGTAAAGTTCAGCGCGAACTTATCTGAAGCGTCCTTGGTTAATATCAACAATGCAATGGCAGGGGCAGTCCTGGCCGGTTCGACAATCACTGTCGGCGCCGGCGCTTTCAAGTTGATGAAAGCGCAATTTGTCGGTACGGATCCGGCTGGCAACGCCCGGACAATTACTATCTACCTGTGCACGGCCACCGGCAACGTCAAGGGCACATTTAAGAAAGAGGGTGAGTTGTTTATCCCTATCACCCTTGAAGTCCTGAAACCCGCAGCCGGTAACGCGTTTGATATCGTCGACAGTTAGTGACGGTTAACCCGGGGAGCTTAAAAACTTCCCGGGTTATTTCTTAAGAAATAAAGGAGAAACACATGGCAGAAAGAACCGAAATTCAAAAATTATTAAAGTTACCCGCTAAGGTCAAATTGGGCGAAGGCGAATACGATATTAAACCGTTGCCATTGCAGTATTCCTTACCCTGGCGTGATAAGGTTTTTAATCTCTTCATCTCTTCAACGCAATATTCGAAGATAACCAGTGACGACACGGCGGCGTTCAATGAGGCTATGAAGTCTGTTATGGTTACATCCCCGGACATGATAATTGACCTGTTCTTTGAGTACGCCCGTGACCTAAAAAGAGATGATGTTTTGAAAGTGGCCGACTCGAACCAACTGCTCGAAGCATGGGGAAAAATTATTGAGTTTGAAAGTCCTTTTTTAGGAAGCTTACTCAAAACGGTCAATCTTCTGAAAACCCGTTAACGCTCGCCGGTGTTTTTGAACTGCTTTTAGAACACTGGCATTTGTCGCCGGAATTCATCCTCTCAAACTGGACAAAAGAAGAGTTTGACCTGATGCTCGAAAAGATGAACGAGCGATACGAAAGGCAAAACGAAGCAGTGAATAATCCCGACTCAAGACAATCGGGTGACAGACGAGTCTCGGATAAAGAAGCGTTTGCAGCGTTGGGTATTATCCCAAAGAGAAAGACTGATTAGCGAGTCAAAGAACCATCTGTTAATGGATACCATGAGAAACTGCCAATTATCGCATCTTTGTAACTTGTCAATATTGAACCAGGTGAATAATTTACCCAACTGTCATAATAACTAGCATGCATCCCTGCTTTAATTGTAGGGTAATCGTAATAAAAACTGTAATAACAACCATAAAATTTTGTATTAGGAGAAGCAGCGATAAGTGCATTCGCCATTTTCTGCTGAAAATCCTTTAATTCTCCACATACTTGATTATTCTGTGCGGTCGTGATTTGGTTACTATATTTCAAGTTATAAAAAAAGGTAGCATCGTAATTTTCCTGAATCCAGTAATCATAAGGCATTAAGATTGTGCCATTTTTATCCACGGTAAAAGTGAAATTTGCCGGACCTATGGATGTTTGGCAAGTACTGAAATTAGTAGTTAAAAACTGTTGTATTTGGTTTGCATTAGTCAAGGATGTTGGGGTTGTTGCAACAACGGTCGGGGTTGAAACGGGCGCAGTAGTTACAACCGATAATGTTTGAACCACGGTAACCGGCGGCTGTGTTACGTAAACGGTCACAGGCGGGACGGTTGTTGTTGAAGAAGCGATTAATGTCGTTTCTGTTGTCGTTGCTGGAATGGTAACCGAAGTTGTGGTTGTCGTCGAAGGCAGGACAGTTACTGTCGTTGCCTCGCATCCAGTCAAAGTCATCACTAAAGCCACCGCTAATAACAAAACAGCCGTCAATCTTTTCATTATTTCAATCTTCCTAAATATTTTCATTGATTATAACATCGTAGGTGATAAATGGCAATTTCCGTTGGCGATTTGCTCATGAAACTCGGAATTGATGATTCCGAGTTCAAATCGGCATTAAATAATGCCGCGCAATTAACTAAAGATTCGTCTGACAGCATGCAGACGACCCTCAGAGCGTTAGGCGCAGCATTTACTGCGGTAGGTGGTACTGGACTTGCTATGGTTGAAAGTGCGCGCTCTATGAATGCCTCGCTTGCTCAGACCGCAATTACTACCGGCGTGTCCACTCAAACCATGAAGAACTTAGCTTTATCTATCTCAGACGTTGGGTTTCCGTTGAAAGACGTGACTGACACTTTACAACTACTTTCCCAAGCCGGAGTAACTAATACCACTGACATGGCCGAAGCTGCAAAGGCTTTTGACCTGTTAGGAGAAGCTACCGGCGCATCAGCGGATACTGTAGCCAATGAATTAATCCCCGCCTTTAAAGCCTTCGGAATTCCGATTGCCGATGCAAATAGTTATATTGACCAGTTTACCTATCTGACAAAGAATTCCACGGTATCCCTTTCTGACTTCTCTTCTGCTATGGCGTGGGTTGCTGAAAAGGGTAGCAATCTTGGAATTAGTGTTACCGATATGACAGCCGCCTTGATGGCATTATCCGAAAAGGGTGTTCAGGGAACAGTTGCAGTCAGAGACTTCCGTACTGCGATTTCATCTGCTGTGAGTACCGGCTCTGATTGGGTGACTAATCTTGGACTAACCCATGACGAATTGAATAAATACGCTGACCAGTTACAAACGACTACCGGTTTGACCGCTCAGTATGCAACAGCCGCCAAAGAGCAATATGGGTTAATGGACAACCTCAAACAGATTTGGGCTGAATTAACTCTAAAGATGAGCGGATTCCTGCAACCACTAGAGCCAATTTTAGCCGGTATGATAGCATTAGGGCCAATCATGATATTCTTATCCACTTCTACCGGCGCGGCAGTTCTTTCTACAATATCCCACACGATAGCGTTGACCGGCGAGAGCATCGCCTTGATAGCCTCTGAAACGGCTGCAAGCGGACTCACCGGAGCGATTACGGCTTTAGATATCGCCATGGATGCAAATCCAGTTGGCATGTTGCTTTTGGCCGTTACCGCATTAGCAGCAGGATTCGGGATTTATGAAGCAGTTTCCCATAAAGCAAAATCCTCAACTGATGATTTGACCACCTCTGTTAAGAATTATGTGCCTCCTGCAACAGACGCCCAGAAAGCTACCGCTGATTGGGTTCAAACGTTACAGGATTTAAACGACATTAACAACAAGGTCGCCGATAATGATTCGCGTTTAGCGCAAATTACATCAAAGTTAGGAGATGCAAACGTTAATCTCACCGGCAGTACGGCGACTTTAGAAGCAGCGACAACGGCTGTTTCTGGTAAAATAGTCGCTTCCACTGATAGCATAGATGGTTATCACTGGGCGGCAGATGGAGCAACAGCGGCTAATAATGCTTATTGCGATGTTTTGTTAAAAAAGACGAAACTGACACAGAGTGATATTGATTGGCTGAATGATTACGAGCAAGCAGTTAATAAAGCCAACGCCGCAGATAAGGAACGGCAAGCAACTCTACAAGCAGAAGTCGATGCGGCAAATGCGCAGGTGGCAGCGACAGCCGCTGAAGTCCAGACCGCCCTAGATGATGAGATGTCTGCGCAAACAACCTATCATAACCAGATTTTGTCTAATTTACAGGATGAGTACAATAAAACCATCCAAACGATAGACGATGAAGTCGCCGCTACAGTCCAGGGCTATAACGATGAAATTGACGCCAACAATGCCCAAATCAAAGCTCTGGACGCAGCGGAAAAAGCCCGGCAGGACGCTAAAAAAGAAGCGACGCTGGAATCAGAGATAGCAACCGCGACCGATGCCACGACTAAGGCCGGTTACAATGCGCAATTAGACGACTTAATTGAGCAATCCGGCGATAGTACCGCCCAGGCTAAAAGAGCTATGGATTTACAAGCTCTGGCTGATGCGGCGATTGATGCCGATACCAAGGCTCAGTACATACAGGAACTTTCCGACTTCACAGTTGAAACTGATTATTATACCCAGAAAGCCACTCTGCAAAATGATAATACAACCATTCAGAACCAGATTACGTTGGCAAATACGAAAGCGACCGCCGACAAGCAGGCCGCACAAGATGCTTACAACGTTCAGGTAAACCTTGAAAACTCGGAATATGAAAACTTCCAGACGATGATTGCCAACGAGAAGACCGCCCTTGATACTTCATTAGACGATGCCCAAAAACGATACAATACCGATTTACAAAACTTCCAGGCATTATGTGCTGATAAACTAACCACCACACAACAAATGGTTGACGCTTACAATAAACTAATGGCTGAAATGATGGTCAGTGCACCCTTTACACCGCCTGCCCCTGCCACTACAACACCCGCAACCGGCACATCAACAGGGAATACGACAGGTGGGGGAATTACAATTAACGGCCCCGGTGTCTACAACCCCAGCCCCGCTCCAATAATTCCTGAACCGGATGCCACCCCCACCATGCAGTATGCTACCGGCGGCGTCGTGAAAGCCAAGCCCGGCGGTCAGCACATTATTGCCGGCGAAGCCGGAGAAGACGAGGTCATCACACCTATCAGTCATTTAAAAGAATTAGTAGGGAATCTGTCATCGGGATTGATGAGCAAACTTCAAGATGCATTGACGAGTTTGATACCCGACTTTGTTTTCTCTACTCCAGTTCCAGCTGCGACAACGGATTCTCCGGTTTCACCAGAAACGGCTGAACCGACTGTCGAATCTCCTGAATTAACGTCTCCTGTCGTGAATATTAATGCCCCCCCGACACCAGAAATTGATCAACCCATAGCAGAGACGGCACTCCTTGAACCGACAGAAACAAAACAAACCGTCCAAAATGTTCTGTCTCCCACAATTAATTTATCAGGATTAATTCCTGATTTGACCAGTTTCGTTGAGAGTCTGGTTAGTAAATTATCAATTCCTGACAATTTAACACCAACACTTTTAGGAACTGGCGCCGGGAACATTGGCAGCTCGGTCAATAACTATAATTCCCAGCAGCAGGGCGGCGACACCTACAACATTGACATGTCCGGAACCGTAGTCAGAGAAGAAGCTGACATCGACAAAATCGCCGCGGCTATAGTTTCCAAAATCAGGGGAAAAACAGGTTCGAGGATTTAATGTACGCAGTTTATGTTAATAACACACTGATTCAGGGAGCCTATCTCCACGTTAAAAAAGACTCCATCGAGATTGATGATATCATTGAAGCCCGAACAACCGGGAAATTCACCATCGTCGACGTGATCGGAAACCAGGCTTATTATCAAGGCACACCTGTCTCTGTCTATGACGACAGCAGCAACTTGATTTTCGCCGGCTTTGTGGCGACATCAAAAGCTCGCAGGCTGGGCCCGGCTTCAAGCATGCTCGAACACGACCTCACGCTTATAGACAACCATTACATCGCGGACAAAAGGATCGCTGCATGTTCTTATACGTCTCCAGTTAATCTGCTCACTAACGGTAGTTTTGAAAACGGAGACCCACCGACAGGTTGGGCGGCGGGAACTGGTGCTACATTAAGCAGGGTAACGTCTCCGGTTAAAATCGGCGCATATTCCCTAAAAGTGCTGATTAACTCACCTTCTAACGCCTATGCACAACAAACAATTAACGCAGTGCCTTATCGTGGCCAAACGGTAACATTGGGCTGCTGGATAAACTCCGCCGTAACCAACAACGGAACACTTTACTACTGGGAAGATGCTTGGATAAATATAAACTCGGCAACTACTTCTTTCGATGGGTTATGGCATTGGATAACGTTCACGACTACCGTTTCAGCCGGAGCCAACACAATCTATATTTCTTTGTCGGGTCTTACAGTCGGAGCGGTCTATTTTGACGGTGCTATTCTTGTCGTTGGCTCATTAAGCCCGCAGAATGGCCCTCTATCATGCGGTTATATAATCAACGACCTCATAACTCAATACCTTGCGGCCGAAGGTGTAACAGTCGGTCTGGTGCAAGATGGCGCCACGCTAAACACATGCGTTTTTAACTACGTCCCAGTCAGTCAGGCGATCGACGAACTGGCAACAGCCTCCAACTTTATCTGGTATATCGGTTACGATAGGAAACTATACTTCCTGGACCGGAATACTTTTACAGCCCCATTCGCCGTTACCTCTAACATGATTTGGACATTCTCAAACGGCGGATTTACCCGGGGAAACTCTCAATATCGTAACCAGCAATATGTCCGGGGAGCAAAAGCAACGACAGCACTCCAAACCGAATCTCAGAAAGGGGACGGAGTTTCCCGCGCATTTACGGTCAGTTACCCCGTCGCAAAAGCTCCAACATCAATCACCGTTAACAGCGTTGCGAAAACCATCGGCATCAAAGGAGTCGACACCGGGAAAGATTTCTACTGGGCGAAAGACGATACCGTCATAGCCCAGGATTCAAGCGGCACTCTTTTAGGAACCGGGGATACTTTTGCCATTCAATATTACGGTGAGTATGAAATTGTTGCAGTGGCCACCTCAGATGACCAGGTAGCAGCGCAGCATGCCATCGAAGGCGCCGGTACCGGAATTGTTGAAGAGGTTGAAGTAGCGAAGAGCGTCACTGACCAAGCGACGGCTCTCAATGACGCCCTGGCGCTGCTGGCTGAATATGCTGTCCAGGGGCAGCAGTTCGAATTCGTGATTTACCAGTCGGGACTAAAAAGCGGTCAGATGGTCCCGGTCACTTATGCGCCTCATGGACTGAATAACACATCAATGCTCATCGAGCAAATTAAGACGCAGCGAATCAACAACCATTTCGAATATACGGTAACCGCAGTCACCGGGCCCGCGCTCGGTGACTGGTCCGAGTATTTTAAGAAACTAGAGGTTATCGGCAAGAGCTTTGTGACGGATGTTATGGTTGGAGATGCTTCAACGAGCCTCGTCAGATTAAAACAATTCTCAGAAACATGGACGTGGACACAGACACTAACGCCCACAATCATCGTATGTAACAGCCCTGCATCGAGCCTTTTCCCGGATACCGGTATTTATCCCTGCTAGGAGTTTGTAAATGGGAAATATTACTAACGCCGGCCTGAGCTGGCTGAGAGACTATCTTGACGGCAACAATACCGCCAGCAACGGTAAGTACATGTATATGGCATGGGGAACTGACAGTACACCAAATCCCACGCCTAACACTCTGACTCAACTGAATGCAGAGGTCGGCCGCAAGGCCATAACGAGTTTCAGCCCGGGAGCCGCGGGGATCCTTGACACAATTCTTTATATGGCAGCTCTGGACGCCGCGGGCGTTAATATTGGCGAGGTCGGCTTCTTTGTCGGCCCGAACGCGACAGCTTCTCCGAATACCGGCGTCATGGTTAGCCGTATTCTTTATTCACATTCAAAAACCAACATTGAGAGCATCCAATTTGATTTAAAAGACGTTTTCACAGGGAGCTAAAAGATGGCAGCATACGTTAAAAACTACAGCGGCATCTGGGTACCCGGTGCCGGCGGCGGTACGCCGATAACAGCGGCAACTTTGAATAATCTTGAGAATCAGTATGATTGTGCAATTTCGATGATAATTCAAAGTACGACGCCTTCCACTCAGGCATTTGGAGACGCTGCAGTCGTGGGAGTGAACACGGATGCGGCTCGTTCAGATCATAAACACGCAATGCCTGCCAGTCCAGGATTCTCTACTCAAAACGTCGTGACGGGTTCGCGTGCGATAAATGGAACAGTTTATCACAATACAAGCAGTAAACCGATGATGGTGACATTGTGTATCTCGCCTAGTGGGTATAACGGAGCTGGTGGGGTGAACATCGTATGTGATGCTTCAGCGTCTCCGAGCACTTACATAGGGTCCGTAATTGCGTCTGGCCTCAATTACACATGGGGCAGTACGGTCAGTTATACGTTCATTGTTTTGCCCGGCTATTATTACGCTGCGACTGCATTCAGTCTCGGAGCACTTGCCTATTGGACAGAGTGGGTATAAGGAGAGAGCATGAAATATATCTTTTTAGATTCTAACAAAGTGATTGTGCAGGTTACTACCACGAGCGACCCGAACTGGGCGCCGAACGAAGAACAGAAGACGCTAACAATGATTAAGGTCGATGACAGGCTCATCGTGAATTGCTTCGATATTTATGCGGATGGACAAGTCACGCCGGCAACTACGCCGCCTCCACCCGATACACCTGCGCCCTCACTTGACCAATTACAGTCGCAACTTGACGATATCCAGTCGCAAATAGCGAGCATATCCGCCCAGGTTACGACAATACAGTCCAACGATTTGGCGGGCAAAAGTTCAGTCAAAGGAATCAGCTAATGTGCATTAAATGGTTTAAGAAAAAGACCCCAGCTCCAATTCCAACGCCTCCCCCGGCTCCCTCGCCAGATCCGCAACCGGCACCGGCTCCAGTTCCCGCACCTGCGCCGGTGACTATTCCATTCCCGGAAGAAGCCCTTGACCCCACACAAACAGCCGGCATGGATATTGAGGTAATCAGGAATTCATGGTTAGCAAATTATCTCGTCCCGGCAGACCAGTGGAACTACTGGCGGTCGGCCATGGATATCGCTTTTAGCGCGGAGTTGAATAACCCCGCGTGGACTTGGCAGGATTCAGCCGGGTTTCATATCCGGTTTAACGTAGGATGGGCCAACGCCGGGACATTGGCCTATGAATCCGCTCACATCGCCTGGGCGGCCCTGACGGATGCGCAAAAGACAGCCTATCAGCAGACTTTCGCGCAAGTCGTGGTAACGGACCCGCGCTTTGCCCTGCTGTTCCAGGAAAAGCCTCATGAGCTGGTGGCCGACGAAGATACAACTGGTGACCTTCGGATCGGCGGCCATGCAGAGACTTACCGGTGCTTCGGTCCTGATATGCCGGCAGAACTTAAACAATTCTACCCGAAATTATTCTGAGGTTGTCATGGAAAAAATAACACTCGGACAAGCCATCGAACTTGGTTTTCTGCTCGGCGCCTGTGCGATGGCACTTATTATGTACCTCGTTGCCAGATTCATCAACTGGATATTCGGAATCAAAAAGGAGAAGCCTCATGATTAAAGCCGGCGACAATATCGTATGGAAACTACCGGATAAAGGCGACATGTTAGCCTCTATCCTGTCTAAAATACTCTCATTTAAAGATAAGTCGTGGAGGTCACGCAGCTGGAAGGGCTGGCATACCGGATTCGTAGTTAAAGTCCTCGACACCGGGGAAATTGTAACCTTTCAGGCCGTCAATCTGTTTGAAGGTGTTTGCGCGGTGACCTATGCCAGTGAAGCCGATATGGGCGACTGCAAAATATATCACTGGTTAGACGATGCCGATGAAGCCAAGATTGAGCAGTACATCCAGGAATTCAACGGCATGCCGTATGACCTTTTAGCTTATTTCTGGGTGACAATTACGGTACTATTCAACTGGCACTGGTCTATCAGCACGAAGAGGCTAATGTGCTGGCAGAATTTAACCAACTTCGACCGCTTCATGGGTAAAGAGCTTCAACCCTGTTTCGATGAACCGCTGATCAGTAAAATGATGACCTCCCTGGACGCCTGTCAGAAATAAAACTTGAGGAGCTACTTATGACTGCGCCTAATGGCATGCTTGAGGAAATGGCTTTCGAGGAACAATTATTAAAGCTATCCGGAGACGAATTGACGAGATTCGTAGCTCGCCATCAATATCAAACAGCCCAACAATGTTCTGTTTGTGTGGATGTTGTAACAGAACTTAATGCTAAGATTGGCGAATTTGACCCTAAAGAAAAAGGTTCACTGGATTCTCGACTTACCGCAATTGAGACCAGAGACCGACGGCATTTACAAATGAGTACCGCTGCCGGAGCTGGTGGAGGAGCTGGCCTATCCATTTTACTTCAGGCTCTATGGGCGCTCGTAATTCGTAAATAACATGGATAATTTTTATTCTCCGTCCTGGTGGGATAAGTGGCAGCGGCGGCATTACCAGAAGGTGAAGCGGCAGTTAAGGAAACGCAGATGAAAGGCACACGTATTTATCCCCGTCCTTGACATGGTATATTCGTCTGTGTAACACTAAAGGCACAAAGGGCAAAGAGGTGTCACCATGGCACAACTCGAAAAAGAATTCCGCTATTATCTACAGAACCAAGCTAAATTTCTCGAACTATACAAAAACAAATACCTTGTAATCAAAGGTGAAGAGGTACTGGGTGCTTACGAGACTGAGATGCAAGCCATCGAGGAAACCACTAAAACACACGAACTTGGAACATTTTTAGTTCAGCAGTGTGAGCCGGGTAGTGGCAACTATACTCAAACGTTCCACTCCAGGGTGGCGTTTGTTTAATCATGCCAAACACTGTTCCGTTCAGGGCTTTCAACATTGTTTACGACCGCCTGTCTAATGTCCTCATCACCGATGTAACAGTGTGCCCGGGTTTTTCTCCACCAAGTGCGCCCGACCCAACTTGCACTAAACCTTTCAAAGCGATTTGGGATACTGGTGCAACTAACACTGTTATCACATTAAAAGTAGCCCAGGATTGCAATCTTAAACCTATTTCTGCGACAGTCGTCAAGACAGCCAACGGTGATAGAATATCTAATGTGTATCTTACCGGCATATTATTGCCCAATAATATCGGTTTCCCCCAAGTTCATGTAACGGAAGGAACTATCTCCGACGGATTTGACGTATTAATCGGAATGGATATAATAGGAGCCGGAGACTTTGCAGTTAGTCAAAATAATGGAAAAACAAACATGAGTTACCGAATACCCTCAGTGGAGTGCATTGATTTCGTCCAACAGGCAGGAACAGTTAAAAATGTTTCTTCCTAACCCTGGCAAGGGAAACACCCGATATTCAAAAACCAGAGACATTAACTTAATATTTCTCAAGAAATAATATTGATAAGGACGTTTTTTATTTTTTCTTAAAATGTGATACAATTCGTGAAACTCATTTTTACACCTTGACTAATATTTTTAAAAGTGCCATTCTTTTATTGGATAAAAGTATTGTCAGAATACGGAGAGGTTGATATTTATGCCTGATTTAGTCGCGGTTCGTGGCACTGAACCATGGCGTCGACGCCTTCTTTTACCCACTTATACAGTTGCTGATGCAGCTAGATATGTTGGCGTTTCTCCTCAATTGGTCTCCAATTGGCATTACAGGGAAACGCAGACAGGGGTAACCTTACCCGGAAAAGAACATGGGAAACCGTTATCCTATTTACAGCTCATCGAGCTCGCGGTAGTTTCTATCTTTCGGCAATTAGGGGTCTCCCTTGAGAATATTAGAAAGGCTCGACAATATCTGGCTCAAAGTTTCAATGAAGAATTTCCGTTTACTGCCTACAAGTTTAAAACCGAAGGATTCCATATTTTGCTCGATTTTTCACAATTTGAGCATGATGAGGATTTACGACTTGTAGTTGCCGATAAAGGTGGCCAGTTAGCATGGGAAGATGTCATGGAAAATCGCCTTCTAGAATTTGATTATGAAGACGGTGGCATTGCTGTCCAATGGCATCTCGCAGGGCGTAAATCCCTTGTCGTGATAGATCCCCGGATTGCTTTTGGGGCTCCAAATGTTTCGGGTATTCCTACTTGGATTCTTAAAGGTCGTTATCACGCCGGTGAAACCGTTACTGACATTGTCGATGACTTTCATCTGGAAGAGACGGCGATTAAAGATGCGTGGGAATTTGAGGGGATTGATACTACGAAACTGACGCTTGTATGATATTCTTTTTCGATAGAGATTTGGGAACATGTGTTCCCTTAGCTCTCATTCAATTACATTTTAATAGACAATTCCATGAAATACACTATCATCAACAGTTATTTGCGATTGGTGAGAGTGATGATGTTTGGTTACCGCAGGTTGGGAAATTGGGATGGACAGTGATTGGTCACGATAGTTCGCACCACTTGAAGGAATCAGAAATATCTGCAATCAAGCAATATAATATTGGGTGTTTTTATTTATGGGGGTCCGAAGCTAAGCGTTGGGAAAAAATGCAATGTTTTGCCAGAGCATATGAAAGAATAGTCGAGGCCGAAAAAACAACACCTAAACCCTTTATTTACAGAGTGATCAAGTGCGGTAGATTACAAGCAATTCCAATTCCATAAAACATAACGTTTCATAAAGTCGCATTAAACCCCCGGGCGTCAGTACCCGGGGGTTCTTTTTAGTTTTCAGTTTGCATCACATTTTTCAATAAAGACGGTTAATCTAACATTTTGCGTTCGGGTGGCCACTTCCTCCGAGAGGAGTGTAACTGCCAGTGGTACATATGTGGGATTAGCTAAAAACCAATCTGCTATCCCTTGAAAGAGCATCGAGTATGTTTTCGCTGCATAGAGATGGATATCGCTTGGATAATAGTCTTCTGGTAACTGATATTCCATAAAAGCTTCTACGAAATTGGTTTTTCCCCCGCCCATTCTGATTTTACATTCCATTTAAAATAAATCTCCTTCATTTGATTGGTGCCGTTATTATACCACGCTAATAAGCCACGTTCGGTAAAAATAAATAGTGGAAATAGGCACAAAGGGGTTGACTTCGAGTCTGTAAAGAGTGATGAATAGAACAGTTGAGAAAAAGGAAGGTGAACGAATGGAAAACGAAGCCAAACAAGATACGGAATACGAGGTTGTTTACGCCGGCGCCGAATGCCCGAAGTGCGGAGAGAATCGAATGGATTTCCTAGCCATCGATGAGGGCGAGGTCACCTGCGCAACCTGCGGAAATGTTTACGAGGTGGAGTAAAGATGGAAACACTTATTATCCCGGACTACGACCCAATCAACCCGGAGAATTACCCAGGAAACATCAAGCCCGGCGACTACAGCGGGGCCGAAGTTAAAGCCCTGATTAAACGGCACAAGGGCAATCCAGCGGCACTCCAGTTCATTAGCGATATGCAAGAAGAATAAATTAAAAAAGGATAAGGATAATTCATGAAAAAGGTACAGGTTACAATCGGGACAATTTGGCAGGACCGCGGCAACGAAAAGAAGTACGAGGTGACAGGAATCAACCAGGAGACCGGAGTCATACAGATTTCAGCGGTAGGCAACGGAGACGGCTACAAGACTATGACAGAAACGAGCTTACGCAAGAATTATAAGCTGCTGGCCATCTCGGAGAAAAAGACAGAGCCGGTTGTTACTCCGGAGCCAGAACCCGCAGCCGAACCGGTTCCCGCGCCGGTAGACAGTCCGGTAGAAAAGGCGGCGGCGGAAAAGTCAGGCCGCGCAGCTGGCGGCCGTGTACAGCTCAAGGACGGCTCCATCATCGCCGGGTCGAAGTTCATTACCGAAACTTGCCAGCAATCCCGCGAGGACACTTACAAAGCCGACAGTCCTATCCGGTGGCTTCTCAAAGAAACCGGGCAGGCGTTACTCAAAGAAAATGAAGCTCAGATTGTGTACGGGGAAAAGATAACCAAATAGTAACTACTAAAGGTATACACCAAAGAGTAAGAGCCGCCCGGATAATTTCTGGGTGGCTCTTTTTAGTTGAGAATAAGGGGAACGAGGTCATTTATTGACTGATGTTAATGGTAAGTCACGGATTCCAATGTATTGCCCATCCCCCATTCGGCAGCTGAAATAATTCACCCCGAATGTGACCAGCCTTTTTTGTATCTTCATCAAGTCTCGCTTGAGCATTTGCTTTGCTTTGCTCGTCAGTGATTGTAAATCGGAAACCCACGTCTGCATGTTGAAGTTCGACCTGTTTGGTTAGAACTTTTCTCAAAACTTGTTCAACGGTAAGGGTTAACGTGTCATCCTTTGCAATATTTCCAGGTAAATTTGCAACATCTCTGTCCAATTTTGCGGCCATACCAATGGCTATAAAACCAAGCCCGACAGAAATTATTCCTAGAATAGCACCGATTAGTCCCGTATCCAGTTTAATGATTCTCATCAACCACAATACCAATACAGCCAATAAAGCCAACGCGCCCAGTATCAAAATTAACAAGCCGGCGTTTTCACTGAGGTCCTTGATTCTGTTCCACAAACTGATCCATTTGATCGTCATCTCACTTCTCCAAGGTTTTTTCTTATGCTCAGTCTATTAGAAATGATTTACAATAACTTCGGGCGCTCAGAAACGTCCCGCTTTGGCGTCATCGACTTGGGCATCGGAGAAACCCACTGAGGAACGTCCGGCTTCTTGCCGCCGAGTATCTGTGCGATGGTTAATATCTGGATACGGGGATAATCACGACCTTGGGGAGAATGATAAAAGCCCATCATGGCAGCTTCCTCAACCATCGGACGAGTAGGGTCATCAATCGAAATGAATATCCCGATATCGGCCTTTTCACGGTCGATGACGTGAGCTAAATCCCTAATCATGCTCACGTTTGCGTTGTGACCGCCTTTGACTGAGATAATCGCTTTCTTAATTTTATCTTTCTCGTCCATATAATAGATATAACCATCGATGCCGCTATCCGCGCCTTTCTTCTTCTCACCGTATGGTTGGCCACCAACTTCAGCAACGGCCCACCATTGGAACTGGTATTTATCATTGGCTGCCAATTCCTGCGTGCCGGCAAGGTCTTTTGGTTCGCCTACGACGGTGAATTGAGCGGGCGGAGTAAGATTCTTGAGGCGCCACTTCATTAGACCGATTGCTAGATGAGTGACATCAATTCCAATCCATTTACGATTAAGTTTCTGAGCGACGACCACCGCGGTGCCGCAGCCGCAGAATGGGTCCAGGATAATATCGTCCTCGTTACTACTTACTTTGATAATACGTTCCAATAATTCCTCTGGTTTCTGAGTGGGATAACCGAGACGCTCGGAAGCAGTATTGCGGATACGTGCTATATCAGTCCAATTAGTGGAAAGTGGAATACCTTTAGTTTCATCTAAATAGACTTTTAACCCATCCAATCGAGGGGAACCATCTTGCTTTTTCAATATTTTCCCTTCGGCCCACCATTTCTCTAGAGTCTCTAAAGAAGCTCCCCAAGAGCGGTTTGAAGCGGGCTTAGTTCCCCTCCATTCAAATTGTCGATCTGGAGTTACGGTTGAAAATGTCAAGTCTTGACCCGTAAAGAGCCTTCCAGTGATATCCGGTTTATATCGTTTTAACTGTTGTGGACTATATTCAGTGAATTGCTCGTTAAATACAAAATCATCACTTTTAGTGTAATAGAGAATTGTATCATTTGCCCTCACGTATCCTTTTGTTCTCATGTTATGGGCATTGGTTCTTTGCCAAATTATTTCATTCCTAAAATTTTGTACTCCGAATATCGTATCCATGAGTAGTTTCAAGTAATGGCTGGCCGTCGGGTCGCAGTGAAGATAGATTGACCCATTATGTTTGAGTGCCCTCCTTAATTCAATTAGTCGGACACTCATCATTGTCAGATAAGCGGACATATCAGTACGCTTGCCAACCAGATTAGGTAGCACCGCCATGAATTCTTTTGTTGCAGCCGGCGCGATCGGTGAGGCGGCTATTTCCTGTAAAGCTCTCTCTGATTCCAGTCCCCAGTGCCACGTATCCTCAAAAGCAGACATCTGCGCTTGGCTGGACTTACCGCTCGGCTCTTTAAATAGGACATTGTATGTAGCACTACTGTTAAACGGCGGGTCCAGGTAAACTAGGTCTACCGATTCATCCGGGATATGCTTTCTTAATATTTCGAGATTATCGCCATAATAGAGAACGTTTGTATCCATTCGGAGACCTCACTTCTAATTAGCAAAAATGGTTGACACAATTCTAACACCATAACTCAATAGCATCAAATTTACACAATGTTTATTTACTTATCATGTACGCAGGTTTATACTACGTTTAACCGGCAGCGAGGAGGAAACTATCCATGGCTAAAAACAAACGAATTATTGAGACACCGGAAACATTATCTTCTGAACAACGAATTGTCTACGATGCTTTAAATGGTGAATCTGACATTGGATGTGTGATAATAAGTGCTGCTTTTCTCGATGATGTTCTGGCAAGTATTCTTAAAACAAAATTATTGGAGTCGGAAATCACTGATAATCTACTATCGGGGGCTATTGGAACCTTTTCAGCACGCGGGGACATGGCGTACTGCTTACAGTTGATTGACAAAAACGAATATAAAGACCTGCGTAAAATTGAAGAAATAAGAAATCTATTCGCTCACAGTCGTTTCAATATGACGTTCGATAATCACAAGGTTCAGGGTTTGTGCCAAGAATTTTGTTCAATTAATTTTTTTATATCTCACTTCGGTAGCGACGTTGAAAATCCGACTAAGCAAGATTTATGCAGTGATGCACGAAATAGATTTAATTTTGCGATTGTTAACTTATCAACCAAATCCTTGCTAAAAGGACTCGAACTAAAACAGAAAGTGTAAAAATTAGCATTGAATAATATATGATGACGAAAGAATGGGACAAGGGAGCCGCCCGGTTAGTTCCGAGTGGCTCCCTTTTTGTGTTCTAGCCATCACAGTCTCCAAAACTAGCGAGTCCAGCGCCCCAGGGCATCTCTTTGTTCAGGGCAGAAATGCGGCGTATCAGGAAGTGGTACGGTTAGGGTGAACTGTCTATCGCACAGTGACCACTGTTCTTTACGGGACCACCTGGGATGACACTACACTGCTGGAAGAAGTCAAGCAGTCCAATCTGGAAATGGAAAGGAAAGATGGCATCTGCCGTCACTTTCG
>QGNH01000578.1_pt1 | contig 42665 bp, 47 predicted proteins | sample 1735481 | NCBI WGS metagenome assembly QGNH01 (sample SAMN09239004, study PRJNA386568) | Viral metagenome, whole genome shotgun sequencing project. | reverse complement strand
TGACCTTTCACCCTGCCACCCGCCACCTGGGAGGAGGTCGATAGTCACCCGCCACCAAATAAAAATATTGACCTTTACAAACTGTAAAGTTGCTATTGGGGCATTTGTGTGGTACACTATATAGGTGCCATAGACGCCGGATAACTCCCGGTCAGGCACTTCAACCCAGTGTGGTAGTCTCACCTGGGGGCATCAACGGAGACCTACCCATGATGCCAACCTAGGGGTCGATACCATGTATGGCTGTATCGGCCCCTCTTTAATTTAGCGAATGAAGGTAGACTCATGCACAGCGTTCCAACACAAGGCGAGACAGTTAACCTTTCCTATCAAGGCGCCGTGGCCAATGTCACCAGCGTGGCCGTGGGCATCTATGATGCCAATGGGTTACTTCGCACGTTGCAGTCCTACGAGCGCCTCATCATCGATGAGTTGACGCTCGCCACCAATGACGATACGAGCAATTTGCTCTATGTATTGAATGTCGCCGCCGGCGCCACATCTGCAACCCAGGCCACGACTATTGGCACGCTCGGCGGCATCAATGGCGTGGAGTCACTGGATGTATCCGGCAAGGAGGGCAAGTCCCTTCCAGTCGGTATTACGCCATCTCTACTCACCAGCGGTCCCAGCACATTCAGTTACGGATTGCAGGGCACCGGCCGGATTGTTGCCCAGGATTACCAGGGTCAGAAGTCGTGGCAGTGTGCGCCCAGTCGTGCGTTTTACTAATACAGGAGGCATCATGCCTGATCTTTTTACTGCGTTTATTTTCGCCATTCCCATTGGCGCCGGTTTCACCATCGGTTTGCTTAGCGTGCATATCACCGCGCGCAAACTTGGAATCAAATTCTAATGCCCGCCACCAGCGTATCCCAACCCCGTGCCCCAGGTCGCGCCCGGCTCACCGCGGCGCTGCGAGAACTCGCCGTGCAGGCCATAAGTTGTGATGATGAGGGCAACGCCTTGACTCGTGCCGACGTGCTGGCGCAACTCATTTGGGATCAGGCGCTCGGCTACATTGAGAAGTCATTGGATGACCACGGGAATGCGATCAAGATTCCCCATGCGCCGGCCCCCTGGGCACAGACCTTTCTTTACGACCGGATTGAAGGTAAGCCGGCTCCTGCGTCCGGCGAGGAGAAGGCCGATGCAATTACGGCTACTGATCGGGTTCGTGAGTCTTTCGTCGCTATTACTAATGCTGCTGCGCGCGTGGCGCAAGGCCCGCCGCCGCGCAAGTCACGACCGGAGCCTGCCGTCGTTGGAGTCACCAAAGAAGACCCTGGCCCTGGGGCCGGTGCTGGATGCGATAATCGACGCGACGGGAGTGAACGGTCCTCTGGTAATTGAGTCCTGGGATTGTGAACGTTGTCATGCCGAATGCTGGTGTGTGCATGATTTCCGCGAGGTTATAGTCTGCCAGTCCTGCGGCCAGCGTCATGCCTCGGCAGTTAAAGAGGCGAATCATGAGTGATGAAGATACGGAATCCAGCGAAGATTTGACCCTGGCATCGACTGAAGGGTTATTGTACGAGTTAAGAAATCGGTGCAATACATTGGTTGTCGGTTTTATACCCAAGGCCACAGTGGGTGAACCCGTTACCAAGTATTTTCGTACCGGCTCTTTGACTCACCAGATAGGGCTTATTGAAGTTCTCAAGGATCGCGCCATCACTCGAACACGGGAGTTATTCAATGAGTCTGAGTGATTGGAAAAATCAACTTCCGCTTGATGTGATTCAAGCCGGAAAGACCGAAGACTTCCTCCGGCGCCGGGCTACGGGGGAAGTTAAACTGGCCGCGGCGGTTAGGGCGATACCTCGGTCAACCAAACAATATAGGAAGACATCATGTTTATACTCGGTTTCATTACGGGCGTAATAGTGACGGGCTTTGTGATTGCACTTATTGCGGTATGGGCTGAAGCAAATGGCTAATGTTTTTGCCGAGAAACCCGTCCTCATTCCCATCGTGTTACCCGATATGTGGGAATGCCCCATCACCGGCCTGCGCGTACCCAAGGTGCCGGAACGTAATCTCGCATACCGCCTTCGACTCTTGCAAGCTGCGGAACAGGATCAGGATGTGCAGCGCGATCTTTATACCGCGTGCAGTCAATCCATTTTGTTTTGGATCAACACCTTCGTTTTCACTCTCCGGGTTTTCGAGGCCGGTGAAGGTGGCAAGGTTAAGCAATCCGACGCGAAGCATCTGCCCTTTGTGACATGGCCGCGGCAGGACGTGGGAATCTTGGATATCGAGCGCTGTATTGATGAAGGCGATTCGTTATTGACCGACAAGTCCCGTGACATGGGTGTAACATGGATGCACATAGCGGTCTATACTCATCGACTTTTGTTCCGACAGTACGAGAGCCATCTGATGATCTCCCGCAAAGAGGATGCGTGCGACTCACTGGATGGTCTGCCGAAGAATTATCCGTTCGGAACTCTTTCGGATCCGGGTACCCTCTTCGGCAAAATAGATTATATTCTATCTCGTCTACCTTCGTGGATGTTGACCAAGCTTCTTCGGAAGAAGTTGCATATCGTCAACTTGGATACGAAGACCAGAATAGATGCGGAATCAGCGAATGCAACTGCCGGTTCATCGGATCGCCGCACTTCGATCTACCTTGATGAATTCGCCAAGGTCAAGGAAGCGGAGGCGATCAAGCAATCCACGAAGGATGTGACAGCGTGCCGACTTGTATCCTCCACTCCCTGGGGTGCCGGCACGGCGTACAGCAAATGGCGGATGAGCGGGTCAATCCCGGTCTTTGTCATGCCCTGGTGGGAACATCCAGAGAAAGGAGCCGGCCGATATGTCGTGCAAGATGAAAATAATGCGTGGCACATCCGAAGCCCCTGGTACGATCAGTACTGTGCGACCAGCACGCCGAAAGAAGTCGCCACTGAACTCGACATGGATCACATCGGTTCAGGAGATACATTCTTTGAAGCCCACATCCTTGAGCAGCACAAACGCTTATTCGCCAAGCCGCCTCGAAGACGGGCAACTATTCGATTCCGATCTCGATTATCCGATGAGGATGTTGTCGAATCCATTACCCGACGAAATATCGCAAAGTTATCCCTGAACTTCGCCACAGGACCGTGGTCGATCTGGACGCATTTGATTAAGGGCCGGCCGGATCAGTGTTATTCGTATACCTTGTCGATTGATATCAGCAAGGGTCAGGGCGCGAGTAACTCCATTATCAATGTGACATGCAATGAGACACGAGAGAAAATTGCAGAATTTGCGGACGCGAACACCCCGCCGTATGAATTGGCGCGCATCACATGCGCTGCCGCGATATGGGTTGGAGGACGTAACCGGCGCCCTCTTATCATCTGGGAAAACAATGGTGATCCGGGCATGGACTTTGGGCGGCAACTTTGTCGAACGTATAAATATCCCTATGTTTATTTTCGTCGGCAAAGTGGCACATTGTCTGAGAAGTCTGGCAAGCGCTATGGATGGCGGTCGGATACCGAAGCCAAGGCCACGGCCCTCGGACTGTTACGCCGAGCTTATGCCCACGGCAAATACATTAACCGAAGTGCCGCAGCCCTGGACGAAGCGCTCACCTACATCCGATATGATGACGGTGGAATCGGGCCGGCTGAACTTGTCGCCGAAAGCGCCAGCGCCCGTAAGACTCATGGAGATCGCGTTATTGCCGACATGCTTGCCGTGTTGGCCCTCAGTGAAATGCCCAAGTGGCGAGACATGGAACGGGTTGTCCCACAACGATCCTTTGGGCATCGACTGGCTGAATGGAAAAAGCGTCGAAAGTTAGAAACGCAAGAGGGCGGCGCCCGGTATCCGAAGCGGTTTAACTTTGCAGAATTGCAGCACGCATAATGGCTGTTAGTTCAAATACTGTTGTAGTGGTCAACCAAAATGGAGAGTATGGCGACATACTCGGTGGAGGTTTTGATCCGACGATCAGCGGCGGGGTGGATAGAACTTATGGGGCGGAGGCATACGCTTCCAATCTCGCCGGCAATGGTAATACCTGTGTAATTTCCGGGACGACGGCCACCCTTACGGGATATACAGTTGTTACCGGTGATGCGGGCAATATCATAAATATCATCGCGGGAACTGGATTGACTGTCGGCCGTTATGAAATAATGTCCGTTAGCACCGTGGCTAATACATGGACATTGGATCGTTCTGCGGGAACCGGCACTGTCAGTAATGGTTGGATGGGTGGTCCACTACAGACACTTGGGCAGGCGGTTGCATTGGCAACCCTTTGGAATTCTTCCAGTTTGTATTGTTCTGGTAGTGAAACGACCACAACCAGTTCTAGCAATGTCCCCGGAGGAGTTTGTGCGATCACCACTAATGTCAGTATCTTTGGGTTTGGGACTACAAAGGGTGATTCGGGAACATATACTTTTTCCATCGGATCGGGTTTAAACGGTCCAGCAGTAACCTACAGTGGATCAGGGACACTTGATTTTCAATGCAATAATCTTACTATTTCTGCGGGCACTCAAACCGGAATAAGTATTGATTTACCAAATTCGGTTAGCGCGCAAGTTATCAGAGATGTCGTCACGGTTACGACTGGAACCGGAATAACGATCAGTAACACCCCAAATCTACAGATTGGGGTTTGTGAGATAACGAGTGGCGCTACGGGGACGACGGTATCCCTTACCAATGATACCGGATACATACTAAGTTCTACGAGCCAGATCGGCAATGTGCAACCCGTCACAATGTCCGATATTACTGGGAGTGGAGCATTTGCCAGTACGACGACCCAAACGCAAGGTGTGGGACCATATACTTACCAATTCCAACGCGCACCCGATATGAGCGGTTCGCCGGGAACGTATACGAATGTGGGAACAGGAAGCACAGCAACCACTCATGCCGATTCGGGATTGGCGGAGAACACAAAATATTGGTATCGGGTCTACGTCACCGATACTTATTTTAATTCGTGGACTGGCGAAGGCGTTCAGATAACTACCGGAGTCACTGTGGGTCAAACTTTCAATCAAACCGTCACCGGCGTAACAACTTCGCCGACTCTTTCTAGTGTCATCACTGTTACCAGCATCGACTTGAAAGGTAGCGTGACAATTACCGCCCCTTCTGGGTCTGCAATTAGTTGCGAGATACTCGGCGCCACAGACGGAACATCCGCGGCTCAGGCGTTACCCTGTGGCCTACCGTTCCCATTTATTGCTCCAGCGAACGTGGCGACACAATTCTTCTTCACGCTGCCGGGGCCAATGTACTCGATCACTTTCCAATTCACGGCGCTTACCACCGGCACATATAGCGTCATCTATGGAGGGACGCTGTAATGTCCTACACGGATGAAATAAGTCCACGGAAATTCCAGCTTACCGTGCAGCGCGGCTTCAAACGCCTGGATGCCTTCCGGGCCGCGCGGGTTCATTTCATCCAGGAGTATTGCGGTTCATATTATGATAAGACTGAGGGCGAGGTAGGTACGGCCCCGATCAATCTGATCTTCAACGCCATCCGTGTGTTGATCCCGACAATGGTGATGTCGTTCCCCAAACATACGGTAATGACCCCTTATCTGCAAGCGAGGGAATATGCAAACCTTCTCGGACTCGCCCTTGATAACCATGACATGCAGATTGACATCCGAAATACTTACCGGAGTGTCATCGTTGACGCCTTATTCACACTCGGAGTTCTCAAAACTGGCCTCACCACATCCGGAAGCGTTGCGGTATTTGACGACGATAAAGGCCAAGAGTCTCTTGACCCTGGCACCGTTTACACTGAGAAGGTAGACTTTGACAACTTCGTTATTGACCCGAATTGTCGAGACCACATGTTCCGGGACGCGGCATTTATCGGTGATAAGATTCGAGTACCCCGCCGGACTCTACTTGAGACGGGTTTGTATGATGAAGACCTTGTGAACCGACTCCCGATTTGTAGCGACGAACAGCGGAAGCGTCAAGCATTCGACTTGTCGATGCGACAGATCAATGTTGAAGATAACTACGATCTGGAAGATGAAGTTGAAATTGCCGAAATCTGGGTTCCATCAGCCAATGCCATCGTTACGGTGCCCGGGTCTGATGATGTTTTGTTTGATGATTATTTGCGTGTGGATGATTATTATGGAGTCAAAGAAGGCCCATACACGCTACTCTCCCTTACACCACCTGTACCTGGAAACCCGCTTCCTATCCCTACCGTGGGTATTTGGTATGATCTTCATGTCCTGGCTAATCGCATGGCCAAAAAGATTGTGGAACAGGCGGAACGGCAAAAAGACATAATGGGTTATAAAGCGTCATCGGCTGATGATGCGACGGAACTTCGTGATGCCGGCGATGGCGAAGCAGTCAAGGTTGATGATCCCGATGGTGTCCAGGTTTATCATTTCGGGGGCCAACAGAACAGCAACGAACGCAACCTCGCACAATTGCAGGATTGGTTCAACCAGATGGCCGCAAACCCCGACCAGATTGGGGGTCAGCGAATTGAAGGCAAGAGCGCGACCGCGGTGAACGTCCTGCAACAGAATGCGAGCATAGGCCTGGAAGACATGAAAGACCTCGTGTACCAGATGGCCGCGGGCGAGGCTCGGAAGCGCGCATGGTATTTTCACACCGACCCGCTGATGAAGATTCCGCTCACCCGGCGCCAGATGGCGCCCGGTGGCCCTGTGCTTGGGCCGACTGGTGAACCGTTCCTGCAACCGCCGACAATGCAGGATGTGCAAGTCATACTTACCCCGGAGGCACGTCGGGGCGATTTCCTCGACTTCACTTTTAACATTGAACCGGAATCAATGGGACGGAGGGACAGTAAGACCCGACTCCAACAGGCTATGGCATTCGCTCAGCAAATTCTTCCGGCCGTCGCCTCGGCTGCGCAGATATTCGGTAGCATGGGCATCCCATTCGACCCCATCGCTTTCCTCGTGAGGATGGCGCATGACGCCGGAATTGAGTGGATGGATGAAGTATTGCTCGCGCCGCAGGTGCAGCAAACCGCCATGCAACGTATGGCGATGGGTCCGCAACCTGGACCCAGCAAAGGGCAGATTGCTGGCCAGCCGAATCCCGGCCTAGCACCGGCCATCGCCCAGAATGGGCAGCCCGGCAACGTGCAGGGCGCCCCACCCACCCCAGGATTACAACAGCGTCAGGGCGCCCAGGCCGGCGCCAACGATGCGCAAACTGCAATCAAGCTGGCGATTCGCCATGCTTTCACCCCAAGTACCGCCAAACCGCCGCTGGCTAACGCTACGGCAGGAGTTTAATTATGCCGAAAAATGATCCCTATGATCCTGACGATACTGCTGCTGCTTCTGATGCTGACGCCTTGCAGAAGGCGGAGGAAATCAAGAGCGATCCTGACCGCCATGCCAAAGCACACGCCCATCTATCAAAAAAGAAGGATGCGGTGAATGCGGCCCACAAACAATCCCGCAAGGCACTCGAATCCAAGGTCGGCAAGAAGATGCAGGAGACCTTCTACCCGAAGGATCAGGATGAACCGGATTCCAACGCTGCGGGTAAGGACGGCGCTAAAATGTCGAAATGGAACGGCGGATCGGGTGCTCAGGACGAAGGCCCATATATGAAGGCGTAAGAAATAGTGCGTCGTATTCCTGACATAAGAAGGAGAACAGAAATGAAGACTTTAGAGGTAATCACCCATGATCTAAGTGAATCTGGGGCGCCAATCGGCCTTTTCCACCTTGTTGAAAAACTGCGTGCAAAGTGGAAAATTCATGTCATCTCACCATCAGTTGGTCCTTTAATTGATTGGTACAACGACATCGGTATTCCATGCCAGGTTGTGACTGGCATTCTAGGCGAGGAAACAATCGCCCGGTCGGCACTATATGGCGCCGATGCCCTGTTGGCGAATACCTTAGTGACGATCCGATCCGTCGCCGCTGCTGCCGATATGGGGGTCCGTTGCGTTTGGGGTATCCATGAAACATCAGAATGGGTTGAACAACTTCGTAACCTCCAAGCCGCTGAGACTCAGGGAACCAGTTATACATCCCGCGTTGTCGAGCGCGCCTTTAACGGAGCCAGTGCCGTCTTCACAGACTGTGAGTACTCCCGTGGACTCTACCAACCCTTCCGAAACCAACCCATTGATATTTCTGCACCCGGAATCGTCATACGAGATCAGCTACCCCCCGCATCACGCCATGACGACTTCCGGATATTACTACTGGGGTCTATCCAGCGCCGCAAAGGGCATGACATCGCGTTGAAGGCAATGAAGATTCTGGACGATCCCAAGTACCAATTGAATTTCATCGGCAGTTATGCCGAACCGACATTCTACAAGGAACTCGGCGAGATCAAGACTGGCGCCTCACGAGTCAGTTGGGTTGGCCGTGTCAACGAAGTGACAAAGCAACGCGCCATTGATGAATGCGATCTGGTCATTGTTCCCTCGCGCGATGATCTGATTAACCTTGTGGCGCTGGAAGCGCTGGAAGCCGGCAAACCCGTAGTTTTTGCCGATGTTGGCGGACTCTGTGAATTGATGCACTGTGGGGTACGCGGCTATGTATTTCCTGTTGATGATCCACAATTATTGGCTTCCGCCATTCGTCATTGTGCGAATGCATCCATTGCCGGACGCGAATCAATGGGATGGTATAACCGAGAATTGGTGAAAGAGAAATTTACCATCGACCGCTGGGCCGACGATATTGACCGACTTTTGCAAGGACCATCCAATGCCGTTTCAATCGAAAGCGCAAGCCCGATTCATGTACTCCCAACATCCGCAGATGGCGAAGGAGTGGGCCGCGAAAACGCCGTCAATCAAATCGCTGCCTGAACATGTGAAGGGCGGCGGCGCGCATCCCGATTCATCGTCGCATTCTAAGGCCTCGCACGGGCATCTGCGCCGGGCCGGACATAGAGGTATTTAACATGGTTTTGGAGTTGAACACGCCGCGGGAAGTTACAGTGATGCCGGCGGCGGACTGGAAAGGCTCGACCGGCCGTGGCATGGCGATCTTCGTTGAAACCCAACCCGACCTCGACCGGCTGTGGACGGTTGTATTCGATGCGAGCGGTCAGGTCTGGGAAGTGCCGAACTATCTGATCCGCTTTACACCCAATTTCACCTGGGGGCGCAATGCCGTTGTATGAATACAAATGCGGTGACTGCAATCACGAAGACATCGAGCTTCATACGATGGCGACCGTACTGACGACATGCCCGAAGTGCAAGGGCGCCCACTACCAGAAGCAGATATCCCACGTTCACACCGACTTGCAAAACTTCCACAAGCCGATTGAAATGTTCAGTATCGCCGCGGATACGCCGGAGGAAGTCAGGAAATTTCAACAGCAATGTCCTGATATCGAAATCTCGGACGACCAGAGCAACCCCATGTATGGGGTGCCGATAGCAAAGAACCGCAAAGGCAAGATGCAAGCCCTGGCCGCGGCGGGATTTTCTGAGCGAAATTAGTTGGCTTTATCCGGTTTATGTGGTATAATATACCTGTAGCACCTCGAACTTACCCCTGCATAGCAGGCAACGGAGAGCGCGATGGCGGAGAATATTGACGATACGAGAGTGTTGTCGAATAAAGCCAAGATGTCCACTGAGGACAAATCAGCCCTGGCATCCAGGATCGACGATCAATTTGCGTCGATAATGGGAACGGTTGACAAGGAAGATGAGTCAACTGGCGTCATTGAAGGCACGCCAGACAAGCCGGCCGGTAAAGCGGTCCGGCATGAACGAAATGAGGCGCCCCCGAAAGAGGATGAGGCGCCATCTGAAACCAAAGAGGAACCTAGCACCGAAGCTGCGGCTGACGACGCCCCAACCCTTCCGGCTGCATATGTTCGATCTTTGAAAGCCGCCGAGTGGTCTGATGATGAGATCAAATCGGCGTTCAAGTCTCAGGGCACTGGTTTTCTGACCTTCGCCCGTAAGGTGCATGAGACTCGTAATGCTGAGATCGCCAAGATGGCGGAACTCGGCCGGCAGGCAAAGGCTGGCAAAACCGGACCAGTCGCCCAGCCCACGGCACCCGCCGCAATCCCGCAAGGCGCGCTCGCAAAGCTCGACATTGAGGAATTGCGAAAGAAGTATGGTGATGACGAACTCCTGAATGTTCTCGTCGGGCCGGTAAATGGTGTGATCGACCGCATTAACGCGGTTCTTCCCCAAGTGACGGCCGCGCAGAAGCGCACCGATCAGGCGGCGAATGATACACTCGGCAAGCAAGTCGAGGGATTTTTCGCCGGCGTCGAGTTGAAGCCGTTCAAGGAGTTCTACGGGGATGGCCCTGTGCATAAACTCCCTGAGGCGCAGATTGAGACGCGCAGGCAGGTTTTGGAATATGCCGACGCGCTTTGTGCCGGCGCCGCGTTCCAGGGCCGCACGTTGCCGGTTGAAGAAGCGTTGACGATGGCGCATGACGCCATCAGCGCGAAGTTCAAGAAAAGCGCCGCGCGTGAGGAAATCCGCGGTGAGTTGCAAAAACGGAATAAAGGACTTTCCGTAAAACCATCCGGCCGGGGCGCGAACCCTGGCGGAGAAAAACCGGCGAAGAACCGGGACGAACTCGAAAAGAACGTCGCCTCAAGGATGAAGCGAGTGTTTACGTCTTAACGATTCAAGGAACCTCTCATGGGCGTCGATGCAAGTCAATTAGCTGATCTTCTGGCGACCACTCTCCGAGACCTGCCCAAAGGGCAGTTTGAAGTGATGTGGGACAGCCAACACTACGAATTCTGCCAGATTTACGAGGAATCCCGCCGAGAAGTCGATGGCGGCACTTCAATCCAGCGCAACGCAATTCTTGACCGTCATGGTCGCGCGCGCTATCGACGGCTGTACGATACTGACCAGCCTACCGTTGACCAGAGCCAATTTGTTATCAACGTGCCCTGGACCCAGATCGGGACCGATTATTCCTGGGATGTGGTCGAAATCCTTCGCAATAAGAACTCCTCGAAGGGGTTCATCAACTTGCTTGAATCCCGGCGCGTGGAGCGCATGTGGGATTTGGCCGAACTGATCGAGGAACGCGGCTGGATGACGCCGACAAGTTCCACCGACACACTGTATCCGTATGGTGTGCCGTATTATATCAACTTCCTGGCCAATGGCGCCACGGTCGGCGGATTCAACGCCACGACCATCCGTTATCAGAATGGTACGACCGGTACGGTCTGCGCCGGCATTGATGCCAGCGCCGAACCAAAGTGGGCGAATTACGCCGATGTATACAATCGCGTTGACAACGCGCTGCTTCGGAAACTTCGCAGCGCCGTGCGCCGCACGCGCTTTAAGCCCGCTCCGTTCGTCAAGACCCCCGGTGATGATGCCGTTGGCAAGAAAATCAAGCTCTATGCCGCCGACGATATGGTGACGGAACTTGAAGATTTGGCCGATAAGCGTGATGATGATAACCAGCCGGAGGATTTGGCTGGCAAGATGCTGCACAATTTTGAGGGTTGCGTTTATTTCAACAAGATGCCCGTTGTGTATATTCCGCAACTTGACGGTTTCACGGTCACGGCCGGCGGTGGTGAGGCATTCACACCGAACCCGATCTACTGCATTGACTGGTCCAAGTTCCAACCCATCGTTCAGGAAGGGTACTGGATGGAGGAAAGCAAACCGATGGTTGACCGCGGCCAGCACACGACCTTCACCGTGTTCCTTGATGGCTCGCACAATAACCTTGTGACGAACCGGCGCACGGCGGGTTTTGTCCTTCACAACGTAATCCCGACCACCTAAGCCATAGGAGTTATGGCGTTCTTGACTTCTACTCTGATTTGAGGATTTTGATATGGCTTATGGAATTGCACGATATGCGCAGACGAACCCCAATCTGCCGCAGTCCCCTTCGGACGGCGTGTGGGCGGACTGCCTCGCCTACGAGTTACAGGACGAAGGTAACGGTTATTTTCAAACGCAGCATTTTTACGATGTTGCAAGTTTGCCGGGTCTTCCTAACTCCGGTACCCCTGGTCTCGGCGGTCTGACGCAGAGTTTCGTTCAGGCTGGTACGTTTGACCACGTTCTGTCGGCGACTGTCGCCGGCACCGCCCAAGCGTTCACGCAGATTTACACCCGGCCTCTCGGCCCCATCGCCTCCGGTGGCACGGGTCGAATTTGGTTCGAGGCATCCCTGGCCGTTAGCGATGTGACAACTGCCAAGGGTATTTTCGTGGGCGTGGCTAACACGCAAGGCCTTGTGCCGACCACGACCGCCATAAACGGCGGCATTGTCGCCGCGGCCTCGGCCACACGCGCCAGTAATAGTCTTGGCGCCCAGGCGGCAACAAGCTGCTTTGGATTCTGGCTGCATGGTGATCTGCCGGCCAACTTTGATGCCGTGTACCTCAATCAAGGCACCGCAGTTGCGCCGAACGTCTCGACGACCATACCAAGTTACGGCAACAGCAAGGGCACACTCAATACCGTGCTGCTTAATGTTCTGACGGCCAACGCCAACAATCCCGATCCGGGCAACCCATTCTATACACCCCCGACTCCTCCCGGACTTCTGGTCGTGACGGGCACAACCGGTCAGACTGGGATTAACACCGGCTCGGCGGGATTCGTCAAACTTGGCGTGAACTTTGACACCTATACGGCGCGTTGGTTTGTCAATGGTTATCAGGTGGCGAAGTATGTGGTCGATAGCACTTGGGATCAGACCAGCGATTATGGCGGCATTGTGTCGATGACGACTGCAACCACGGCGGCGCCCGTTCTCGATATTGATTTCTTCCGCACGGCGGCGAAGATCAACTAAATGCATTTTTCTCTTTCCCTTCCAAGGGAGTTGGGTAGAGCAACCGCTAACCCTGGGTTTTATAGCGATGTGCATACCCAACTCCCTTCTTTTATAAATGTCCCAGATAACCTCTAATTATCCGAACTTCCCGATCACGGAGCCGACCTCGGCTCTGATGAATGAGGATTTGCTGATAAAGGTATCGAAGAAGTTGGGACTCGCATATTACGGCGCTGACGGTACGGGCGTGCCGAGCGTCCCTAATGATCCGGCTGATCTCGCGCTTTGCCAGGACATTGTTAACGACGCGATTCGGATGTTCATCAATGATGGTCCTGAACCGAATGGGTGGAAATGGCTGAACCGAATTGCACAGGTAGACCTCTGGCCTCAGATTGCGTTCGATCCCACAAACGCGACGAATGTATCAGCGGTTTACAATTCCACGGGTCCGTTCGCCGGTCTCACTACCCTTACCCTTACCAGTCCGCCTCCCCCTCCACCGCCACCGCCATTGGGGCAAGTACCCTATGTGGCGCCGACCTTTCTTGCGTCGATGGAACTTCGGCCGATCTGGATTGGCGGGAACCCGCCCGCGAATACACCGGGCCTAAATTTGACCGTCGATGAGTTTCCGCTATCTTCCCAACTTGGGACTCAATTCACCATCGTTCAATACCTCGGCCCGTACACGGTGAACGTCATTGCCACGCCAGCCAGTGTGGTGCCGACACAAACCCCTCAAGTGCCGGGCGGCGCATTTCCAGCCGGCACGGTGGTTACGACCGAGCAGATTCCCGCACTGATCCAGCAATTTGGGCAGTTGAACACGTCGAGTAATTACGCCATTGGCTTCGGCATGGTGGCGACCGGCGATTATACTTTACCGGCCGACTTCGGGGGGCAATACACCGGCCCGATTTCGTTCATCGCCAATACCAACCGCGGGATGATTCTGCGGTGGATTGATGAGTTCTCGATCCGGCAGCGTCGGCAAAACTATAACATTGAATCCGGCACGCCATATGAGGCGGCGGTTCGGTTGATCCCGACACCGACATATTCCTTCATTGGATATATCCCACCGCGGCAACGCTGGGAATTGATGACATGGCGGATTAGCAGTGAATTCCTATCGGTGATATTTCCGTATACGCTGCACTTCAATGATCTGGTGAATTTGTACGACACGCCGCCAGCGCCCTTCGGGCACGATGAGGCAATCAAGGCCGCGTGCTACGCGCTGTGCGAAAAAGAAGTTGATGATTCAATGGATGGGCCGGATTGGACTTATTACAAGACCACCGCCCTCCCGCAAAGTAAATTGGTAGACGGTCGCGCCGTGCCGAAGTGCCTGGGGTATTTTGGCAACCCGACCGCGGCTACAAGCAAGACCCCGGCGATCCGGGCCTTCCGTGATTATTGGTACCAACGCCCGACCGTACCAGTGTTTGGAACATCGTAATTTAAGGATTCCGCTATGCACTTCTCCCCGAATAATTTCCTGTACATGATTAAGCAACTTGTTACAGGTGACAATGGCGCCTCAAATGAGTATTCTGGTTCGGGCGTTAACACCGTTACCGGTACCGCGTCAGCCGCGGATGGCGGAATCCAGGTTGATAAATATATTGGCTTTGGTGATGTCACGCTAATAAGCGGCACGACTATTATCACAGTCAATGGCGTACCCGAACTTGTGACGACTGCTAGCGACACAAACGCCGCCATCCTCTCTATCCCTATCCCGCGTGATTATGACGAGGCAAGCGATCACTTCATTATTCGCGTCCTGGTTGCTCTGGCGAATGCCGATTCCGGCATCACGCTTACCGGGACACCGACGATCTTGCTTCCAGGAAAGACCGCGGCAAATTCCGCGGGTTCCGCGGTGACGGCGACCCTTCCGTTTAATACGGCAAACGCCGCCCTCAGCACAACGTATCAGGTCGTTGAGATCAATTTGAGCGGCAATGGATTGCTGCGCGACAATGTGATTGCGGTCGAAGTCGCCTATGCCGGGACGACAACGGGTGTCGGGCGTATTGCTTCGCTTGAATATCACTACGATTCCACCATCGTCAGTTACAACGATACCGATACCACGGGCGATGATGGCACCCTCGCCGAAGATGGCAACCCGCTTCGGTAAAGTCCGGTCGTGTTCTCCTCCTGGGGCCGGCGTCTTTTCGTGAGGCGCCGGCCTTCTTTATATGCCGCATCCAGCGAAAATCCCGCAGACGAAACAGGTACCGCTTGTGTCCCCCACCGGGGGCGTTGTGCAATCGGTGGCTCGTGAGCAACAGCCAATGGGGGGCCAAGGCCCGGAAGGCGCCCAGCCGCCCACATGCTGGGATGCACTTAACGTGCTGCCCTATGACATCTATGGGCGCGAGCGCGTTGCCGAGCGGTTTGGCATCACGAAGAAGTATGACACGCAACTCGGAACAACCCCAATACAAGGAATGGTTGCCGCAAATCTTGTCAATCTGGCGGGCATACCAATGGTGCCGAATGTGGCGCCAGACGGCAACGGGACTTTTTCATTTGCCAGTACAACCCCTCGTACAGTTACATTCGCGCCATTACTTACTGCCCGACCAACTGCGGGATCATATAATTACACGATTTCATTTAATATTACCATCCCGGCAAATTCAAGCGGAAATGGCGGTAGTGGATTCTTCACCGTACTTACGCCTTGGAATCCAGTTTCGAATAGCGCGCCATCGTATCAGATTGAATTAAACAACGCCATACCGGCAGATAGTTGGCCGACTGTTACACCCGGAGGCGTGGGCAGTAGTGATTATCAGGGAAAACAATTTTCAGTGACTCTTAGTTTCGTTATCGCGTCTACCCCCTCCGCAAGTACATGGAGTGGAAGTTTATCAAGCGGTGGTAGTTTCCAAAATGATATCCACGGCACTAATCCGTTGATGATCGGATCATATGCAACGCCTTCGCCAGTAACGGTCGCAATTGTAGGGCAGTTGATTAGCGGGCAAACCGCCGCAATGAGTCTAGGGTAATGATCGCCACGGTATCTACAGCTTCGCCAGTTTTATATAGCACAGTCCTTGTGGCCGTATGCGAGGGATATGTCTGGCTTGGAGTCACATCGCCGTTTCCGCAGATTGTAAAGGCCGGCGGTCAAGAGGCCGGACCGCCATTGGCGACGGGTAATACTCAGGTTAGCATTGCCATTATAAACATGCACGCCTACATCGTGGATGGCGTAAACGGAATCATTGACGTTGATCTAGTCAACCAAATTGTGATTCCTTACGTCGTGCAGACCGGCACGGCGCCGGTGACGCCGACGCTTGCCGCCAACTGGCGCGGACGCCTGATGCTGAACGCTTCAACCAATCCGCAGAACTTGTATGCGAGTCGGGTCAGCAATCCCTATGATTGGAATTTCTCTGCCCTGGATTCGGACGCGGCTTTCGTGGACGATCCAGCGGAGAGTGGGCGCATCGGCGAACCGATCACTGCGCTGATTCCGTACACCGACGATTATTTCCTAATCGGATGTACACATTCCATGTTCATGTATCAAGGCGATCCGGCTGCCGGTGGTACAAACACAATCATTTCGCAGAACATGGGCGTGGTCGGCAAAGATGCTTGGACGATTGATCCCGAAGGGACGTTGTACTATATCGCCACAGGCGGATTATTCTCCGTGCGCCCGATTTGGGAATTCTACCGACCCCCGGAGAATCTGACGAAGACGAAATACAATCAATTCTTCCAGTTTCTAAATCCAGGTACGCAGATCATTAGTTTGGTGTGGGATGCCGACCTGCATTATCTGCATATGCTTGTGTCGCCGATTGGGGGCGCTACTCAGGGTTTATCGTTGATTTATGATAGTCGGAAGGGTGGATTATGGCCGCAACAATTTCCGGCGAACATAGGGCCATCCGCGTCTTGCTTCTATCTTGCCAATAACGATCCGAATCAACGCGCCATCTTTCTCGGTGGGTTCGATGGTTATATTCGCCGATTCATCATTGGCGCCGCGAATGGCGCTGTGTTTGACGACGACGGAACCGCGATCAACGCCTTCGTCACACTCGGCCCGATCAGCCCATTCCCCGGCGCTTCACTCCTTACCGGCCTAACGATTGATCTAGGCGAACTCGGCCCGAATCAACCAGAGCCGAACCTCATCAATAATGAGGATGGATTTACGGGTGATGGCACCACTGAGACTTTCACATTATCTAAACTACCGATTGGTGGGCCGATAGTAGTTACGGTGGGTGGCCGCACGATATATCCGGCGCCTGATCCAACTGACTATTTCACCGGCGACGGGTCAACCACCGATTTTAATCTATCGTATACCGCTATTAACGATACAATGACTGCAACGGTGAACGCGATTAGTATCCCGCAGCAGGCGCTACCGGCGACTACGCAAACTGATGATTTCACGGGTGATGGATCAACCACCAGTTTCAATCTCAGTAATGATGCTTTTAACCCCACGATGGTCGCAACCGTGAACTCAATCGCAGTGCCCCGTACTACGGTCAACCCTCCGGCCGCGGGATTCTTTCTTGCAGAAGGCGATGTTATTCAATTTGGAACCGCGCCCGTAAGTGGCGCCGCGATAGTGGTGCAGTATTGTCTTGGCAGCATCACCCCGAATCCTGGTTACTTCTTTCCAGTTGATAACGCCATTCTATTTGGAACCGCGCCGGCAAATGGAGCAGCCATTGTTGTTAATTATGATACGATGGAAGAAGAATACGGACCGGTGACCGAATATACCATCGTTACCAATACCATTACCTTCGATAATCCACCAGGGTCCGGCGAGCCAATTTTGGTTGATTATTACTATAATTTGACTACCACGAACTTTTGGAGCGCGGTCGCTACGATTGATTCGGGACCGGATGCGTTCAGCGTAACCGAAGGCACGCCACACAGCACCTATTCCGTGAATATGCCGACTGATCGGCGTCAGAAATGTTTCCGGCAACGCCTCCGCGGTCGATGGTTCACGTTAACAATTGGTAATAATGTTGACAATACTTACTTCTCTTTTGAATCTGCGATTGCAGAGTTTGACCAGGCTGGTCGCCAACGGACAATACGATAGAGGTCTCTATGAATTCACAGTTACATTTGAGCGATAGCGCAGAGGGCGTTGTTACCCGGCCGGCCGAACATATCGGTCTCAAGGGGCGATTCATCTTCAAACTCGAACGTGATGGTAAGGTGATCGACGAATGGGAATCGCCGAACCTCGTTACCAATATTGGGCGAAACACGGTATTAAATACCGCGATTGGGGGTGTCACGCAGATCGCGGTGTGGTACATCGGCCTGATTGATAACGCCGGATTCAGCGCTTTGGCTGCCGGCGATACAATGGCGTCGCACGCAGGATGGACAGAGAATGCCTCATATAGTAATGCAAGCCGGCCAACGTATTCTCCGGCGGCAGCGTCCAGCCAGAGTATCACCAACGCCGCAAGTGTCGCCACGTTCAACATCAACGGAACCGCGACGATCAATGGCGCATTCATCACCAGTAATAACACCATCAGCGGTACATCGGGCACGCTTCTCTGTGAAGCCTCATTTGGTAGTACCCGGTCGGTGATTAGCGGCGACACGCTTTCCGTCACCTATGTTCTGAATGATTAAAGGATTATCATGCTTCTCACCGGCCCCCAACAGTCCCAACTCGCCACTCTGCTTCATACCGATCCGAATAATATCGGTTTCGCGCCCCATGTTGCTTCTGGGGATGAGGCCGGACTCCTGGTATTGGTGCATCAGATCGTACCGAATCAAACGATCCAGTATAGCTACCTGCCAAAGAATTCCGTTTTGGCCGCGGCTATTTCCATCCGCGATCTGCTTGATCTGTATGCCCTATCCCCGACAACTGTGGGAGTGGATGGTAAGACTGTGCTAACCCAGACGAATGTGGCGCTCGCAAACGCGGCGCTTGATTATATTGATAATCTTGATCCTGGAAGCAATCTTCAATTTGCAACCTGGAACGCTTTGGGCGTTAATTTCGTGACCATGAATATGATGACCGTGGCACAGGCGACCGCTTTCGGCACAGGACCATGCAATAGCATCCAGTTACTACTCGCATCGCAGACTGCGGATTGTGATATTACCGACATTACGGCCGCGCTCGGAATGTTGCAGGCTCAGGGCGTTCAAGTATAAGGTAAAATATGGCATTCGTTACAGAATATCTCGTACAGCAGAACGCCGGTACATTCACCAGTATACTGACCACAGAGTTGAATTCTCTGGCGAATGGTTCCGTCACTCTTGCGTCGGTGAACGGAAATGGAGGCGTATTCAACAACCAATATGGGACATCAGGCGCAGGGCAAATTGGCGGATGGCCGCTAACGACAATCGAGTTACGACTTGCCGCAATTGCGAGTAATCGAACCGCAAACGGGGGTGTTAATGTTTGGCTGCTTCGGTCCCTGGATGGAATCACTTACGAAACTGGCAGCAATACTATTGCGCCAATTCGTAATGTGAACGTGGTACTTGCAACTGACGCCACATCAAATGCGTATACCGTCTCGCAGGATATTGCATTACCTCCTGGTCAATGGAAACCAATCGCACAAAATGAAACTGGTGTGGCGTTTGCTGCGAGTGGCAACGAAATAAATATCGCGCCGTATAGCGATCAAGCCGGTTAATCAATGATCTCCCGCTTTGCGCCAATCCGACGCTATCGACCTATTGATCTGAGAAATCCGATCAACCAGTCCGCCCCCCTCAATCGCGGGCTGGTGGCATGGTGGAGGGTTACGCCGGGGCTTTCGGGGGGAGGAACACAGTTTTACGATCTTCGCGGGATTTGCCCCGGCACGCTGGCGGCGGGTGTTTCCTGGAACAACAAATCGGCGTGGGGTATCGGCAGCCTGTACTTCAACGGAGGCGGAAGCGCATACGTTGCAATGCCGACCGGCGCCGCCGTTGTCTCGGGAAACAACATTACCGTTGCGGCCACGTTCTCGCCCGGCGTATTAACGAGGGGTGACATTTGCACAAGATGGACTGACGGGGCAAGCGACGCCCTACACGAACAGTTTGATCTTCTTTACGGCCTCACCAGCGGCTCACCGCAGTTTTTCGTGTCTGACGGCACGGGGGCCGGTCCTTACAGCAGCGGACCCAGCCTCATTGGGATGTCCGTTGGAAATGTCTATAGAATCGTGGGCACTTTCGATGGAAGTGTGGTGAGTGTGTACGTCAACGGCCGATTAGGGGCTTCGGCGGCGCACGCCATCACGATGTCTACCGGCTCGTCAATATCAATAAGGCTGGGAAACAATTTAGGTGGAGATGGAGCGGCGACTGGGTATCTATTTGAGGCGGAGGTGTTGGGCCGAACCTGGACCGCCTCAGAAGTCTATGCGGATTATCTGTCGTGTCTCGCGAATCGCCCCCTCGAACTCAACCGCGTTTCGTCGATGCTGCCGTTGCTGCGGTCGGGAGGCGCTAATAGTTACACTGAAACGAATACCGATTCATTAACGCTTTCCGATTCCGATTTCGCAATTCGCCGCACTTTTCCATCACTCTCAGATTCGCTCACTCTATCGGCTTCAGGCAGCGGACAACGCGCTACATTTCCATCACTTGCGGATTCACTTACACTCTCCGATCTCTCGTCGGGATTGCGGGGTCTACATGAGTCGGTCTCCGATTCGTTGACAATATCTGATCTTGTTTCCGCGGTACGCGCCACCTTCCCATCGCTCTCCGATTCCTTGACGCTTACTGCAACCTGTGCGGGAATTGTAGGGGCATTATACGCGGAAAGTTTGTCCGACTCCTTAACGATGTCCGATATGGTATCCGCCGTGGCGATTGCGCTACAATTTCCGTTGTTAGATCAGAACGCGGTGTCGCATAATCGCCATCGTCGCAACTGGCAACTTCTCACAAAGTATTATAACTCATTAGGATAGCAGGTGATATATGCCCGGTAATGTTGGTATTGCGGCTTCTCCTACTCCTACAAGCGCCCTTGGCGCGCCGGGAGTCACTCAATTCTCTGGTTCCAATCCCGCGATCCAAGGATATAACGCGGCCCTGACAAACCTCGGCCAAGCTTATAATCTCGCCGGTAACACGACTTCCGGCCAATTGCAAGGCTTGCAACAACAACTCGGCCAGAATCAGGCGAGCGTCACTCAAGGCCTGACGAACGCGGGCCTAGCAAATTCAACCACACTTCCCAATGAACTACAAGCGCCGTTACAAACGTATAATCTTGCGGCAGCCAACGTCCAGAATCAAGGCGCTCTTACTCAAATGGGAGCATTGGAAAATCTGGCGAATATGTCGGCAAACGCAGGTAATGCTATCAATGCCCCTGGTGTCGGCCTGCCAAAGAATCAGGTCAATGAAGGTGTCGCCGGCGCGCTGCCGGGCAGTAATCAAGGTGCTGCGGTCGCCAACTCGACCACTCCGGCTGCGGGTGGTTCGCAAGCCCAGGCTTACCAGCAAGCGTTAATGGGTTTCGCCAATAATCAGGGTATGCTAAATAATGGCGGGAACGAATTCGGCGATTCGTCATTAATCGCCGGGTACGACAGTAACGGCAATCCGTTTGATGCTAACGGTAATCCGATTCAGGGTGCCGATTATAATCAAGATGCGGCGAATAATGGAGATTAGGCGTGGCTCAATCTGATAATTTTGATCTTCGAGGATTCAACCGTCGTAATGAGGGGGAACCGCCGAAGGAAACGCCGGTCGGCGATCTGAGTCACCTGCGTGAGGCAGCGGCACATAACAAAGTGCCACTCATCGCTGCGCGTAAGCCGGCGCCAGACATGGAGGCGGCTCGCGCGTTAGCCCATAAATTGCAAAATGCCTCAAACACTCGGCAAGCCGTTGGGCGCGGCCGGGGAATGGGGACTACTGGAACTTCCCCTCGGCGATCCGGCGCAGCAATCGGCGGAGGCGGTGTGGGGGGCGTATCGCCCATGACCCAATCGTTGATGAAGGCCAAGAGCGTGATGCGGGCCGCAATGCTTGGCAAATACGACTTGGGGGAATTGAAGGATCAAGTCGAGGATTTGCAGAACGATCCCAACATCGACCTCAACACGTTCAAGGGGGTCATGCAGGAGGTTGTGAAGCAAGCGCAGAATACGCCGGCCCATACCGTTCCCGGCGGGTCGGTTGGCATCAGTCGAGGCACCGGGCCAGATCGGATGTCACAAGAAGCATTCGCCGCGGGTGAAGAACGCCAGCAGGCGAACCTCAAACCGGGCGAGACCTTGGAGGCCGAGGGCGCGGGTGCATACAAGGTGAAGTTGCCCGACACCGTGCAGGAGCCGTTGCCGGGGGGTAAGGCGGCGGAACAACCAAAGCCGGCGCCGGAAGCAAAGGAATCCGAATACCAGAAGGCGCAGTATGAATCTGCTAATCAATCGTACCGACAAGCGGAGGAAGATGAAAAACAAGCCAAGTCTAAACTAGAGACGGGTACCGATGCCGAGGGAAATAAGATCGACCCGAACGATACGAACACCCAACAGTGGAAAGATTATCAACATGCAGTACAGGTTGCGGGACAGCGGCAAAACGAGTTCCTAAACATGCAAAAAGGTCTACCGGGCGGCCCAAATGCACAATCTAATGCACCGACTCCCGCCGCGGCGCCCACACCCAATCCGCAGAATCCGTACCCCCAACGAACTATGATGCCTCCTGGGGGTGCGGCACCCCCCCCTGTCGTTCCCGGTCAGGCGCAAGCATCTGCGGCACAACCCGCGCCCGCGCCCGTAGCAGCACCCGGAATTGCAACTCCCCAATCACCGGCCGCGGTTCATCCTGTCACGGGCGCCAAATACCCGGAAGGTTCCGTACTTCATAGTCCGTCCACCGGCAAGATGTTCAAGGTCACGAATGGGCAAATCCTGCCCTACCAGCCGCCGGCTAATCCCTTACCGGCGCCCCCAGGAGCGTAGATATGGCCGATGAACTTCCATCTGATTTGCAGATCACACCCCCAAGCGATTTGCAAGCCGTCGATCCGAATTCAATCTGGCGCCTAAAGGCGCAAGATTTGAACACGAAGATGGGCCTCGATCCGGCCAAGCCGGAACATCAATTGCAGATCGGCGCCAATTATGAGGCTGCCCGTAAACTCTATGGTCCTGCCGGCGAACAGGCCACAGCCCTTCCTAACAAGCAATTGAACCCGGCGGAGGCTGGCGCTGCGGCGGCTTATGGGCCGACTGAGGCTGCGGCTCAGGGCGCCGAGACCGCAGAGTTCGGCGCCCAACATCCTTACGAGAATCGCGCACTTGCAGCTTATCAAGGTTCCGGCATCCCCAGTACCGCGGAGGGTATTGGACGCCTTCTGCCGGGACAGGTGGGCCAAAACGCTTTCCTTGCCAACCAGAACATCATGCAAACGCCAGTGAAGGAGGACATCGGCACCGAGGCTGTTGGCTTCCTGGCCGGCAGCGCACGCTTTGCCAATCCCGTTCTGGCGGCCGCTGCTGGTGGATTAAGCGAGTATGGGCAGGGCGGAACACCTGGACAGGCGATAACCCAAGGTGCCATTGATTCAGCCATCTCGTACGCGCTAGGCGGGAAGGGCAATTCCCTCATAAGTGGCGTGTTAAAACGTGCGCTCTCTGGTGTCATCAGCGATGCGGGAGCCACATTCGGCAGCAAAGTTCTGGCATCCGCGTTTCCCCAGGTGGCAGGCCAAATGACCACTAACATGAATACCGGGCGGCCAATATTGGAGAACGTAGGTAAGGCGCTGGCCCTGGGCGCCGGGGGCGGATTGCTGCATGGCATGGCACCGGAAGGTCAATCTGCACCTGGGGTCGAAAACCAATCCCCTGTGCAGACTGCCCCCGTAGAAACAAAAGCGCCAGAAAACGTGACGCCGACTCCCGCTCCTGCACCGACTCCTGCACCGATGCCGGCTCCCGCGACACCGCCCCAGCAACCATTGCTTGCGAAGCCTACTGCGCTTCCGGACAATCTGAATAGCTTAGATGCTGGGCAGCTTCGTATTCTAGCAAACAAAATGGGTGTCCCCATTGATCGTCGGATTATACAGAACAAGATCGACACACAACAGATGACACCGCGACAAGCGATGGCTCAATACTTGCAAGAGCGGGTAAATCCTACCGCGGCAACTCCTGTGCAATTCCATCAGGAAGCCGGAATAGAAGGCCCAGGCGGAATCGGAACAGTTAGTAAGGGTCCGGTTCCCACACCCAAACTTATCCCTACGAAACGTCCATTGCCCCCAATTCCTGACGAAGTAGTTAACGGCGGCAATCGGCAATTACGCGCGTGGATGCAAGCAAATGGATATCAGGTAAAAGAGGGGTTAGGTAAAAAGCCACTTCTTGCCGACGCGACCGATCAGGCGAACGCCTCGTTAATCCAAGCACGCGATGCCGCTGGACTGCCACAGGGGGAGATGCGACCTGTGCCGGCGCCAGCGGAACAAAAGGTCGAGACTCCTACACAAGTACAGACACCCCAGGCGCGTCGTATCGAGGACGCCAAAACCCCAGAGGAACGGCAAGCCAATGCCGACGCGATAGGACAAGTACAGAATAAATACCTTGCCGCCGGAGGAGTAGAGCGTCGGCAAGCCGCGATCAAAGCAAAGGCGGAACAGGACTCTGCGGTTGCAGAATCAACAAGGGACGCAACATTTGAAACCCCCGAAGGGATGGCGGGTACACCTGTACCCGATAAAGCGACACCAGCGGAACAAAAGGTCGAGACTCCTACACAAGTACAGACACCAGCCGAAGAGGCGAAAGAAGCCGCCAAGCCGCCGGCAGAACGCGCGCCGGAACAAGTGATCGCGGCCGTCACCCGCGCCGTCCCTAAAGAAGATGTGCCAAAAGATACATTCAGCGAATTCACAAAAGAACGACTTAAACAATTATGGTCCAATGAATCTGGTGGATTCGATGTTAAAAAATTCCACGATCAAGTCCTCAACGCCGGCTTAAAAACAAAGGACATCATGGGGGGTCTGGCAGTAAAGGCCGGTAATTCCATCGGCGAATTCTTTGGCGGCAATCTTGGACGCAGCACCCATGTTGTCCGTGCAATGGATATTGTAAAACAGGCGGATGATACGAGTAATTTGGGTGGCTTCCGTCGCGCCGCGGCATACAAACCATACATTGACGCGACAAACCAGATGATGCAGTCGGGCCGGGCGAAGGAAGTATACCGACTCATAGATGAGATCGAGGCCCATCAAGCACCATCCGATCCAAAATTAGCTAATCTTCGTGCATTATGGCATGAAGACGGAGTCGCTATCAAACGGAATGCAATTCGTGAAAACATTCCTGGTGCGCAATATTGGAGTGAAGATCAAATGGGTCGGTCTGCCGGTATGATCGACAAGAACGGGAAAAAGCCTTATGAGTTCGGATATAAGGCGCCGGAAGGAAGTGGTCCAGGCGGTTTAGCACCAATTGGGCATGTTATAAAGAGCCGAAGTCTGACAGGTGGGCACGAGGATTTTGTGAACACTATCGCCGCGAAAGGAATGGCGCCAATGCACGAGAATCCCCTCGTGACCGCCATTGCTAAGCGCGTCGATGCGATGAAGTACGTTCATTTCTCCCGCATGGCGAAAGACGCGGTGAGTGCCGGCCTCATTCGCAAACTCGACTTTGGCGACCAGCAGATGCCGAATGAACTAGCGTTACGGGATAAGTTGTTTCAACCTCCACAACGCAAATGGTCGGCAACCAATGAAGGTGGATTACTTGATAAACTGAACGATCAGGATACGCCATTGAAGACTCGACTTGCGTTGTTCCGACAAGGAATGAAGGATGGGTCGGTGCAGGAATTGCCGCCCGCTTCGCCGGATGAATTGCAGGAGCATTATCAAAGCGAAGTCGATTACCCGTACGAGCATGTAACACAAGTCGGCAAAAACAAGGGACAGACAGAGGCACGCGCGAAGACTGAATTTACTGAGCCGGGTACGGGTGAATACCATCCGACCTATGAAGCTGGCCGGATGCCGGAAAAGCACGGATTAGTCGATGATGCCTTGGCACAAGCCGACCGGCCGCGGTACGTCGCCGATAAAGCGGTAGCGAACATCTTCAATAAGGGCATGGAACCGTCGCCGGTCGATCCGCAAAATCCGTTTTTTAAGTCAATTGATTGGGTTAATCGTAGAATAATTGAAGCGAAGTTATCCCTACAGGGCGCCCATTACATGAACTTTTCCCAATCGGAATCCGGCCTGCGATTGGGACGGGCCATCCAAAGTCTGACGCACGGACAATTGATGGAAACTGCCAAAGCGCTTCGACAGGCAATTCCAGGAACCGGATTGGCGGAAGCGGTGCATGAAGGCACCGCGGCAAAAGAGGCATTTAGTAACTCCAATACCCCGATGGAACCGCGGGTCCAACTAGCCAAGAAGACTGGCGGCATTCCTGAGACCCCGGATATATTCAAAGGACAGGCGGAGCAAACCAATTTCAAGAATCCGGCGTCGATCATGCGCGCCGCCAAACGGATGTTGTTTGAGAAGGTCGGCGAGAATGCCCGACGCGGCGCTCAATTCATGGGCCTGCAAGACGTACTAAATGATGCGAGTCGGAAAGGATTAAGCCTCACCGACCCGAAGGTACAAGCCAAGGCAAAAAAGGTTGTAGAAGCCGTCAACTATTCATTTAGTAACCTGAAAGACAGTCGTGAATTCCAGAGTAAAGCTGTGCAACTAGCGATGCGGGTAACCTTGGCATTTCCGCACTGGACTACCAACCCATTCAAATTGATCGGTCGAGCCGCGGGGGACGTACCGGAATTGTTTAAGACAACCAACCTCTCGCCAGCACAGCAGGCTGTTGCCGGGCATTTACTTGCCGCGGCCTTGGCGGGTGGGGTAGTGAACACGGTATCGACTGGTAAATTACCCCAGAGCGCCGAGGACTTCTTCCACCCTCATGTGTTCGGCTTGGGACGCTGGACGCTTCCGGCTGGACCGATGGCGCCGGTCATCGCATTAGCTTATGCCGGTGGGGATGTGGTAAAATGGACGGAGGATCGGTTTGCGCCGGTTCCGTCAATGGCCCGACAATATTACGAGGGCCGTGACTTCCAGGATCAAAAGACGCGGGGTAAGAGTCTATTTGAACCAAATGAGGGAACCGCCAAGATGGCGGCGAAGGAAGTGCTGCCGACCGCGATTCAACCGACCCTCGGGTTGACTCCGCCGGAGCCACCAGAGCAACAGGCGCTAGAAGCGGTCGGGTTCAACAAGCGGCACGTGCCGAAAAAGAGATAATCATGAGCGATATGGAATTGACACTTGCGGACGCGGAGCGAATAAAGACCGTCATCGTGGAACCATTGATTCAAAAAGTTGGCGAACATTTTGACCCCATTGTGAAAGCCGTGATGGATGATCTCAAAGATGTCAAGTCTCGCGTCGGCGCTCTTGAATCCCACGAGAAGCGAGCGCTGATCGGATGGAGTGTATACGCTTCCGCCGCCGCACTGGCGCTATCTTATCTCTGGTCCTGGGTCAAATCGAAAGCCCGGTCGGTGATTGGATAGGCCGGCATTGCTCCCAATAGAGGATCATCGGATCGCCATCCGGGGTCCAGCGCTCAATCAGATTATAAAGCACAGCATCAGGAGCGATGCGCCATTCGCCTTCTCGATGCCACAACACTAGCTCATGCTTCGTTTGGGCTAAGTTGTATGCTTGTAGAGCCAACCGCAGCCGATCTCTCCCCATCCGCTGGCGTAAATCAACTTGATCCTTGTCGCTGTCGATTATCATGTCCACCCCCCATTGGATTGCTATAACTGAATCCTTCTATAGATGCGCGACCGGCGACAAGCGCTTCAATTTCTGCTATTGCTTTCTCTCGATTTATTTCATTCTGTCGTGCATCCAAAGTATGTTCGTAAGTCGATGCGACAAACACGGTGTCGAATCCCGCTGGCGCCGCCGGGGTTGCAGCGGCATGAATTGGTTTATCCAATCTTGCATACACATATATAATGGGGTTCTTGTTCATGCCAGTCCTCCCATCCGCAAAACAAACTCATCCACCCAATTAGTATAAGTCACACGCACCATAGTATGCGGTCCGCCAAGCGCCACTACCTGGGCGATCCGCAGTTTGACATTATTCCGGCCAACGCTCACCCAATTGTACGCTGATTGCCGGCTGATATCCTTGCCGAATCGTTCCTTGACATAATCCGGGACGGCGGCTAGTAGGAGCCTTCGGGGTGGACCTGACATCGCAACGCCCTCCTGTATTCCGTGTCGTCGCCGTTCATAATACCCGGCCGGCCGGTCACGCAGCCGGTATAAGTGTCGGGAATTTCATCGACTTGCCGGCATATATACTCTTGATTGTCGGCATCCATTCCGACCGCGAGAATCCAAACCCGCCCGTACTGGGATGTCACCTTGATGATCCAGCCCGGCAATCCAGCGACGGCGGGATCGTGCGCCCCTAGCACAAGGGCGCCCTCCATGTCTTTCAACGCGGTAGCGCATGCCGCGGAGGGCGCCCTTCTGGCAGCGAAGTCAATCAATTCTTCGCGGGTTCGGATCGGCCGCATCACTTCACCGGGGGATGGTTGTTGGGGGCCACGGTCGGAGCCGCGGTAGTTTTCGCCGGCACGATCAATGCCTCCGTGTCCGTAATCGCCAGGGCCACATTGCCCTTGGCGACGATCAATTCATACACTGCCAGCGCGAGCGCCAGCACCCCTAATCCCGCCAGGATGTAGGGGAAGAACGGCACCGCAATCTCACCGGCCAGGGAGCCGACCGCCAGGGCGCCGGCCACGGGAACCGCGATCTTTGACACCAAAGACAACGGTGTAAACATTAACCCGATACTGACCAGCAAGGCAATGAAGGACACAATGAAGATCACACGCAATGACGCGCGCGTGTCCTTCACCACGACATCCGAAGCATCAATTGGATGTGAGGTCGGCGAGGCGGCACCCTTTGCGTCGGCCATTGTGCCGGCATCCTGGGCTTTCCCGGCGGCAATCGCCGCCTGATTGTGTCCGGACTGAATGGTCTGCTGGGTCGCCTTGGGGAGTGATGAGCAGGCTGCCAGCAGCGAAACAAAAACGAGTAGAGCGTAACGCATTAAACTACCTGCCTTTCGTCTTTTTGCCGAATCGGGAGCGATGATATTTCTCACCGTCACCTATCGGCGTCACTTCTAAGATCGGGATTCCATCCAGCACGACTGCCGCGCTAACGATGCTCCTAATCTGTTGATTCCAACCGTAAGCAAACGCAATAGCCTTGTCGTCAATGCCGCAACCTGTGTCCATACCAAAGATACGGCGCCGAGGATTGGCCCTCCATTTGATGCCCGACGCGGAGTGTATATGCCCCTGCACTACACTCATCAGTTGCTTGCACATCGACGTAAACGCGGGATGCACTCCGCCCGTTCCCGTGCCGTGAAAGTAGTATACATCATCGGCAATGAAGGAACGATCCCAGGTCCAGCCAGGAGTTTCCCACATTTCCGAGTACGTCTTGAGAAAATCCTCCGGGATATTAACCGTACCGGCAAGTCGGACCACACGCTCATCATGGTTCCCGATACAGACTTTGGCCTTCGGGAACGCCTTATACCACTCTTGAACCCGTTCCTTCGTCCGCGTATACTCGTCTTTTGGGCCGGGCGCATCGGGGTTCCTGGGGTGGAATGAGATTGCGTGCCAGTCAACAACATCACCGATGAAGATCACATTGTCACATTTGTGGCGCGAATATAGATCACGGCAAAACGGCAAGTAGCCGGGATGCGTCCAGGGATTATGTAGATCGCCGATGATGAGATTACGCATGGGTTAACGTCCTATTATGCGATACGCAGCCGCCCGTTCATCAGGATCACTAATGCGCATTTCCATCGCGCCATCGTCATCAGTCCATATACTGATAATCTTCAACCCCAACCATCGCGCCAGGAAGAATTCCGCGGTAGCGCCGTCGCTGCACTCCCAACCTGGGAGCAACGCGATAGTACCGCACTTCTCAATGATTGCTTTCGTATCGCGGGCGGCAAACTTTGTCTGATCCTTAGCATCATCAGGATCAGCCCGATCCATATCGGCCGGTGATATCACATTCCAGCCCCTCTCTGTCAGGCAATCACGAGCTTTGTCAAAGGCCGGAAAATTGAAGTCGGGGAGGCCGCGCATTGGGCCGGCGAGGTATACGGTGTCCTCCTTCTGCGGGGTGGAATCGGCGAAGAATTCAGAAATCCTGTACATCCATTGCCCATATGTGTAATCGCTAAGATTCACATCATACCAAGTCTCGTGACGCTGGATTACTTTAAGTCGCATTCCCGCAAATGGGCCGCGGTACATGTAGGCGTTTTGAGGGAGCGGCTTGATGGGTTCCGCATCGCAAGTATTGCCACAGGTAGTGGACGCCGCCTTCACCCCCCACGACGCCGCATTTACCAGTGCATTGAGGTAGGCATGAGCATCGCCATACAACGGCAGATCATTCAAGTTCGCCGGCAAGGTGCCACCCTTGATTGCCTCTTCATAGTGCAGGAGTGCCTCCACGTTCCACGCGAGTTGGGCGAGATGGTCCTCGCCCTTATCGCCAAGCTGGTAGGCGTGCAGGTGCCGTAGTGCCGACGCGAGGACGCGGGTAAAAGGCATACCCTTCTCCCAATTACGATCCCCATAGCGCTTGGCGCCGTCGGTGAACACTTTGGCGATCCGCTTCGCCGCCAAGGGGGACATCAGATCATATCGCAACTTGTCGCCCTGTTGATCCCGTTGGGCGCCGGTAGTGAAGGTCTCGTTTGGCATGATTAGTTCTCCGGTTTAATAAGAAGTTGACGCTCATATTCTGCCGCTTTATGCGCCCTAACCGCGGCGGATGCCGCACTGGCCAGTATTTGAACCTGATCGTCTATATGACGTTCCATCGGTCGTGTTACTACATTGTCGATCAGGCGAATGCACATAGCCGCGGTCTGGATCAACTCATTTCTGATCCGATGAAGATCGGGGGTTTTCTTCTTTATCTCATCCCAAACCTCATCGAGTTCTTCAAGGATTACCGCATATCCCTCATGCAAAGAGTTCATAGGAGGGTGCTTTTCTTCGGCGCGATTTACCTCGGCCGCGCACTGATAGGAAATAAGAACAAGATTTCGACTAATTTCATTCATCGTTCTGGTCTCCCAAGAAATTGTTTTGCCACTTTGGATCGCAGCCGCAGTCCCTCAAAATACTTCGTAATCCGACCCGCTGATTCCTCGGTAATGACCGTCGTGTACGGTGCTGCAAATCGCACACCCTCAAAAAATCGCGGGCTGGGCATGGGTGATATGCGTCGCTCCTCGGACCACTTAACCCAACAATCAAATAGCTCAACCTGACTCTCACGTTCCTCCGGGTCTGGCCGGCAGCATTCTTCAAGGAAGCCGGCGATTGGAGAAGTATACACTCTCCATTCATCTAAAGCAAGTCGGCTGGTACGAGGGGTTGTAAATTTTTTCGTGTGGCGTATTCGCTTCAAGCCGGTTAGGGACCAGATGATGATCCCCGGAATCTCATCACGCAGGGAGTCACGAAGCGTCGTGTCTGGGTTATCTTTAAACGAACGGGTGAAGTCGATGATGTTGAGTCGCCGAGCCATAGCCCCGGCGTAGTCTGGCACGTCGATGAACCTATTTGCCGCCATCGTTATCCGGCAGTATAAATCGTGGAGGGGGATTTGCGCGACGTTTTTACGGTTGATTGTGACACTATCCTCTCCGGTAAGGCCCAGGAGAACTTCAAGCCCGCGGTTTGCGTCGGCACCCTTGGGGGTCTGCACGTCGCCCAGGACGCAGATGAGTTTATTAACCAGGGGCGCGAGACCGAATGGGCCGGCCAATCCGTCAAAGGTGGCGACGGCACTCTGATCGTCGCCGATCATCCATCGCAGTACCGCCAGGATCGTGCCTTTGCCGGCGCTCGGAGGGCCGCGGAAGAACATCATTTTTTGCAGGCTCGTATCCGGCACCAGACAGTAACCAAACCATTCCTGCAAGAGCGCCACTTTGTCTGGATCATCGCCAAGAGTTGAATTAAGAAACCATTCCCATTTGGGGGCTTTAGCGGTGGAGTCGAATAGATGAGGGAGCGACGACACAGTAAAGAAGTCTGGTGTCGGTTCCGCAAAACTAACTGATTCGATGACGCCGGCGAGAAACTTACGGGCATTCAACACCCCATTTTTGAAGACAATTAAATCCTTAATACTGTCACCATTGGTGTTATTGATCCACACGGGCAGCACCTTCTCTGGCACCAGGGTTTCGGAAATAGCAGCCTCGGCCACGTCCCCTCGGAGGCTGGGCTTCATCTTGAGAGGAATGAAGTTCTCGCCCTTGCCTGTCGGCACCGCCACGAGCTTGCCGTAGGCCCATTGATACATCGGCGCGAGGAATCGTTCGTTATCGAGGCGTTCGTAGCAGGTGCCGTTGTAAATATACCACTCACCGCCCCAACGACGTAACGTAAGCCGGCCACCCAGCCGGTGCAAATCCGCGAGGAATCGTCGCGCAATAGTTGTCGGCATATCGTCAGGCAAAACCGCATTGTCGATTTGATCCATGCCCTTCGCGGCGACGTATTCAAGGAATTGTGCCTTAGTAAGTCTGTGCTTGGCCCGCCATGCCCGAAGGTCTTTGATGTTAGGTGGGGGCATGACCATGCGAACACCCTTGGCGGCGCGCTTAATGCCGTCAAAAGTTGCATACATCCCCTCCCGGCCGGGACATTTTCCATCCTTCTTCTGGTCGTTCTCCCCCACGATGATGCACTGCCGGCCCCGTATCAGGTCGGGGAGCAGCTGGATACCGCCTTGGGCGCTGGGCCTACCGACCGCGACAAAGCCCATATCCATCGCCGCGGCTACATCGCTGGCGCCTTCCACAATGAGGACGCTGCCTTCGGATGGGGGAAGCGGGGAAGCGGTCTGGTCGGCAGTGTCTTGGCCGTCAAGATGATGCAAGTAGCCGTTCAGCATGGGCCGGCTCGCGCCCTCTTTCACTCTGACACAGATTGCCGCGGCCGGAAGGCCGCAGTCAGGGGTGGATATCAGACATCCTTTTCCTTGATTGCAGATGGGGCAGATGTGATCGCTGTCGGCTCTAACCCAGTTTTGGGGTCCGGGGTCATAGTTGGTGTTGACTCCCTGACGATGCTCCGGATTGACTTCGTAAAATAGACCCAGCTTTGAACCAGGATACATGCACTTAAAATCATCACGGCCCCTAAGACTGATGCCAGTGATGAAACCATCTGCATCGCGTTGAGGAAGGCAAAAAAATCCATCGTAATTTGGCCCCTTACTAAGTTCAACAATTGGAACATATCCAAGGCCAAGTCGGTCCAAGGAAGCGACGGATACATTGAGCCGATTAGCTAAATGCTCGGCGATTCCCCAAACTGCATTGCCGCGGAACTTGTCGGATAACTTTGCAAAGTCAATTGCCATTGGTGTAGTGTGGCGAACGGGCCTTGAACCCGCATCTCCGGCTTTAATCGGCTGGTGACTTATCCTTAGCCCATCACCACTTGCTTCCTATATTTTATGAGGAGGAAGCATAGCGCCTGCAAATGCCGCCACGAGGTTAGGCCGTAATCGCCAAATCCTTGAACGTGATGGCGACGACCTTAGCCCAATCAGCCGGTGTCAGCGCCGCCTCATCTCGGTCGCCGGCAACCTCGCCGCGGGACGACAGCCACGCATCGGCGAATTCCGCGTCAGTCGTGGTATCCGGCTTCTTGGGGGCCGCGTATTCCCAGGCCGCAGCCTCGGTGGCAAACTCAGTAGGGGGAGCGGCTGGTGCCGGCGGGGTTGCAGCGGCGGCAACCGCCGCCGCAGCCTTATTCTTCGGCGGACGCCCAGGCCTGGCTTGCGGCGGAGCGGCGGCCGCCGGGGCGGCGGATGCCGCCACCGGGGCCGCAGGCACAGGAGGCGCCTTGACAGGCGCCGAAGCGCCGACCGCCTTCGGAGGAGCGCCGAATTTCAGCTTGCTGTTGAGTGCCTTGATAGCTGGCGCGTCCAGGCTCTTGATCTGGCGTTCGGGATTGGCGTCGGGGGCATCAATCCAATTCAGACGGAGAGTCGTCTTTTCGTTGTATGTATGCTCCTCGATACGACCAAGAATTCGCTTGCCGATGAATGTGCCATCCGCGAACGGATCAAAAGATGAGCCGTCCCAGCCAACCGCGACCTGGGCCTGCTTGGCGTTCAGGAGGGCGGTATTGGCATCGTAATTGTCGGCGGAATTGAACAGACAGAGGTAGCCGATGCCTTGTTGTTCCTGATCCCAATCAACCCAGGCCGGGGCATCCAGTTGGTAATGCGTCAAGAGGTCAGGGGAGTTTGCCCAGAACTTGAGTGCCTTAACACTCAGAATCCATTGAGGATATCCCTTGACCGTGGTTCCGAACCCGGAGCCGACGATCTCAAAGATGTAGCTACCGACGCGATCAATCTCAGCCATGTTGTTCTCCTAGTAATTGTTTCAGTTCACGCCCGTAGAAATAGTTAGACGATGATGCCCAGGATGGAGGTTTGCTCGAAAATCTTGTAACGCGCAAAATCCTCCCGATACTCGACGCCAAGATCGGATACGGCAAACCGACCGCCGCCAACGGGCCGGCCCTCTTTGTGCTTGACCAGCACGGTTTGACCGACTCTAAGATCGAAGGTCTCACTACGGGCGCCAGCCGCGGACACATTGCCGGGACCGATGGCGACGACCTTTGCATGGGTATACATGTCGTGGTTGTTGGGGATGATGACCTTGCCGACCACATCCTCTTGCTTCTCAATCAACTCGACGACGACCAGGGTGTTACGCGGTTGAAGCATTATGCCTCCGGTATATTGCCATTGAAGATCATGTCCCAGAGCGAATCATTGTCTGGGGCATCGAAACTGATGAGGGGTGGCAGATGCTTGCCATTGATGGGCCGGCTCTTGGCGAGGTAGTAAACCTCCGGCTGGGTATAGATGATCCGATCTGTCGAGCCGGACGCCTTGCCACGCTTCGCGTCCCTGCTCGCCGTCGCCACCGACACATCTTCATGCCCCAGGCGGAACACGTGGTCAGCCCACTCGACAACTTCTGTACGAACGGGGTAGGCTTTGGCGTTAGAGAACTTCGGCCCATCTTCCAAGTAGTCCAAGCCCGCAAGATTGCTCACCGTCGCCTGTGCAAGCTGTGCCAGAATGATGATATTGACGCCGGTAGATTTGAGACGGTCCAAGTCGCCAAAAAGCAGCCGCATAGCATCCAGCAGGTGCTTGTATCCTTTGCCGTACCCGTAGTCCTCAATGTTCTTGCACTTCGGGCATGACGCCGGGCCGGGTACGTTCTCAAAGACGTATCGTTCGGCAATTGCCTCTAGCTTCGTGCCGGTGTCGATTACACACGTTGATCCGGCCGGCCAGAGAGTCGGATTATGCAAGGCATCCCGGACATCCTGAAAGGTGAGCGCGAGCTTGTCCTGCCGCTTCAAGCCTATTAGCTTGGCGCCGGTCTTCGGATGGAGAATGTCCTTACTACCGTCGTCCAGAGGGATGAAGCGGGCGCCGGGTGCCATGCTGGCCAACGTGGTCTTGCCCCCACCCGACTTACCATACAAAACGATGGTCTTGCCGATGCCAGTAGTATCCACCGCATCCATCGTAAATGCAGCCGGGGTGTGGCCGGCCGCTGGTGGGGGAGGTGGTTTACTGATTCCTGCGGGCATCGGGGGCTTTCGAGCCGGGGGTGGGGGCATTGTTCAACTCCTAATAAATGCGATTATGCTGGAATCAAACCAGCGAGGCTGTATGGTTACGCGAGCGCCTTTGTGAAATAATGCCTTCGGCTCACTCTTTCACCGTGTCCCACCGGGGTACTTCACTCAGGCTTAACCCGGTTCAAGGTTTCCCACTTGATTATAATCGCATGGTTAGTATACCCTACAATTCATCGTCGGTCAAATCATCCTCATCAGATAACATGGCCGAGCCTGCCTCCAAGCGCCGGGCAAAGCCAGGATCATCCCCCGGTTGCGGCTCCTGGGAGCGTTGCTCCGCAGCCTGGGATTCGTCATCATCAAGTTCCGCTTGTGTCTCTCGATCCATTATTCAATCTCCCGACCGTTAACGGTGACATCAACGTGATGTCGTCTAAAACCAGTAGGCACGGTCTTGCCATCACATACTACCTCAGAACCACCACCATAGCAAATGGGAATAAATGGGCAAGGGAAAGTCGCCCGACATTGCTGTTCATTCTCAAACCAGCAGCCCGACCGCTCAAACGTCTTCTGTGCCTGATAGACAGCGAACAATTGATGCTTGAACGCCTCAAGTTCCGCCTCCGTGCGAACGATTTCGCGCCGCTGGTAATAGAAGTCGGGACGAACTTGGATGTCTTGCAGAAGCCGGGCGCCAAACATGGCCGGGGTCTCCCGGAATGCGTAACCGCGTTTGCCCATTTCAATTGTCACCGGCTCGCCGTCCACAGTCGCCGCGATCTCGCCGCTGCCGACCTTCTCCACGCAAGTTACTGTGAACTTACGACCGCAGTACATATCGGTCTTGATGAATTCCGCGGTCTCAGCCTGGGTGATGGAGGAGGGCTTGATAGTCGGCTTATGCCAGACATCGAAGAGGGTATTGCCAATCCGCGGCATTGCCTCTCCCTCTTTCAAGGGTAGCGGTGCCAGATGGGAGAATCCGCCGGCCGCATGGATGTCCTTGAACGCCAGCGCATACATGGATACTTGCGTATCCTTCTTGGCCTTATCCCAGTAATCCGAGTCGGATGTAATCGAGCGGGATGTTGATTTACGCTCAAGATTGCAGACGGCGCCCTGCCATCGAACAATGTGGTCGATCTTGCCGACGCGAACTACGTCGGAGGTCGGCAAAGGTAGGTTGACCTTTGGCGACATGAGGGGAAGTTCAAACGGGATTTCGCTGGCCAGGATTTCAACCGGATCGTTAGTCCATCGCCACAAATAACCGATGAAGGATTGAAAGAGAACCTCGCGCTCGACCTCCCAATCGAAGGGAGTGACGCTGATGGGGGGAGTGCGATAAGCATCGTTCAGATGTGTGATAACCGCGTCAATCTTTGCCGCCTCATCACCCTTTACCGCGCCGGCAAGTTCATGGAGCTTGTGCCAATTCGTACCCATCCGTTGAGATTCGGTATCCTTGTCGGGTTTCAGTCCCTCAATGAAACCGAGCCGGAATTTGACCGGGCACGTCTTGAACGCCGCGATGCTGGTGGCGGATAATCGGTATTGTTGGCTCATTTTGGCTCCAATACTACCGATTCATCGCTCGCATCGTATTTTATCGCAGGGGTTTTGCATTCTATGCAGGTGTCGGTGGCGTCACAATACCAAATCTCTCTTGCGACATAGACCCGTGTTTCCGGCGGCAAATTCTGTAATTGTACAATCAATTCGCTGACGGTCATATTCAAATCCTCGGTAAGTTCCGACCACCCGGACGCCCCCGTGGGCCAGATGTAAGGACAGCTTTCATCGCCGCCAAACTACCATGCTCCAAGGGTTGGATCGGCTCATACTGCCGCATAATGTACACCGCAATCAGCAAAGCGTCAAGCCGGCCGTCAAGAATTCCGCCCTTCGGCCCATAGATAAGATCATGCTCCGGGTAGTCCAGCCCGCGCCACGCTTCCTGAGCGCCGACGCTACATGGGTCTTTTTCCTTGCCTTGAATATTGTAATGGTTCTTCCAGGATTGCGGAGAGACCCTTTGCCAAGGAATGCCAGTCACGGTTAATCCCATCGCCAGGGCGCCAGTTTGCAGACCGAAACGATAGGCGCGTTCCGGCTCATTATCCGGCCGAGTCGTGTTCCATTCCAGGCCGGCAACCGATTCTCCTTTAACCCCATTGCAAAGTATAATGTTATACAGCATGGGAAAATCAAGTTCTGTCCGCTTACTCCCTTTCACTAGCGGCATATCCCAGCACCACGCATTATGGGTGCTGACCGCGGCAATGGCGCCGGTAAATCCGGGATCAATGCCTATGTAAGTTTTCATGGTTGCCACGCAAATTTATGATGCGGCCAAAATGAAACCCACATATCCCATTCCCACTCGCCAGGAGATGCGGGTAGAAGACAAAAGCTCGCCTTCACCCCAAACCCAAAATCGTAGACGGTCTCGATAACAGAACCCCAGGCATGGCGCAAGCGCATCATGGCGTCAAAGTCGATAGGTCCGCCATACCGCGGTTGGGTGAGATTGTGCAATCGTTGTAGCTCTCTCATTTACAGTACCTCTCTGCGATCTGCCCTTTCGCTGCCAGAGGGATGCCCGGCGCCCATGCCGGTTCGCGGCTTAACTCCTCGATGCTCGCCGCGAGCGCTTTGTCGGCGTCGGCAATCGGGACGTGAAGCACACATTCGTCGTAATTGTGGAGAACGGTATGATAGCCTCTCCGTTCCAATCGTAGAATTGCCTCCACCAGAATATCTCGGCAGAACCCTTGTACAATGTTCTCCACTAGCGAACCACCCCACGAGAATTCCCAGACTTGCTTCATGTTGTTGAAGATGGATATGCGGTCAGCGCCCCGGCCGAATTTATTGGCGGCGAGTCGGACCGAATCATAATGAAGCCGGCGCCCATTCGGGAGGTGGATCGAGACGCCATCATTGCCGCGAGGGATGAAAGCCAATCCGCGGGGTAGCTCGCAAGCTCGACGGTATCGGGCAGTATATACAAAAGCTCTCTCAACGTCCCCCCATAACTTAACAATTGCTTTGTTCTCATTGCGATAAGTAGAAACGAGTTGTTCGGCAAGCGGCAAGTCGATTGCGCCATCAGCATATCCGACCGCTTTTTCGGCACCCATTCCGTAACCGCATCCAAGAATGCCCACTTTTCCAACGCTGTCCCTAGCCCACCCCATGCGTTGTTCAATAACTGGGATGCTTCCATTCTTATTCGGTGTGCGCACGCGGTATCCAAGCACCTTTTCAGCGAATCCACAGTAAATCTCCTCTCCGTTTTTGAACTTCGTAATAAGATCGTCTTGACCGGCGATCCAGGCCAGCCCGCGAGCTTCAATGGCCGAAGCATCGGTAATCACCAGGGTCTTATCCACATCGGGGATCAGCACGCCACGGACCGCCGTAATGAGCGGGTGGGCTTTACTGCCAAGATTGGCAAGATTGATCTTCTCCGTGCCACCCGACCGGCCGGTATGGGCCGCGTAGTATCGCAACGGCACGGGGAGTTTATCGCCGCCGGCCTTGCATTGTGCGGCAATCTTCTCTATCCGCTTGATATGGCCGGGCCAGGAATCACAGGCGATCCGGCCGGCCATCAGCCCCCGCACCCGATCCGACTTATGATTCTCCAATAATTCCCGCTCAGGATCATCAGCGGCGATGGCGAGCAAATAACCCTTCTTACCGGGCTTATAATACCGAGCGGGAATATCTCCCGCCTCCTCCAACGCCTTGCAAAGCTCACCCCCAAAAACAATGTCGCCGCGTAGTTCCTCCGCCGTCATTCCCTCTGGAATTGCGGCATTCATCGCGGCCCGCATCTGTTCTTTAAGGCTGTCGCCAAGGGGATAATCAACGCGAAGCTCCGGCTTAGTGAATATCTCCAATGAATGTTGCATCCATTGAAGTTCAACAGCGGGGTTTGTCAGTTGGGGGAGGAGAATTGTGAAGCCCTCCCATTCCCGCAGACAGTCATTCCGGCCGTATTCACATAGGGCGGCAGTCTGCTCCCCTGTCGCCAAGGGCCGACGCCGGGGCATTTGGAGCTTGCTGCGTACCCGTTTTGCCGGCGTATACCGCTCGCGGAACGTCATCCCGGAGAATTGCGAGGTATCGCCTTTGTCCTCCAAGCCCAGATATTTGCAAATGTGGGCGAGGTCATTCTTCCGGCGGGCATTCTGGTGTCGGCTCAAGCCCAGGAGATCAATAACATGGGGCGGGTAAAGACTGAAATGGCGAGCCAGGATTGTCGCGTCGAATGAGGCATTCTGAATCAGGACTGTGCATCCTTCAAAATGCCGGCCATATTGCCCTCGCAACCAATCAATCCGTTCTGCCACCGCTTGCAAGCCAAATGCAAAATGGGTATTGGTGCGATGATCGTCAAACGGCTGTCGGATCAGGGTGAATCCGCAACCGAGTATCTCGAATCGCTTGTCTGTGACGTATTCAATCGTGGACAATGCACCCGCCTTGTCACCCATGCAATAATCAGGATCGAAGTAGGTTTCAAAGTCTATGACAACAACCGGCAGGGGATAGCCGCACTTCGCCAGGACAGCCCGCCAGCCCGGCACTTGTGGACCAGCCAGGGGCATTGGATACCCGAAGCCGGTATAATGCTCAATGGCCGGCTCATCCCAGAAATGAGCCATGCGGAATGGTGGAGGGGGAGGCGGGAGAAGCATCAATCCACCTTGAGATCGTCATCCGGGGCTAAGGCAATGAGACCGTCGCCAACGCGATGATTGCGGTCGAATTTGGTTTCCCCTACCTGATTGAAGTCTTCCGACTCCAATAACGTACAGAGACGCCACCCGCGCCGGTCATTACCCGTGCGGGGATGCTGGGCCGGCCCGCTATGCCGAATAGATTCCAATAATTCAACCCGCTTCTCCAAGCGGGCATGGACGCCAGCGGGAACATCATCCAGATAGAGTTTGTAGTAATCCAAGATAGCGGCACCAACGTGATAGCACAGGACATCCGACCAGCGGCCCGCCAAGGCCGCCGCATCGTCATGCGTCGGATGCTGCCGAACCGTAATAGGGAAATCGCCAGGGCCGGCCCTAACCTGCGATGGCGACACATACCGCACATAAGAAGTCAAGAGACCTTTAGTGTGGGTGTCGATATCGGAACGCAAGGCAATACCCGTGATGGCGTCGATGATGCGTGTACGGTAGGTGGAGGGAGACGGGTGGCTATCGCTGTCAGGCAATCGGAAGCCTCGCGGCGGAGGACTTCCGCCAAGGCGGGCATCATCTGTCTCAAGTGGGGAGGCAGGGTAGTTTGACGGTTCAGCCATGTGTAAATCTCCACGCAAAGACCGAGAGCGTTTACACGCAATGGTCCGGGTTTATCGGTCGTGAATCGCGGGTCGAACCTATCGGCGGCGAATTGGCCGTCGAATTCTTTAGCTTGTTCTAGTTGCAAAGCGGTGGCCAGGATTTGCACCTAGCATCGGTCTAAATACCGTCACCGCGTAAAAAGCCCCGGTTCGAGCTCTTCTAGATGCTCCCTTTGGTAAAGGGACTCTCTCGAACCGGAGCAGAGGACATTAGTATACACCAACAATCATCCTTCGTCAACTGCTTTATGAGCAATTGCAATAAAGTCTAGGGTCTTACTCGCCGCCACCTCCGCCGCCGCCCTCGCCGCCGCCGCCGTCTCCGCCTCCGCCTCCGCCGCCTCCGCCGCCCCGGCGGCGGCATCCGCCGAACGACCTTTACCGGATAACCATTGCTTTGCCCAATCTGTCCACGTCGTATCGTTATAAACCGCCATTGCACAGAAAATAGCGAACCGAATCTTTTGCTTTATGGTGATTTTCGGAATGGGGATTTCACGAATCGTAGTCAATGATCTGGTACCGACTTTTAATCCCATATCGTTCTTGCCGATTTCCCCCTCCGCTTCCCACAACCGGAATGAAGAATAGTTGCAATGGATGGGGTTCAACAATACCGCCAGAAGCGGATCAGTATAGGCATGAAGCCATCCCGGGCCGCACAATTCACCCGAACCGTCAGTTGTATGGGTGACGTTTTTGCCCCACCTTGTGTTATTGCGAGTGTACCCGTCAACATCGGTTAGTTTATATAGCTTTGCCATTTCTATCTCCTCATAGTTGGGGGTTAAATGACCGTGACATCGTAGGAAGTAATCCAGATATCATCTTGCCGTAGATCGGCTTTCCAATCGTATTTCATCAGACGGAGCCACCCTTCACTATCGCGGTGGGCTTCGTTACCCGCGTCGGCAGTAAGTCGGATTAGCTTATCCTCGACCACTTCTCCGTCGGCATTCGCCCATTCGCCCACTACTTCGCGGTCCACGGTGATTCCGCCGAACCATCGTTGTACGTCGGTGATGATGTTATCAATCACGTCGATGGATTGCGGCGAGCCATCGTTGTGGAACAACGGGATTAGTATTTCATAGCGTCGCATCGTCTTCTTCCTCCATGTCCGCCCAAAAGGGTACACCATCGCCACCATGAAGTCTAACCGGATATCCAGCTAGAGCCATCGCCGCCGCGATTGCGGGGGTGGCGTTGAGCCACACTCCATAATCGTACTTAATTTGCCATTGTGCCATATCCCATTCTCCTCGGTTGTATGATCCACGCCATGCGGATCATATTATTACTATATCATATAGCGGGCAAGTCGGCAATCGCCCATTCCAGAATTGCATCATGATCGGCCCTCCGCCATGCGGGCAGACGTTCCATCGGGGTTTCGAGGAAAGGGTTTACCATCTGCTTAATGTAGCCACGAGTCTTGATCGGGCAAAAGGTACGGGCATGCTCGCACCATTGATATACGCGGTGTACATCGCCGCCGAACATACCGGATGGCCGAGCCAATTGCCGTGAATGGGCGATTTCCCGCAGTATATCGTATGCGGTGAGCATGGCCGGTCTACCAGCCGGTCCATCGCTATGGTGGTCCCGGACAATCGCCGCTTGCGTGTCGGTGTACAGACTGGCGAGCTTTAATCGTGGCTCGATCTTTGCCTCGGCTAGTAT
>QGNH01000553.1_pt5 | contig 42791 bp, 57 predicted proteins | sample 1735481 | NCBI WGS metagenome assembly QGNH01 (sample SAMN09239004, study PRJNA386568) | Viral metagenome, whole genome shotgun sequencing project. | reverse complement strand
GGATTCGAACCCTCGATACCGCTTGACGCGGTATACCGCATTTCCAGGAACATATACGGGCGGTTCAAGGCGGTCCGGGGTTGGCTTGTCGAGTTCGGCTCCCCTCCCCCGTCGGCTCACCGGCCAGGCGTCGAGTCCGCCCAGTTGTCACAGGCCGTTGTCACAGTCCGAGCAAGCGAGCCTTGGCCGATCCGAACTCGGCATCGCTGAGGACGCCCGAATCCCGGAGTTGAGCGAGCTTCGCGAGCTCGTCGGCGACGCCCGAGGTGGGAGCCGCGGGGGTCGCTTGGCGGATGCGCAGCTGCACCGGGGTCAGCATCATGCCGAGCGCGCCGCTGTCGATCGAACGCGAGACGAAGACGTACTCGGCCGCCCGGGCGGCGACGCGAACCACCGAATACACGGTCGTTGACGATGTGAGCCCGTTGATGACCGAGGCGGCGAGCATTCCCTCGACCGCGCCGGCGACTCCGAAGCCCCCGCCGAACACGCCGGCGCTGCTGGTCGTCCTCGAGCCTGTGATCTGGAGCACCTGGATGTCGGCGTAGGCGACGAACTCTCGCGAGCCGTCGGGCGTTGCGACGTCCATTCCGTCCGACGTGAACGTGATCGAGCACCGCGAACCGGTCGGCAGCTTCGTCCCGCCGCCGGCGGCGAGCGTGAAATCCCGGAGCACTCGCGCATCCGGATCGCCATGGACAGTGCGGGCCTGCTGGTCCGCTGCCCATTCCCACCCCGAAACCATGCTCGCGTACGGGTCCGTCCAGCCGCAATGCGGGCATCGCGTGTCGTAGATGCGGTTCTCAGTGGGCCGCTGGAAGGTGCCCTTGCACTGTTTGCAGGCGACGAAGTCCTGCTCGTGGCCGTCTGCACATTTGAACGACGACTTGCCGCTCTTGACGGCGACGACGTCCTGACAGCGGCCGCAGCGAGCGCCGACGCGGTCGACGTGCACCCAGCTCTTGCCTGACCAACTCCAGAGCCCGTCCTCGCTGACCATACCCGCGATTGCCGACATCGCTATCCCATCCCCGGACGTCTCGGTCCGCGCGAGCCCTCCAGCGAGAGCCAGGAGCACTGTACCCCGGCTCATCGCGGATCAATCAGGAAGGCGGCAGGCTGTCCGCGAACGCCCGCAGATCGTCGTAGCGGATCCGGGTCAGCGCGCCGAGCTTCCGCGTCGGCAGCTTCCCGGCCGTCACCAGGCGCTTGACGGTGCTCAGGTGCACGCCGAGCGCGGCTGCAACCTCGCTCTGGGTGAGCAGGATCGGCTCGGGGAGTGTCGTCGTTTTCGCCATGGCGCCGGATCATAGCAGAACTCATGATCCGATGAGGGGCTTGCATTGCGCGTCAATGAGCCGTTATGATCCGGTGCCTCACCAACCCGAGGAGGCATCCCATGAGCGACCACAGCGAAGCGACAGCGGCCCTCGATGAAGTCGAGAACCTCTTGGAGGCCGCCCGAGCCGAGAAGGATCCGGCGCAACGGCTGGGCAAGATCCTGCTCGTCAAGGAATGCGCGACCCAGGCGGTGAAGTTCGCGCGCCGCGCCTTTCTGGCGTCGGCCGGCTTCGAGAGCAAGGACGAGAACCAGGCCAGCCTGCCGCTCCCCGGTGACGAGGGTCATGGGCGCAAATAGCATCCTCGCCGACGCACGGCCGGACGCGGCGACGGGCATTTCGCCTGCGTCGGCCGCGCGTCTGTCTTGCGCCCCCCCTCAAACGGCGTCGCCCGCTCGTCCGACTTCACCAGTGGACAAAACGGGCGGCGTCAGCCCTCATTGCCCGCAGGGGCACGTCTTCGACGAGGTCAACACGGCGAACTGGCGTCGCAGCGGGCGCACCTGCCGCGAGTGCCGGCGCGCATATCAGCGCGAGATCCGTCGACTCCAGGCCGAGTTGCTCGCGCTGCGACGCGCCGAGGCCGCGCGATGAGATTCCGCAACCGTCGCGGTGGGAAGCTCGAGCCCGCGGAAAGCCCACGTCGGCGGTCATGCATCTGCCTGCACGCCGAGACTGCGCATCACCCTGACGGCGATCGGCTGTGTCGCGCGCAGGTCGCGGATCCGCCGCGCAAGCAGAAGCCGTGCAAGTGCACGGGTTTCGCGGTGTTCGGGAAATGACCGCGCGCCAACTGCGTCCGCAGACACGGAGGGTCAACCGCGGCCGCTCACACAGCTACGTCGTCGACGGGCAACCCTTCGACGGCGTCACCACGCTCATCGGCGGTGGTATCCCGAAGCCCGCGCTCGTTGGCTGGGCTGCGCGCACCGTCGCAGAGTTCGTCGCCTCGCATCGCGACATCCTCACGCGCCTTGACGACCAGGAGCTCGTCGACCTGACCAAGGGCGTGCCCTATCGCGACCGCGACCAGGCTGCCAATCGGGGGACGGAGGTCCACGGTTACGCGGCTCGCCTCTCCAAGGGCGAGCAGGTCGATGTCCCGGAGGAGCTGCTCGGTCTCGTCGACGCGTTCCTGCAGTGGGAAGGCATCTGGCAGCCGCGTAACGTGCGCGTCGAGCGGACGGTCATCAGCCGTCGCTATCGGTACGCCGGCACGTTCGACATGTTGTGCGAGCTCGACGACCTCGGATTGACATTGCTCGACATCAAGACAGGCCGTTCTGGCGTCTTCGCGGAAACTGCGCTCCAGCTTTCGGCGTACGGCAACGCCGAGACGATGCTCGAGGACGACGGCACCGAGTTGCCGATGCCGAAGCCGGAATCATACGCCGCTTTGTGGCTTACTCACGATGCATTCGAGTTCATCCCTGTCGCGGTCGATGAAGGCGACTATCGCGAATTTCTCTACTGCGCGCAGACCCATCGGTGGATGAAAGAACGAGCTGGTGAGCGCGCAACGCGGCCGGTCATCGGCGCACCACTCCTTCCGCCGAAGACGCGCGCGGATCTGAAGGTGGTCGGGGGTGGTTGAGATTCCACTTTGCGGCAAGCGCGGCGTCGGCCTCGTGACCATCGTCGACGATGAGGATGCTCCTGAGGTTCGCAGGCATCACTGGCGCCTGCATCAGCACGGCTACGCCTACATGCGTTGGCCTGGTGGTCGCAAGAACGTCTACGTGCACACGTTGCTTTTCGGCCTCACTGAGCGAGAGATCGACCATATCAACGGCACGCCTCTCGACAATCGTCGTGCCAATCTGCGGCCGTGCACGCATCGCCAGAACACCTGGAACATGCGCTCCAAACCAGGTTCGAGCCAGTTCAAGGGCGTCTCGTGGGATGCGGGACGTGGCCGGTGGCGCGCCGCTTTGGTGCTCAACGGCAGCCAGATATTTCATGCGCGGTTCGCTGATGAAACGGCGGCCGCCCTCGCCTATGACGCGGCCGTTCTCGAGTACTTCGGCGACTTCGCTCGCCTCAATTTTCCAGTTCTCAGGGAGACGGCATGACCGACGACGCCGCACCGGCACCGCAGCCAGAAACGATCCGCGGACTCGCGCTGCAGGCGGACCAGGCCCTCGTGCCGCGCACCCCCACCTTCGATCTGCCGGCGCTCCGCCTGAACCCGACATCGTGGGACCTTCTCCCGCACGCTGCGACGCTCGCCCGCATGGTTTCCGCGACCGACTTCGTTCCGTCTGCGCTGCGCAACAAGCCGGCAAGCGTGGCCGCGCTCATCCTGCTCGGTCACGAGCTGGGAATGGGACCCCTTGCATCCCTCCAGGGCCTGACCGTTACCGACAAGGGCGACATCATCACGTATGCCCGGACGCTGCGCGCCATCGTGCGCAGTCACAACCATCGAATGTGGCCCGATCCCAACGACTACACGAGCCAGCGCGTCACCTGGTGGGGCTATCGCGGCGACGACCCCGAGCACGTGATGAAGGTCACGTGGACGATGGCCGATGCGAAAGCCGCGGGCCTCGATCGTGTCGGACCCAGCGGTCGACCGGGCGCATGGCAGAAGCAACCGCGAGCCATGCTCTCAGCGCGCGCGTCAGCGGAGCTTGCCCGCCTCTTGGATGAGGACGGCATGCTCGGCATCTCGCGCGTCGTCGAGGAGATGGACGACGACCAGATCATCGGCATCGCGCCGGCCAACGAGGCCGCGCATCCTGACGAGCCGGATCCGAACGCTCCGGAGGGACCACCGACTCGGCGGCGAGCCACGCGGCCGCGCGCAGCTGCACCAGAACCGCCGGCACCTGCACCCGAGCTTGCCGTCCCTGGTGACGATGGCGTTCCGGTCGACGCGCAGCCGGACGCGCCGCCGGCCGCCGCGGTGGAAGCCGCGCTGCTCGAGGTCCCCGGCGACGTCGCCCCCGAGGAGCCCGAGAACGCGCCGGGCCCGATGCTCCGTAAGGTCTTCGCACTCTTCGGTCAGCTCGAGATCAAGGACCGCGAGGACCGTCTCGCCGTCTGCTCGCTGATCGCCGACCGTCCGATCAGCAGCTCGAAGGACCTCACCGTCCAAGAGATCGACCTGACTCTCGCGATGCTCACGGATCACCTGAACGGCAACGTGCGCATCGTCAAGGGCGCCGGCGGCTGGCGGATCGAGACCACCGCGACGTGAGAGAGCTCAAGTTCGACGTCGCCGGGATGCCGGTCACGCAGGGCAGTAAGCGCCTCGTGAACCGCAACACCAACTACGCGCACATCATCGACGACAACGACAAGAGGCTCGCGCCCTGGCGCGCACTGGTCAGCCACGAAGCGCATCTCGCAACCGCGGCAGGCGGCGGCATGTTCCTGAAGAAGACCGCCATCTGTCTCGTGATCACCTTCATATTGCCGCGTCCTGCATCGGATCCGAAGCGTCGGTTCCCGGTCACCAAGCCCGACCTCGACAAGCTCGTGCGAGCCGTGAAGGACTCGCTGACCAAGGTCGCCTATTGGGATGACAGCCAGGTCGTCGAGATGCACGTCATCAAGCGATTCCCGCGCGGCGCGCCATGGTATGGCGCCCACATCGCGGTTACGGAGCGCGCCGAACCATGAACCTCCGCGTCTCGCGCCTGTGGCATCGCCAGTACTCGCGGCCGCGTCGCGCGGGCAAGTTCCTCCGCGGTTGGACGCTCTGGACCCGCCACGACGGCGTCTCGCGCTGGGTCTACTTCCCCAACGACGATGCACCCCTGCAGATCCGTCAGCGCGCGGCATGGCTCACCGAGCAGAACCATCGCGTCATCCGCGACCTGGCGGTGATCGTCGTCGCGGCCGCGCTGCTCTTCTGGCTGTCATGACCATCGCCGTCTCGGTCAACTCCGTTCGATACGCCGCGGCTCAGCGATTCGGCCGCGAGCTCGACAGATCCATGCGGCGTCGAGGCATCGGCCGACGTCGTCTCGCCGAGACCCTCGGGATGTCGTCCGCATCGCTCATCGCCCACTGGCGCAGTGGAGGAGGCGTTCCGCGCGTCGACATGGCGGCTCGTCTCGCGGAAGCGCTCGACGCCCCAGTGCTGCTCCGGATCAGCGAGAGCGTTCGCATTGGCACGTGCGACAACTGCGGCCGAGGCTTCGCCAACGAAGGCGGCGGCCCGAAACGGTATTGCTCTGCGCGCTGTCGCGAGGTCAAAGCAAAGGTTCGCAGCGGGCAGACCTCGCGAGTTCGCGCCGACTATGCCGAGAGGCTGCTCGCCGAGCACCGGCGCGCGGTCGAGTCCATGTGTCGAGCCTGCGAGCCGGAAGGTCACTGCCACGATGAGAAGTGCGCATTGCGGCTCGTCTCGCCACTTCCTCTCGTCGCGATGCCACTCGTCGAGCTCGCGATGCCCGGGCGGCGAACCGCATGAACGCGACCGCCCTGCGCTCGCTCCCCGTCGCCGCGCACCTGCCCCTCGCTGAGCAGCTGACGGTCACGCTCGTCGTGGATCCGCGCGATCCGCGGGGCAAGGACGATCTGCTCGGCGCCCTGCCGACGATCGTGCCCTACATCGAGCGCAAGCTGCGCGTGTTCGATCCGGCGATCGTGACGATCTCGGGCTACGTGCGCGCCACGCCGTGTTACTGCGGGGACGCGAACCACCGCGACACCGTCTACCTCGACCTGGAGGTCGCCTTTCCGTTCGCGCTGCTCCCTGGTGACGCGAGCCGGAAGCTGCTGCTCTACATCGTGGCGCTGAACCAGCCGTGACTGCTGCACCGACGCTCTGCATCGGCCGCGACATCGCGCATCCGGAGCGATCGATCGAGCTTCCGATCGAGGCCATCACTCAGACTTTTTGTGTATTTGGCAAGCGCGGCTCGGGTAAGAGCAATGCAGGCGTCGTGCTCGCCGAGGAGATGTGCAAGGTGCACGCGCCATGGGCGGCGCTGGATCCGGTCGGACACTGGTGGGGGCTGCGCAGTCGGCCTGACGGGTCGCCCGGCTTCCCGGTGCTCGTCTTCGGCGGACCGCACTCGGACCTGCCCCTCGAGCACACCGCCGGCGCACTCATGGCCGACGTGCTCTGCGACACGCGAGTCCAGATGGTGCTCTGCACCGTGCTCTTCAGCGGCAAGGAGCGCGCACAGTTCGTCACCGCCTTCGCTGAGCGCCTGCTGAGCCGCGTTCTCGCGGATCCGTTCGCCGTGCACGTCTTCCTCGAGGAGGCCGACAGCTTCGCGCCGCAGCGCCCCATGGCCGGCGAGGAGCGGATGCTCGGCGCGGTCGACAAGCTGATGCGCCGCGGCCGCCAGGGCGGGCTCGGGATGACTGCGATCACGCAACGCAGCGCGAAGATCAACAAGGACATAACGACCCAGGCCGAGACGCTGCTCGCGTTCCGCACGCTGGGACCACAGGACCGCAACGCGATTGACGAGTGGGTGAAGTTCCACGACAGCGGGGAGCAGCGCCAGCAGCTGCTCTCATCGCTCGCCACGCTGAGTGACGGCGAGTCGTGGATGTGGTCACCGGAGTGGCTTGATTTCTTTGGCCGCGTGCAGTGGCGCCGGCGGGAAACATTCGATGCCGCCTCGACCCCGAAGGTGGGCGAGCGCAAGGTCAGCCCGACGCTCGCCGACGTCGACCTGGAGCAGCTGCGTGTGCGCATGGCGCAGACCATCGAGCGCGCGAAGGCTGACGATCCCAAGGCGCTCCGGGCGCGGATCGCGCAGCTGGAGCGTGAGCGCGATGAGGAACGCAAGCACCCGCTGCTCGAGTTGAAGGAGACGACCGTAGAGGTGCCGATCCTTTCTGACGAGGCCATCGAGGAGCTGCGCGGCGTCGTGGACGAGGCCGACCTCCAGGGCCACAACCTGAAGATCAAGGCCGAGAACCTCATGGACGCCGCGCGCACGCTCAACGAAGCGATCCGCCACGTCGACGAGGCGATGGGCAAGCCGCGGACTCTCGAACGTCGGATGACGGTCTTCCACGAGCCCGAGCTCAAGCCCGCATCCAACGGCGTGAGCAAGCACACCGCCGACGCGTCACTCAACGAGCCGCGCCAGAAGATCCTCGACACGCTCGATCGCCTCGTGTCGGTGCGCGTCTACGAGCCGCTGCGCAATCACGTCGCCTTCTTCGCCGGCGTCAGTCCCAACTCGAGCGGCTTCGACAAGAACATCGGGATCCTCCGGCGTGACGGCTATCTGACCTTCCCCTCGCCTGGTCGCATCGCGCTCACGCAGAAGGGTCGCGACGTCTCAGCCATCACCGCGGATCCGCCGACGACCGAGGAGCTCCAGGAGCAGGTCATGCGGCTCGTCAGTGGGCCGCAGGGCGCGATCCTCAAGCTGCTGATCGCCGAGTATCCCGACAACGTCGGGCGCGGTCAACTCGCGCAACGGACCGGTCAATCCAACACGAGCAGCGGATTCGACAAGAACCTGGGTCGCCTGCGCGCTCTCGGTTTCATCGACTACCCGGAGCCGGGCATGGTCGCGGCGGAGTCGATGCTCTTCATCGAGGAGCCCGCGAGGGCAGAGCGATGAGCGCCGAGCATCTCTCGATCGACTGCGGGGACGGCCTGCATGACGCCTGCCATGGCGCGTGCGAGGACTGCGGCACTCCCTGCACCTGCAAGTGCCACGACGTCGAGGCCATCGACCGCGATGACGTGCCACAGGAGGATCAGTTCCTATGACGCAGGAAGAGACGCCGACATTTGAGCAGTGGGCTGTCCTCGAGCTGATGGGCCACCGTCGGCTCGCCGGTCTGCTCACCGAGCAGACGATCGCGGGCGCCGCGTTCCTGCGCATCGACATCCCGTCCGACACCGAAGTGCCGAAGGCGACGCAGTGGTATGCGCCTGGCGCTGTTTATGCGATCACCCCGTGCACCGAAGCGACCGCGCGCCGTGTCGCCGAAGGCACGAGCTGGTCGCCACCTGTGTCGGAGTGGGAGCTGCCGGAGACGCAGCGCATCACTGCGCCGCCGTCGCGGCACGACCCGGGCCATCTGATTCCCGAAGACTTCGAGTAATCACACCAGGAGGCAAACCATGACCAGCATCGCCACTCCCGCGCCCACCGTTCCGACACCCCCACCATCCGCCTGGAACCAGCTGCTCGCCGAAGAGCAGACGCAGATCCACGCACTCATCGCGCACGCCAACGCGAGCGGCATCGGCACGACCGAGTTCTGGCTGACGCTGCTGTCGCCGCCGGCGACGTTCGTCGTCGCGCTGTTCACCAGCTGGTCGACCACGCACGGTCTCGGCACGTTCTCCGCCGTGTTCTCCCCCATTGCTGCATCCGTTGCCGCTGCCGGCGCCGCGTGGGCGGCCAAGGAGTATTCCGCAGCGCGCGCCGTCGTGAAGTCGGCGATTCTCGACCTGCGCGGGAAGCTGGGATTCTGATGCCCATTCCTGCAGTGGTCATCACCTGGCACGTCAATCCGGACGGCAGCGCCACCGCGACCTGGCCGGCCGACGCCGATCCGAACATCGATGAGTACATCGTTGGCGTCGACGGCGGACCGACGTACATCACCAAATCGCTCTCTGTCGGTCCGCTGCCTGGCAAGGTCGCGCACACCGTGATCGTCACGCCGACCGCCGGCGACGCCCAGACGGCGCAGGCGACGTACACGCCCACGTCGTCGGGGCTGAAGTCGCCCATCCAGGGGCTGATCGACCGCCAGGGCATGCCGAAGCTGTCGATCGTCAAGGCGATGGTGGTCGACTGCGATTGGGCCGTCCTGCAGCCCGTTGCGGGCGGTCCACTCGCCACCGGCACGGTGCTCGACAAGGCGTTGCAGACAGGCAATCAGGTCAAGCTCCGCGCCTCGCGTGCAGGTGGTGCTCCGCCCAATGCAAAGGCGCTCGGCGGTGGACCGTGGACGATCACCAATCCCGCGAGCGGGCAGACCGCGACCATCGGCCCCTACTGGTCGACACCGTATCTCGACTGGTACGCCGACTGCCAGAACAAGGTCGGTCAGAAGTACGACGGCGCCGTGACCTTGCTCGAGAACGTCATGGCCGAACCCGCCTCAGTGTTCGATGAGCCGTTCATCGAGCCGGGTGTCTCAACGCTGCCAGGATGGACGCTCGCCGCTGACGAAGCGGCGTTTACGGCCATGCTCAGCATTCACAAGGCGGCATGGGCGACCACCCACCAAGACCTCGCCTTCAACCCGTTCACCGCTGGCCCGACGTCCTTCACCGAGCAGGTTCTCGCCGAGGCCGACGCGCTCTTTGGCAAGCAACTCGTCGCCGGCAACAACTCGCTACGCGACGCCGACCTCGGGGCGCTCTACGACGCGGTGTTCGCAGCGATCAAGGCACGCGGTGGTCCGACCTACTTCCAGACTGCGCAGATGTCGAAGGGCGTCACCGGAGCGACGTACACCAAGGCAATCGGCTACGGGGCGAACTCCGTGGAGCTTCCCGGTGGCTATGCCACGGCCTACACCGCGCCCGAGCTCGCCGCCTGGGACGCAGGACTGCGGGCGAACCCGGTATGAGCGGCGCGCCCATCGACATCCTGCTCATCGCGCTGCTGGTCGTGCTCTTCGCGGGCGCGGCGATCTCCGACCATCGTCAGAAGATTCGTGAGCTCGAGGAGTCGTCCCGATGAGCGTGGATATCGCCCATTTCGTCGCGATGCACAAGAGCGCCGTCGACGCCATCGACGCGGCGCGTGAGGCATTGAAGATCGCCGACGAGCTGCGTCGTCGAGTCGAGCACTTGTCTGAGGCAGCCCGCCTTTCCGCTGAGCTGGCACCCCGAGTGCCCGACGGCAACAAGTTCGGCTATGACTGGACGATCCCGAATCCTGTCATCGCAGCGCTCGGCCCGGACAGCCGTGGCGCCGGTGTGCGATGACCACAGGAGACCAGAAGCAGTTGCTCTGCTGGCTGGACCTCGAGACGACGGGAACGGACGAGCATGCCGATTTCCTGCTAGAGATCGCGTGTGTCGTCACGGAGCCTATTCCTCCTTTCCTCGAGGTACCGGGCGTCAGCCGGTTCGAAGGTGTCGTTCTACCTCCTGCTGGTTGGCACGACCGCCTCGCCGAGAACAAGGTCGTGCTTCCTATGCACGAGAACAATGGCCTGTGTGAGGCGGTTGCGAGGCGCGGCGGCCCGATCGACGACGTCGCTTCTTCATGCGTCGACTTTCTTCATCGCTTCGAACTCCCTCTGCGGCTCGCAGGGTCCGGCGTGTCGCACTTCGATCGTCGCTGGCTCAAGGCCGTCATGCCCGAAGTAGAGCGCTGCTTCGACTACCCATCGATGGACGTTGGCTGCGTTCGTCGCCTGATGAAGTACGCCGGTCGCGACGATCTGATCCCGCCGGAGGGGGAGCTACCTCACCGCGCGCTGGGCGATGCGCTACGCCATGCGGAGGAGTTTCGCCGGTATGCGCGAGTGATCCAGGACGTGCATCCGAAGCGGCCGCGCTTCACGCTCTCATCGATCCTCGTCGCGCGGGGATTCGTCAAGGCCAAGTGACCACGGATCACACCGTCATCAACGACTGGATCCGGAGCGAGATGCAGACGGTTCGCGGCTGGTTCCTCCCTGATCAGCCTGAGTTGCGGAAGGTGGTGCGCCGGATCGTTCAGGAGGATGGGATGCTAAACGACGACGCCGTAGTGGAGGCTGTCCACGGGATGCTGGACCGCGATGAGGCATACCGCGACGAGGGAGGCATGTTCAGGCTTCGGGCGGTCACTGTGGACAGATCCGCCGACCCGCCGCGCTAGGATGCAACCCATGGATACGCTCGAGTCGCTCGCCTTCCCGACCGAAGGCGTCCACAAGGGCACGTTCATAGGCATCGACAACCGGTTGTACCGGGTCGAGTGCGTCGATTCCAGCACATCCATGACGATCCGCCTCGCCTCACGACGGGAGCGCGTCCGACGGTGGATTTCTGACCGGGCGTTCCGGCTGAAGTGGCGCGTGCTGGACGCCTACTACGCCTGCACGCCCTGGTGGGACTGACAGCGTAGCTTGCCGGGTGTTCTCGGCTGCCGCGGCCCTCGTCTTCCCGAGGTTCAGAAGGGTATTACCCGTTGGGACGCCGCACCCGGCGCGACCAGTGTAGAGCGTCCGCTGTGGACAGATCCGCCAGGCCGCCGCACACTTCCGCCTGACCGTTCCGGCTCGAGGGCGACGCTCAAGGGCTGAGATTCGACGGTCCAAAGGTCCCGGCAGACGCTCCCCCGGCACGGAGTAGTGCAGCCACACCGGAACCGGGCGCTTGGTGACACCGCCTGACCCGGAGAGCACCGGGCGTCACCGAGGTTGATGTTCAACGCGCACGTCCCTCGGGAGAACACAAGTGGCCAACGACATCGTTCGGGCAGATGTCCCGATTCCTGACGAATACATCAACGAGGTCGTCAAGGTGGCGACCCAGAAGTCCGCCGTGATGCAGCTGATGCGCACGGTGCCGATGGCTCGAGGTACCGCGACCATGCCGGTGATGTCGCTGCTGGCGACCGCCGCATGGGTCAACCCCTCGGACACCGGGCAGAAGTCCACGAGCTTCACGGAGTGGGCTGGGCTGCACCTGACCGCCGAGGAACTCGCCGTGATCGTGCCGATCTACGAGAACGTCCTCGACGACGCGACCTTCGACATCGCCGGCGAGGCGCAGGACTCGATCGCTGAGGCGCTGTCCGCCGCGATCGACCAGGCGGTGCTCTTCGGCACCAACGCGCCGGCGAGCTTCCCCGTCGGCGGCATCTACGGCGTCGCCAACGGCGCCGGCAACTTCCTCATCCGCGGCTCGGTCGCCGGCCAGGACGTGGCCGAGGACATCAACCAGGTCATGGGTCTGGTTGAGGACGACGGCTACGACCCGAGCGGCTTCGTGATGCGGCGTGGGATGCGCGGCAAGCTGCGTGGCCTCCGTGACAGCGTCGGAGCGCCGATCTTCTCCCCGGGTGACGGCGGCGTGCCGGGCCTGCAGATGAAGCAGCTCGACAACATCTACGGCCTGCCGACGACCTACACCAACCTCGGGTTCATCGGCACGTCGCCCACCGCGGACGTGAACGACCCGTCGGCCGATGTGTTCACCGGCGACTGGAGCATGGCCATCCTCGGGATCCGGCGTGACGTCACGTTCAAGATCTTCACCGAGGGCGTCGTGCAGAACCCGGACGGCACGATCGCGATCAACCTCATGCAGAACGACGCGATCGCGATTCGCTGCGTGATGCGAGCCGGAGTCGCGATCGCGCGGCCGGCAGCCCGCCAGAGCCTCGCGCCCGATGCCGCGCACCAGGCGCCGTTTGCCGTCCTGAAGCCGGTCGGATCGTCCTAAACGGCTGATGGCCACCGAGAGCCAGGAGGCGGCCGCACGAGCGGCCGCCTCCGCTATCGTCGAAGCGGAGCTGCGCGGGCCCATCGGCTATGTCACCGCGGCCACAGCGCGTCTCCGGAGCGACGACAGCGGCACCGTGATCCTGCCCTTCCAGCCGGCATTCAACGTCACGCAGGTCGCCTACGACAGTGGGCAGACCCAGGACCTGAGGACCGTCAAGGTGGATGGACAGTGGGTCAGCGGGCTGGCTCGCAACAGCTGGGTGACGACCACCTACGACCACGGCTGGACCGAACTCACCGTGCCGAAGATCGTGCGCGCCATCGTCGATCGACTCAGCGACCGGCTGATGAACACGCCCGTCGACACGCTGAAGATGGAGCGGATCGGCTCCTACGAGGTCCAGTACGACACCGACGCGCGCTGGCTGACCGACGACGAGAAGCTGGCGCTGAGCCGCACGCGTCGCACCGTTGCCGGCAGCACCGCCTCGGCGTCGACCTCGACCGACGGTCCGGACATCGGGCCCTTCGGCCTGACCGAGATGGGCTGGGGCTGGGAATGAGCACGTTCTATCTCGATCTGCTGCGCCAGACGGGCACGATCACCAACCGATCGGACGGCACCGCGGCGAACAGCTATGGCGTGCCGGCGAAGGCGGCCGCCGACCCGGTCACCACGGCGTACTACCTCGAGCCGATCCAGGAGACGGAGCAGCTCGTCGAGGCCGAGACGTACATCACGACATGGCGACTGTTCTTGCCGCCACTGACGCCGATCACCGCCATGGCGCTCTTCGCCGACGCGAACGCGGTCGTCTACCAGGTGCTCGAGGTGCTGCCGTTCACGAACGCGCGGTCTGGGCAGGCGCACCACATCGAGTGCCGGCTCGAGCAGGTGCAGGGCTGATGTTCACGCCGAACCCGAACTTCCTGCAGGACCTCCAGGCGGATCCGGAGACGGTGCACGCGATGGAGGGTTTTGCCAACACCGCACTCGAATTCGCGCAGATCGCATCTCCAAGCAAGACGTTCTCTGAACGCCTGTCGGTTGAAGTCGACGGCGACCAGGTCGCGCTCGTCTCCGACTGGTCGCTGTGGGCGATCATTGAGTACGGGGCGGTGCAGTCGCCGCCCTATGCGCCGATCCGCCTCGGGATCCAGGCAGCCGGCCTTCAGCTGACCGACGACGGGAGCACGCCATGACGATCGCGCTGCTGCCCGACGTGGTCACGTTGGTCCGCAACTACCTGCTCCAGTGCGTTGACATCACCGCCATCGTCGATCAACGCATCGCGACGTCCTCGCCAGCGGACACGAGCTCGCCGTGGGTGCGTCTCACGCGGATCGGCGGCCCCATCTCGAAGACCGCGCCGCAGTGGATCGACTACCCGAACGTCCAGATCGATTGCTTCGCACCGCCGGACGGAGGCGACCTTGCTGCCATGACGCTCGCGCGCACGGTGCGCGCCTGCATGTTCGCTGCAGCGAACTACAGCGACGGCGAGGGGGTCATCGCCTACGTCACCGAGCCGCTCGGCCCGCGGTCGCAGCCCGACACCTCACGCACGCCCCCGACACCGCGCGTCCACATGACGCTCGCCATTACAACGCGCCCCGCATAAAGCAAGGAGGAACACCGTGGCCGGTATCAACGCAGCCGACGTCCGCATCGCCATCACGGGCCGTCTGCTGACGGCGGCTCTCGGATCCGTCGCACCCGCCGATGTCGTCACGGCGTGGGGAGCCGCGTGGAACGATCACGGTCTCCTCGATCCGAGCGGCGTCACCGAGTCGCCGAAGACCACGCCCTACATGGTCAAGGCGTGGCAGGCCGACACCGCGGTGCGCACGCGCATCGTTGAGCGTGGCCGCGACATCCAGGTCAAGCTCATCCAGGGGGGTGGGCTCAACTCCGTGCTCTACAACGGCGGCGGCTCGTGGGCGCAGGTACCCACCCGGACCGTCACTGACGGCGTGCTCAACAGCACGACGACAGTCACCTCAGCGACGGCCGTCTTCGCCGCCGGCGACGTGGGAGCCACGCTCATCGGGACCGGCATCCCCGCAGGCGCAGTCATCACGGTTCGCAACAGCGCGACGTCGGTGACGATCAGCGTGGCCGCGACCCTCTCGGCGACCGGCGTGACGCTCAACGTCGGCACGGTGGGCCTCTACCAGTACACGCCCCCGACCCCCGGTCTCGACGACGTGCGCATGCTCGGTGTCGAGTGGAAGGACGGCATCATCATCAAGCGCGAGATCTTCACGAACGTGATCGTGTCCGCGGTCGGCAGCTCGAACCTTCAGGCGGCCAAGGAACTCCAGTACGACGTCACCTTCACGATCAACGGCGACAACTGGTACGTGCTGAGCAACGATCCCGCGGACGACCCAGCAGCGCTGGTCGCGTAAGCCGATGAGCGTCATCAACCTCGACACGCGACGCAAGTCGCTCAAGCCGACCACGGTCATCGCCAACGGGCACGAATACACCATGCCGGTCTACATGCCGGCGATGGTGATGGACGCCATGTTCGCGGTGGCCGACGCCTCCGATCCGGCTGCGCGCAGGAAAGGCTTGCGCAACGCCTATGTCGCGCTCTTCGGCGAGGCGAAAGCCGACCGGGCGATGCTCGACATCGAATTCGAAGCGCTCGACAACATCGCGCAGGAGGCATACCAGGTCAAGCCGGGGGAATCCGCAGCCTCGGACAGCTCCTCACGGAGAACTGGGACGAGGCCGAGGCGGATTTCCAGCGGTTCTACAACCTAGATCTGACCGCAGCACTCTGGGGCGATTCACCCATCGGGATCCGGCGGGTGATCGCCCTTGTGCGCGGCATGTCGTCCGAGGGAGCTCTGTGGGCAGCAACGCACGACAGCGACGGAAAGCCGAAGGCGACGCTGTCTACGACCGTAGACACGCCTGCGCCGACGACCGGCCCGAAGGTGGTGACCTCGCTCGCCGGCGTGGATCCGCGCAGGTTCCGCACCGGCGAGCTGACATGGGCATGAGCTGATGTCGATCGCAGGTAAGGCGATCGTCCCTTTTCAGGGCGATTTCAGCGCACTCAACGCGAGCGCCGCGAAGACCGTTGACTCCATCGCGGGCAAGTTCCACGGCCTACTCGGTCCCGTCGCCATCGTCGGCGCAGCAGCTGCTGCAGCGGGCGGCTTCGTCATCGACCTCGGCGCGAAGTTCTCGAAGTCCCAGGACCAGATGGCTGCGACCGCGAAGATCACCATCGCGCAAGCGCAGAAGATCGGCGCGGCGTTCCTCGCCACCGGCGGCCAGACCACCGAGACCGCGCAGCAGATGATGAACGCCTTTGCGCCTGTCTCAGGGCAGCTCGAGTTCCTCAACGGGCGGGCGCTCAGCGCCGCCCAGTCGCTGAGCTTCATGCATGCCTCGACGTCGCTCGCCGAGGCCTCCGGAGCAGCCCTGGCGGCGACAACGTCGGACCTGTCCGCGCTCATGCTGGCGTTTCAGATTCCGCTCACCGGAGCAGCGCATGCCGCCGACATCCTCTTCAACAGCGCGACCGCGCTTGGAGTGCCGGTCGACTCGCTGACCACGAGCCTGCAGCGGGCCCGCACCGCCGCCGGCGCAGCTGCACCGTCGCTGCAGGACCTGAGCGCGTTCCTCCTCGACCTGGCCGCACACGGGGAATCCGGACGCGGCGCCATGTCCCTGCTCGGCACTGCGCTCAGTGGTATCGAGATTCCGACCAAGAAGGTCCTCGAGGCGCAGAAGAAGCTCGGCCTTTCCTTCATCGATACCAAGGGTGCGCTCGATCCCCTTGCGAAGATCATCGCAGAGGTCAGTCCGGTCATCGACGGCATGGGCAACGCGCAGGCGACCGCCGAGCTGAAATCGATCGGCTTCGGCAGCGCGAGCTCGAAACTCGTCGACCTGATGCAGGCCGGGCCAGCAGCATTCAAGAAGGCCACCGACGCGGTGAATGTCGCGGGGAGTGCGCAGGCCGCGGCCGCGAAGACCACCAGTGACGCCTGGAGTGCCTTCGACAAGCTCAAGAGCAAGGTCATCGATACCGCGACGTCGTTCGGGCTCACCTTCATGCCGGCGATCACGACCGGCCTGAACTGGCTCACCAACACCGGCATCCCCGCTGTCGAGAATTTCGGTGGCAAGGTCGTCCTCTGGTTCGAGCAGACCGCGATCCCCGCCGCGAAGCGCCTCGGCGACTTCATCACCGCCAACGTGGTGCCGCCGCTCCAGAGCCTCGAATCCTGGATGAAGGATCACGTTGTGCCCGCGGCCGAGGGCATGTGGAGCTGGTTCGAAAAGAAGGTCGTGCCCGCGCTGGCCAACCTCGTGGGCACGATTCGCAAGGACGTGCTGCCCGCGCTCGCCGACGCCGGCAAGTGGATGTGGCTACACGTCATCGACCCGGCGGTGCACATCACCGAGGTCGTCGTGCCGCCGCTGCTGCAGGCGCTCACGTGGGTCGCGAAGCACTTCAGCGACATCGGCACCCAGGTGCTGCCGATCGTCGCCGGGCTCGCTGCGATGTGGGCGACCAACAAGATCTACACCTGGGCGAGCACAGCCATCAGCTCCATCAAGAACGTGGTTGGATCGATGGGGCTGCTCCAGGCCGTCAACCTGCCCGAGCCGCCCGCCGTGGCGGCCGCATCCATGTTCTCCGCCGCGAAGGGCGTGCAGTCGGTCTACGTCACCAACTGGGCGCAGATCGGGGGGAGCGGCGGCGGCACCGATGCCGTCGTCTCGGGTGCCGAATCCGCCGGCACCACGTCGGCACTGGGCAAGGTCTCGCCGGGACTCGCGACCAACGCCTTCGGGCTCCTCGTCGCAGCGGGCGTCGGCGCCAAGGTCTACGAGTTCTCGCAGCTGATGGGTGCACTGAACAAGGCTGCGCAGCCGGCCTCGGCCATGATGCAGGGGCTCAACGACGTCTTCCAGCAGACCGGCCCGCTCACCAAAGAGCAGGCGCGCGAGTTCCTGAAGGAATGGCAGGGCGGCAACCACAACATCAGCCAGATCGCCGCGAACCTGAGCCCGACCGTCGCCGTGACCCAGACGCTCAACAGCATCATCGGGCAGACGGCGGCGCAGGCCGGTCCGAACCTCATCCTGCTCGAGAACCACGTCGCCGACATGACCGGCAACTTCAGCGGCGCCGCGTCGGCGACCGCTGCGCTGAGCGCATACATCACGAAGAACGGTCCTCTGACGACCCTGCAGATGGAAATCTTCATGAACGACGTGAAGAACGGCGCGACGTCGATGTTCGACATCAATCTGTCACTGCAGACGATCAATCTGAAGCTCGCGCCGGCGATTCCGTACGCGGAGGGGCTTGCGCAAAACCTCAAGAACGGCATGACGAACGCCGCGGCCATTTTCGCTGCACGCGGCGCGTCCGGCGGTGGCGGCATCACGCGCCAGGGCGGCGGTCCGATCACGGAGATGGTCATCGGCAGAGGCCTGACGACCGGAAAGCAATGGACGTTCCATCCGGACGAGACGGTCATTCCCAATTCGCAGCTGCATGGAGGCGCGTCAGTTCCCACCGCCGCGCGCAGCGCGCCCGGTGGTCTCGTGCAGAACATCCAGTACACGTTTGAGCTGCACGGCACCGAGGACTCGCTGCTCGCGAGGATCGGCCGTCTCCTCGAGGAGAAGAACGCGGAGCTCGCCCGCGCCTATGAGCTCGCGCTGTCATGAGTCAGAAGTACGCCTTAGCCAACAACGCGACCGCGGGCGACCGCCTGCTCAACGTCGGCAACGCCTCGGTCCATCTCTCGACCGGCGATGAGGTCATGCTCGACTACGACCCGTCGCAGGCGGATCCCAACAAGATCTCGCTCGTTCTGGCCACCGGCTCATCACGCAGCACGCAGACCACGATCGCGACTCTCAACGCTGGGACGGCGGGCACGGCTGGCGGCTTCTCACTGCACAACGCGAAATCGCAGACGCTCTCGCTGTGCAAGGACAAACGCGACAACCTCTACGTCTTCGGTCCCTATGGCTCGCCGGTGGCCTCAGGCACGACGCTCTGCTATCAGGCGTTCATCAAGCAACCGGGCACACTGACGTGGGCGCCGGGGCCGGTCAACGCACAAGGCGTGATGACCCCGTCCGCTGTGATCTACGGCACGGCGGCCATTTGGTGCGACACGGGCACCGGCACCAACGCGGCCGGACACTTGCTCGTGCTCGTCAACACGAGCGGGACCCAGACGGCCAGCATCATCCTCGACGCGGGCAAGGTGCAGCTGGGCCAGGGAGCGGTCACTGAGGTCACGACCAACCCGGCCTTCATAGGACGCGGCGTCGCCGCGACAGCGGGGTCAAACCTTGACCTCGACGCGGATGGGGTCGGGTCGACAACCGGTTTCGCGATCTCCGCCTACGATGCCAACAATGCCTTCATAGCCTCGTGGGGCGTCTCGGCGACGGGGCACCTGACGACGGGCTACATCATCAGCGGGGAGGTCGCCTGCGGCACGCTGAGCGCCACGACGAAGCTCCACATCGGCTTCGTTGCGCCGGGTCTCTTTGCCGCCATCTTCCCGTCCGCGGTCAATGCGGGGCAGTTGACGATCATCGGAGTGGCGACCAGCGGCATCCTGTCTGCGCCCGTCGACTCCGGGACGTCAGGCAACTTCCCGACGCCGTCGGCGACCCTGGCATGGGACTTCGCTGCGAGCGCACCGACGATGTCGCAGATCTGGCTCTACGCCTGGTCAAGCGTGACGGCGACGACCATGCTGCGCATCCCCGTGACCTTCGGCGCCGGCGGCGTTGGGCTCGTCTCGCCACCAACGGTCGGCGCCACGGTCACCGACGACAGCGCACTCGGCACCGGTACGCCGACGACGATTCGCGTGGTCAACAACCCTGTCGACCTTGGGCACGTCGACTGGCAGGCGACAGGGACGGTCGGCGGCAACCCTGCGCTGCTTGGTGACTTCTCCGCCTTTCCGGTCGCGCCGAGCCTGCCGCAGCTGGTCAGCCCCGCGAACAACGCGGCCATCGCACTTGCCGCCGGCGGCGTCATCGACTGGAACTTCCTCTCGCTGCTCTTCGGTGACGCGCAGGTCAGCTATGCATTCGAGCGGCGGCTCAGCGGCGGCGCGCTCCAGTGGTGGAACGCGACGACCGTCGCCTGGGTCGGCGCGGAGGTCTACAACACCAGCGCGCTGACGCAGGTCACCTTCCCGGCCGGCCAGTGGACCGCCTCCGGCGTCTACAGCTGGACGGTCAGCGTCATCGGTGCCTCCGGCCTTGCGAGCGGCTACGCGTCGCCCTGGACGCTCACGGTCCTTGTCGCGCCGGCGAACCCGACGCTGACGGCGACCTACGACGCAGCCACTAATCGCAACGTCTTGGTCGCGCAGGGCACCGCCTCGACGGCGACCGTCGGCTCGATCGAGTACAGCGATGATGGCAGCACGACGTGGGCCTTCATCCGCGGCGCGACGGCGTTCACGATCTATCCGGGCCCGGTGACGTTCTACGACCGCGAGTTCGGCGCCGCCGCGACCCGTCAGTACCGTGCGCGCGCCTGGACGGTGTTGCCATTCAACCCATCCGGCTACGCGACCGCGTCCGTCGCGCCGCCGACGCTGGCGTCGTACCACCTCATCGATTTCATCGGCGGCGTCGATGTTGCGGTGCTCCTCAAGGCAGGCGCCGCGTCCTCACAGCGCAACGAGGCGCTGACCATTCACGGACCGATTGGCGCGGCCTTCGATCTCATCGTCGCCGACCTGATCCGCGGCCGCATCAAACTCAAGACCTTCACCACCCAGAACGAGGCCGACCGCGACACGCTCGATGCCATCATCGACCTGCAGCGTCCGCTCTGGTTCCAGAGTCCGACAGGCAGGTCCTCTTTCGTGCGGGTCACCGCTGCGACGACGACGGAGGTGCCGGTCGCGGGCGCGCCGTTCATCACCTACTTCGAACATTCGGTGACCTTCTCGACCGTCGCCAGACCGGCACCATAGTGAAGACCGCGCTGCACGGCCTCATGAGCCGCAAGGACGTCCTGTCGTCGACGCTCATCGCCGCCGGTTATGGACCGGCTCTGACGGGCGGCTTCGACGCCGGCGGCCCCGGCTATACCCCGTGGGCTCAGCTCCAGTCCACGGCCACAATGCAGACGGCGAACGACCCGAAGTTGCCGCACCTCGGGCAGCTGGTCGGTAACAACCCGATCGACCAGGCGATCACCGAATGTCGGGCGTTCAACAACAACAGCGGCATCTACGCGCCTGGCACGAGCCTCGGTGGCCCGTCGGGTGCGAACCCGACCGGGATCCAGTGGGGCTTGAAGGTGCGCGTGGCCGCGGGGATCAGTTCCCCTGCGTGGGTCGGCAATGACTCTAGCGTCGGGAAGTTCTTCGCCGAGTCCCACCAGCCCACAGCAAACACCAACGGCATATGCCCTTGCTTCTGGACGACGCAGTTCGGCATCTACTACAACAACCTCGAGGCGGTGCTCGTCCGCGAGTACGACAGCGTCCCGGAGATCCTCGAGATCGTCATGGCGCGCTGCACGACCGTGTTCACCGAACCGATGATCCGCCAGCAGATCGCGGACTCGACCTACGTCGCAAACGCCAATGCCGCCGGGTTCTCCTACGCGTCCACTGACACACAGGTCTCGATCATGCTCGGTCTCGGGTACACGAACGAGGCGAGCGGCTCGCAGCGTCAGGTCACCGATGCGGTACTCAACAGCACGACGACACTCACCTCCGCGACCGCAGCGTTCGCGGCTGGCGATGTTGGCTGTTACATCATTGGCCCTGGCATCCCGTTCGGCACGACGATCGCCTCGCGCACCATCGGTTCGCTGACTACGTCCGTGGTCCTGAGCACCGCTGCGGTCCTGAGCCTCACCGGCGGGACGGTGACGATCATGAACACGGGATCACCGAGCGATCAGCAGCAGCAACTCAACGACATCTCGCGCCGCGTGGTCGGCGGCGGGACGTGGGCTGCCCCGACCGGCTGGGCGAACACCCGCTTCGGCTATGCCTTCAACCCCTACGCCATCCTGCCAGGCAGCCTCAAGGACGAGGCGTTCACCCTGATGGCGATCCAGCACGCCTCTGCGGTCGGCGGCGCGCAGTTCAGCGCTGAGAACAACTCCGGAGACCCCAGCCTCTATCCACCGAACACCGGCCAGTATCCGACCATGTTCGCGGCGATGGGCGCTCTGGGGACCATCAACAGCGAGCAGACCGCGCAAGCCGTCAAGTTCTCGGGCGTCGGCCTCGGCGGCAACACCACCCTGGCGACCATAGCCGCGTCGGCGCCGAGCACCCTCGCCAAGACGATCGCGCATGCGGCGATCACGCAGAACGCGGGCAGCGTCGAGCTGCCGTCCGGCTTCGAGAAGATGCTCTCGCCGGCGGACTGCGCCCTGCTGAGCTCGCTGCTGCCGAGCGCGACGACGACGACGGGAGGCGGCACCTTCCGGCAGCGCGTGCCGTTTTCGACGCCGACGGGGGGCGGCACGACTGTCGCCATCCCGCACGGCGCGACCCTGGCCGGCTCGGCCATCATCATCGAGGTCTTCGCGCGCGGTGCTACGGCGACGTCGATCCTCAGCGTCAATGGTGGTGGCACCTTCGCATCTAGGCAGAATCACGTAGCGGACGGAACGACCCCGCCGCCGTACGGGATCGGCGCGGTCCTCGACGACCTCAGCGCCGCGGCGCTCGCGGCGAACGCACTCTCGGTGAATGTCACGCCGACGGGATCGATCGAGGGCTGCTTCTACGAAGTGACCGGCGGTATCACCTACGAAGGCGGCAACGTCGCGTCGAGTGGCGGCCTTACGGCGACTGTCTCCTACTCAACGACGCAGGCCAACGATCTGCTCTTCGGGATGATCGGTTATACGAGCGAATCAGCGGTGCTGACCGGAAGGCCGGGGACATGGACGAACGACGGGCCGACGGTCGGCCTCGCGCCGTCGCTCGGATCGACAATCGGGGCGGGATCCCTTGTCGCTGGCGCGGCGGGCGCGCAGACCTACAGCGGCAACATAGGAACGTCGCAGCGATGGGTCGCGATCATCGTCGCCTATCGTGTCCCGACCGGCGGCGCAAAGCCAGGAACGCCGACCGGTGTCGTCGGCACCCCGGGCAACGGACAGGGGACGGTCGGGTTCACGGCCCCGGGCAACGGTGGCAGCCCCATCACGTCGACGCTCATCAAGACCTACGAGGCAGGCGTCTACAACCCCGCCTTCGACCAGACGATCACCGGAACGGGCACGAGCAAGGTCGTCACCGGCCTCACCAATACGCACACATACCAATCGAGCGCGACCTGCTCAAACGCGAACGGCGCGGGCCCGGAATCGGCGCTCTCGAGTGGGTACACTCCGGCAGCTGCCATCTCTGCCCCGTCGACGCCGGAAGCGCCGACAGGCCTCGCCCTCGACCAGGAGGCCGTCTGGAGCTGGGTCGCACCGAACAATGGCGGCGCGGCGATCGATCAGTACGGCATCACCGTGACACCGGTGGGCGGCGCTCCACTCACCGAGGTGATCATCAACGACGGTCCGCCGCCGAGCACGACCGCTGACATCACCGGTTACCTCAACGGGCTGCCTGGTTACACGGCGACGGTGCGAGCCCACAACGCACAGGGATGGAGCGCATCGTCGCCCGCATCCGCAGTCGTCGTCCCGCAGGCGCCGCCTGTGACCGTTACGGTGACCACGGACAACCCACCCGGAGCCCACCCAGCGATCAGTGCGCGCTACGCCGCGCTGCTGAAGAATCAGGGCGAGTGACGCCGTGAACTTCGTCGTCTCCGCTCATGCCGAGATCTGGCAAAGCGGCACGCACCTCGCGACCTTCATGGTCGACCCGAGCAGCAACTTCACCGCTGACCGCAACAACTCGTCGCGGCGCATCTGCTCGCTGACGCTCACCGATGGCGTGCTCACGTCGCCGGCCGGTCAGAGCGTCGTTCCCGGCGTGCAGAACGACCTCTTCGCGCCACTCGGCAACGAGGTGATCCTCTACTACACGATGGTCTATGAGGACGGCACGACTGAGGACATCGTCGAAGGCGTCTACGGCATCGACGACCTGGACATCGACAACACGGGCAAGGATCTCGTGATCACGCTCACCGGCAGCGATCGCGCCGCCGAGGTGATCGCGTCCGGCTTCATCAACACCTACGGGATCCCGCCGAACACGAACGTCGGCCTCGCGATCCAGTTGCTCATGCAGCAGGCGCTCGTCGGCTTCCCCTGGCAGTTCAACTTCGCGCCGACCTCGGCGATCACGCCGGCGACGCCGCTGATCTACACGCCGACGGCCGACGCGTTCACTGAGGGGCAGAAGCTCGCGCGGGCGATGGGCAACGACCTCTACTTCGACCCGGGCGGCGCGCTGTCGTTCCTGCCGATTCCGGATCCGAAGCTTGGCCTCGCCGACCCGTCGTGGACGTACGACGGCAGCCAGGGCGGCACGGCGAACATCATGGACGAGCTCAAGCGGAAGCTCAGTCGCACGGCGACGAACAACTACATCATCCGCGACGGCGTCGGCGCCGGTATCGCGGTGCCGATCCACGCCGTTGCGCAGGACCTCGACCCTGCTTCGCGCACCTACGTCAACGGCCCATATGGGCGTCGACGCGACTACAAGGCGTCCAACCTCTACGCCGCGCAGTGGCAGGCGCAGGCTGCAGCTGACGCCGACCTGGCGCTGTCGCTTGGCGCGCTCGAGGCCATCGAGATCAAGGCGATTCCCAAGCCTGACCACGACATCGACGACGTGATCTCGGTGACCGATCCGCGCGCCGGCGTGTCGGCGGCGGCCTATGTGATCGACTCGTTCACGATGGGATTCGGCAACGCCGGCGTCACTGATATGGTCGGTCGCACGGTGGCGACGTCATGACAACGAAGCGCGTGACGACGGCTCAGCTGGGGCGTCGGATGCGACGCGCGCCGGTGCAGCGCGGCAACCCCGGCGTCTGGCATTGGGGCATCGTCGTCAGCGTCGATGGCACCGGTCCACAGTCGCTCACCTGCACCATCGACGGCGATACGGACAACCCTCAAAGCCTCATGCCCTTCATGGACTACTACACGCCTGCACCTGCCGACAAGGTCCTGATCCTTGAGATCGTCGGCGAAAGCCGCGGCGAGTGGATGGTGATGGGCGCGCAGGCGACCTAGGGCTCGGCTGGTGACGCCACCGCGTCGATGTGCGGCCCCTCTTCCATGCGGTCCAGGACGTAGGCATTGATCGTCTTGACGGGCCCGAGCAGAGTTTCGTAGACCGCGAGCGCGGGTTGGTTGGTCACCCAACGCTTCGGCCCATAGACCGCGTCCTTGACCAGATAGATGGCACCCGGACCGTGAGGGTCGACGGAGCCTGTGGAACGCACGGCGAGGATGGTCACGTCGTCTACCTCCGGTGGTTGCGGGGTGGGCGTTGGCTGCGCCTTCGCGTAGTGGATGAACTGCAATCCATCTGAGCGCACGTCGAAGCGCTGTCCATAGGCGAGCGGATGATCGAAGTTGTATTCCTCGAGGTTGACCGTGATCTTCCCGGCGCCAGTCGAGAGGCCCATGACAAACGCGACGTGGCCTTCGTCTCCAGCCCCGTTCTGGTTCGGGAGGAAGCAGGCGAGATCGCCGGCGCGTGGGTGATTGTCGACCGGTACGCCAGCTGCTGCCGCCAGGCGCCCGAACGATCCGCCCTTGCCCCACCGCGGTACGGGGAGGTGCAGATCGTTCTCGATCCGCCATGCACAGAAGCTGGTGCAGTTCCGGTAGTTGTATCCCCACTGGTCGAAGGTGCGCGCGTCAGCTTTTGGCCAGGGATAGTCGTCTCGCCCGATGGCCATCGACTACTCGCGTTCGCCGTAGCCGGCCGCGCGGCGGATGGCGTCGTTCACCTGCTGGCGCGAGTTCTCCTTGTTGCCCTCCTGCCCGCGGGGCGCGCCGCCACCAGGCAGCGACCGTGCCGGCGAAACCCCTGGCCGAGCCTGGCCATTCGCCTTGAGATGCGGCTTCGCTTCGACGACCTTTTCGAGCTGCTCGCGGATCGCCTTGGTGTCGATCTTGCCGTCGGCGCCGACCTTGATCTTGTCCGCGTCGAGGTAGCGCGCCGCGTCCTCGGGGTCGATGAAGAGGCCGTGCGCCTGGTTGATCACCGCCTGGCTGATCAGCTGCTGCCGGAGCGCAGTGACCTGACCGGACGTCACCTCGAGGTCGCTGGCCTTCGCCTTGAGCGCCTTGTGCTCGTCCTGCAACGTTCGATAGCTGTTGCGCAGCCGCGAGAAGGTGCGCGTGGTCATCGGCTCGTCGTCGGGCAGCTCCGGTTCGGAGGTCGACGCGGGAGTCGCTGCAGGCGTTGCAGGAGCTGGTGGTGTCGCGACTGCTGCGGCGGGTTCGTCAGGCATAGGTGGTGCGCTCCTTGAGATTGCGGCCGTTGCTGGCATTATTCACCGATGCTCACTGCGCCGGCGGCATCGGCATCGGTATCGGTTGATTCTTGGTGGCCGGCTGATTCGGATCCGGAGGAACCGTTGGTGGCACAGGGGTTTCCCACGGCCCCGGCGGCTTCATGGAGATCACGCCCTGCTCTGGAATGTCCGGGTTCGCCGCGTTCAGCTTCGCGTCTTCCTTGCGCTCCTCTTCCATGCGCTCGATCTGCTGCGGCGTGTAGCCGAGCTTCTCCATGCGTGCGCGCCACGGGATGCCAATCGCGACCGACTTCATGCTCGCGTCGTAGAGCGCGGCCATGGTGAGGGTTTCTGGATCGCGCCACATCACCTCGGCCGCATTCGCCTCGGCGAGCGAGTCGTTGTGGGTGACCAGGCCGGCGAGGCGCATCACCTCTTCCCAGGGATCGCCGAAGAGCAGCTGCTTGTGCTCGAGCTTGCTGATCAGCCCGCTCTCCGCTGCGCGGATGGAGTCGGCGCTGAGCCGGTCCGCCTGCGGCTCGAGGTAGTGCGGCGGGATCTGCGACACCGCGGCGAGCTGGCGGACCAGCTGGTCGATGGTCAGCAACAGCGGTTGTGGGCTCGTCGGTTGGAACCCGCCGAAATGGGTGTCCTTGTCCGACGCCTGCCAGAGCCGGGTGATGCCTTCCTCGAACGGCGGCTTCGGCCGTCCTGCCGCATCCAGCTCGACATCGAGTCCGGTGACCCAGCGCTGCTCGAAACCCTGCTGGTTGGCGACCAGGAGCACGTTGATCAGGACGCTGTTGATCGCGTCCTGGATGGGCATCGCCGGCCAGAGCTCGGAGCGCTCGACGAGGTAGCGGTCGTCCTCCTCGCCCGGCCACTCTGACTGCGGACCGTTGTAGAACGGAATCATCGGCACGACGCCGAACGGGTTATCCATCGTGCCGTAGTCGATGACCGTGTCGTCGACGACCCACGTCATCGTCGACTTCTCCTCGTGCGCAGTCGATCCGGTTGCCGTCACGGGGGTCGGCGAGACGTAGAAGTACGCCTGATCGGGCAGAAAGAGCTGCGCGTGCAGGTAGCCTTTGACGTCGACATACATGCGCAGGCCGGCGAGGCGCGTGAGTTCGTCGTCGGGATCCATCTCCACCGCGGCGAAGGCCGGGTGGTCGATCTTGAAATCGGGCTGCTCCTCGTCGTCGCTCGGCCAGACCGTCACATAGCTGCAGCCGTAGAGCAGTGCGATCTGATGCACCTTGGCGCTGCGCGCGTCGAGGTTGGCGCCCTGCCAGAGATCCCACGCGTCGTCGTCACCTTCGGGCTTGTTGCCGATCCGGATCCCGTCGATCTGCATGCGCTCCTGAACACCGCTGACGATTAGCTTCATCCAGTTGACCCCGAACCGCGTCTCGTAGAAGACGTTGCCGAAGACCTTGCGCAGCTTCCGGTCCGCGTAGCGCCACTGAAAGTCGCCTTTGTAGTAGCGCTTCACCCTTCGCAGCCCGATGCGGCGCGCGAGGATCCGACCGTGCAGACGCCGCGTCCACCACATCGGCGAGCCGGCGGTCTCGTCGAGGGGATCGTCGATCGCAGCGATGGCCAGGGCCACGCTCAGGGGGTCCTCAGAAGCCGACGACGCGACGGCGCGGCGGTTCTACGTTCGCGCGTCGCTGCACGCCGTCGACGGCCATCACGAGCGCGAGGATACCGTCGATCCGTTTTCCTGTCGCGCCGCGGTTGGGCTTGACGAGCATCTGGCGCTCCCGCGAGTCCTGCTTCACGACCACGCATTCAGCATTCCAGCGGGCGACTGGGTTGCCACCGTGGGCGAGCTCGCGCGCCTGCACCATGCGCATCGTCTCCTTGATCGGCTCGCTCAGCAGGAAGCCCTGGGTGACCTGCACCGCGGCCAGGCTCTTCTCCTCGAGCTTGCGGATGATCGGCGCCGCCATCAGCGGGTCGTAGTTGAGGTCCTGCACCTTGTAGCGCTGGCGATCCTCGTCGACCTGGTCGTAGAAGAGTTCGTAATCGATGGTCGCGCCCGGCGTGGCCACGATCCAGCCTCCCTTGATCCACTCCGACATCGCGCCACCGGTCTTCTTGTCGAGCTGTGGGACCTGCTCTTCTGGCACCCAGAAGCGCCAGAGCGCCAGGTGCAGCGCGGGGAAGAGCCATGCCAGGGAGGTGAGGTCGTACTTCGCCGAGAGGTCGAGACCGCCCCAGCACTTCTGGCCTCGGCCGAGGTCGTCGAGCTCCTCCCGGCCCATGTTGCCGCCGGGCCCGGTGCAGAGATCCCACAGGTGCATCGGCATCCATTTCGCACCGCCGCGCATCCACTGGTTCATCCGGAACTGCTTGAAGGCGAACTCCTTCACTGGATCGTTCTTCGCCTCGAGCGCCAAGTCGCGCAGCGACTGCATGCTGAGGAACGGTCGGTCGCCGGTCAGCGCCGGATTGGGGAACGACCAGAGCTTCTCGTCGAAGGGGTCCGCGTCCATCGGCATGTTGCGCATGTAGACCAGACGCCGCGGATCGAGCGAGGGATCTTTGGCGACGCGCTCGCAGAATTCATGCTCGTGATAGGCGAACGACTCCTGGTCCTCGCCTGCGGTGGTCGCCGCGACCATGAGCATCTGCGCGCGCGTCCCCGTTGCGGTCCTGAATGCGGTCCACAAGCCGTCATCTGGCTGTGTGAGGATCTCGTCGAAGAGGACGCCACTCGGGTTGTGGCCGAGATTGCCCGGGGCGTCAGCGGAGACGATCTTGTAGACGCCTCCCATCCTGTCGTCGACGATCGACTTGCTCTGCTGGTAGGTGCGCAGGCGACGGCTGAGCAGCGGCGACAGCTCGACCATGCGCTCGGCAACGTCATACACCTTGCGGGCCTGCTCGCGGTCCTGGGCGGCGCCATATACCTCAGCCGACTCCTCGTCATCGGCGACCAGGAGCACGATGGCGATGCCGGCGAGCAGCTCCGATTTCCCGCACTTCCTTCCGGTCTCCTCCCATACCAGCGTGTACTGGCGCACCCACTGCTCGTAGTCCTCAGACCAGAGCACGCGCCCAAACGTGGGCACGATGATGTCGTCGCGTTGCCAGTCGGCCAGGATGAACGGCTGTCGAGCGAATCGGCCCTTGGTGTGTACGAGGACCCGCGCAAAGACGTCGACGACGCGCTGCGCACGCGGCATGCACAGATGCGGACCGGCGAGCTGGCACCGGAGGTCACCAAGACGCGCGTCGCAGCGGACCGGCGTCATGGGTCAGACGGTCGGAGCGTCAGACCTTGAACTTGAGGCTGGCGATCTTCTTGCCGAGTACCTCGAGCCATGCCTCGTGCTTCCCCGAGCCCTTCACGGTGGCGTAGGTGGCCAGCGCACCGTCGCCCTGCGCTACCGCGACGGTGTTGTCGATCGACCCGTCCGGACGCTGGAAACGTACGTCGTAGCGCTGCCCCGCCTCGAATCCGGTGCCACTGAGGGTGATCAGATTGCCGACCACCGAGGACGCGAGCGTGGCGCCATCGGCCGGCTGCGCCTCGTCGGGCGCCGGCGTTTCGTCGATGGCGTCGGGCGCCGGCGTCGCATCGGGGATAACGGGTGCATTGGCGGCCATGGGTTCTCCTTCAGCTGAGCAGTGCTGCGGCGCCGGTGTCGTCATCTGCGGCGCCGGCGATGAGTGAGGTGCGCGATGCGGGCGTGAGCCCGAACTGCATCATCAGGCGATGCACGAGCGCGGCCGCGTGACTCTCGGCGGTCAGCGCCGGATCGCGCACCTTGCCGCCGTCACGGCCGCTGACCTTGATCGCCTCGACCGCATCGCGAGCCTCGACGTAGCGGGCGAAGGCGTCGGCGAGCAGCCCGAGCGCGTAGCCATCTGCCGGCGTCAGCACACGGCCGGGTTCGAGGACGCGAACGAGCTCGCGGAAGTAGCGCTGCGACTCCTTGCGCAGCCAGAACGGCCGCTTCGGTGGGCCGATACCCAGCTGCGGCTCGCGGGTGTTGATGCGCCCCGGGTGGTCGCCGTGCAGAATCCGCAGTGCCGTCGGCTTCGGTGCAGGTCCACGGGTGCCCATGGCTGCGGAGCCTATCCCGAGATTGAATTCCTGTCGCGTCAGCCTTCGTCGCGCAGGACCTTGTCGAGTAATCGCACTCGCTCGGCTTCCGCTCTCTCGAACTGCTCCCTCGCCGTGGCCAGTTGCTCGAGCAGATGCTCAATGCGCTCCCGGAGGCGAGCCACTTCGGCCATCCCCTCAGCGTTGACCCGCACGTCCACCCTCGCTCGGCTGCGCGGCTGTCGCTTCCACTCGACGACGTAGGGCGAATCTGCGCCCGGCATCGGTGCGCGATATCGACCACCGCGATCTTTGAACGCGCCGGGCAGCCGTCCGAGCCGCGCATCGCGCTTCAGCTTCGCCCGGCTGATGCGCGTCTCGGCTTCGATCTCTTCGAGCGTGAAGGTCGGCTCATTGCGGCTCGCAGCGGATCGCGCCATGCGCAGAGAATGCCACAATCGCACCGCTCGGGTGGTTGCCTTCCTGTAGCGGCTCGGTAAAGGACATTTACCGGCCCATCACATACCATGGGCCGGATATGACGGTGCGCCAGGTCCAAGGGCAGGCGATCGACACTGCAGGCCATCCGATTGCCGGTGCGCTCGTCGAGTGTTGCCTCAACGTCGACGCTGCAGCGACCACCTCCGACCAGGTGCTGCCCGTCGTGCAGCAGACGGGCGCGGACAGCGAAGGCAACTACACGCTCAACCTCGAGTCGAACACGGGCCTCGAGCCGGTGGGCACCACCTACATCATCAAGATCATCAGTGGCGAGATCACGAGCCGCTACCAGATCTCAGTCTCCGACAACACCTATCCAATCGGTCAGACGTGGTTCGACGTCGCAGATCTCGTCGTCGCGATCCCGCCGATTCCGGGACCGTTCATCGGCGGACCGCCTGGACCGGAGGGCCCGGGCGTGCGCGTCATGGTTGGCGGCGGGAGCGAGTTGCCCCAGGAGCCGATCTTCAACCTCATCGCCGGGACCTCTGTGCTCGTCACTGCTGCAGACAACCCGGGTCAGTCACGCATCGATGTGACGGTCGCGCTCGGCACCGAGGTCGAGGGCCAGGTCACGAGTTTGCTCACCGATCTTGCCGGTACGGCCAAAAAGGCCGCCAACCTCAGCGACCTCGCCTCGCTCCCGGCCGCACGATCGAGTCTCGGGCTTTCGCCATACGACCTGCTCGCGAACGGCTGCAAAGGCGATGGGATCTCGCGGCACGACGGAGCGATGACGAGCGGCTCGGCGGTATTCACTAGCGCATCCAACGTCTTCTCAGCCGCAACGGACATCGACAAGGTGATGAAGGTCGGCGGTGCAGGCGCAGGCGCAGCATTGCTTGTCACGACGATCGCATCCGTGCAGTCAGCGACGCAATGTACCCTCGCGGCACCGGCGGGAACGACGGTCTCGGCAGTCGGATACGCCTATGGCACCAACGACACAGCGATCATCCTTGCGATCATCGCCGCGTGTCCCGAGGGCGGCAGCATTCCGGTCCCCGTTCCTCTCGGACACGGCTACTTTGTCGACCAGGATCTGGTCGTCACGAAGAACGTGAACTTCATCGGCGACGGCGTCAGCGAGGTATGGGGAACGACCGCTCAGACGGGCGGAACCCAGTTCCCCGGCGCGGCTCCGTGGCTAGCGGGAAGTGTTTTCCTCCAGACAGCGCCGGCTACAGACGGCATCGGCGCAACCGGCACGGGGATGAGCCTCGGCCTTCACGGCGTGGGCGTTCGGTTTGCCGACTACATCGCCTTCAACAACACTGGCCATGGCATCAACGGCAGTCCGACCGCGACGGTGAGCGGAGGGCACGAAGAGGGCTTAGTGACCTCGCGCTGGGACGACATCGCCATCTTCGGGCATGACGGCAATCACTACGCTTTCTTCACCATCAACATGAACCTCGCAACAACGAGTCACCTTCGCGGTTACGGCGGGGGGCTGTGGTATGAGGAGTGCGACTCCCAAGTTTCGGCGTTTGGAAACTGCCACATCGGCGCGATGTATGGCGCTTTGATCGCAGGTGGATCTGCCCATGGGGTTCACCTCAAGTCACGGACGACGGTCTTTCCCGGCGTGCTGAACCTCATCACCTTCGACCGGCCACAGGTGAACATCCTCCTGATCGCTGGCGACGGCACGCCGCTCGCTAACACGTTCACGATGCCTGCGCCGACTGGTGCTCAGAGCTTGTGGCTGGACGAAGGAATCCCTCAGAACATCCGTGTCGATGCCCCGGATCTCGAGCAGCCAAGCGGTGCCTTCGGGTCGGCGATCACCTTCGGCATCTCAACGGTGATCTCAGAGGCCGGTGGTGCCTTGAGTGCTCCCGGGAATGTGCCGCCTCCCTTTCTCATCAACAAACCGCGCGCTGGCGTGCCGACGGCGGTCCTCGGCAACGGCGCCGGAGTGGGGACGGGCGGCGACTCTATTTCGGTCGGACAACTCGGTGGTGGTCCCGGCTACAACGACGAGCGCGGACTGGTCAGCCTCACTGCAGGCGCTTCTCCATGGGGTGGTGACGGCGACAAGGTTTGCAAGGTCACCCTGCAGTCCTTCGTGCATATCGGCGCCGTGCTCCTGCAGCCTTACTTTCCCGGTGTCTCGGCTGGCGCGATGTTCTACATCTCGAACGTGACGGCCGACAGTTTCGAGGTCTGGTCGCACCTTGGCCTAACAGCCCACACTTCTTACGCCTTCATCTACCACGTCGTCGAGTAGTCACCGAAGGTTCGAAGGACGCGGTCGTACGCGAGTGGGTGTTGTCGACGAGGGGATCCTCAGCAGGTTCGGCAGTTAGGGGACGACCACGAACGATCAGCAGCAGGACCACCATGACTGCCATTCGGCCCATGGACGAAAGAATCGAGCCGCGCAGCAGGATGAACTGGAAGCCGGCGAAGAGGGGGAGCGCCAGGTCGAGCACGGCTGGAGCCGAGGATCGTTGTCGACGCAGATGAACGAACAGGTCGTCCCAGCGGGATGAGATCCAACCGAAGGCTAGAAACCCGACGATCAGGCCGAGCCAACTGAAGTCGAGCCAGAATTCCAGCCACAATGGTGCCGACAGATTTGTGCCCTGAACGGCCATAGCCTCCGCGAGCAGCACGCCAGTGTCCGTGGCGCGTCCCCGCCAGACCGTATGCGGGACGAAGAACAGCGCATCGGAGAGCAGTTGGCCGCCGTCGGTGTGACCGAAGAGGTTTGCGTACCAGATGCCATTCGCGATCATCGTCATCTGGTCATAGTCTTTCGTCGACAACTCCACGGCGATCGAGTTCACCTGCAGCGGTTGCCTCTGCGCGGCGGGAACTCTGAAGTAGTCGCTATATGGGAAGACCGTGATCGCCAGGATCACGCCGCCACCGATGATGAATCGCATCCCCTTCTTGCCGAGGTTGGGCAGGCAGAACACCGCCGCAAGCGTGACAGTGAGGAATTGATAGCGAGAGCTGCTGATGGGGTTATTCACGATGACCACAAAGGCCGTCATGGTCAGATACCAAAGCCACCGTCCCGGCGTCCGCGACGCTGGGTCTCGGGACAATCGAGCGGTCCATGCAAGCCATGCGAGTATCAGGGGTACTACGGCCGCTCCAACGGCCGCCGAAGCTACTTGCGAGCCACTAGCGTCGGTGAGGCCGCCCTGCGCCAGGCCCGAGGCAATATCGGTTCGGCTCGAAAAGAAGTTAGACAGCCCGACGTCCCGAATGTAGAGCACCGATCCCAGGATGCCGATGACGCCGATGAAGTTGAGGCGTCCGAAGTGAATGGCGTGAATCGTCGGGGCGAGCGCCTTTCGGCGCGGCTTCAGGCTTCGGGCGACTTGGGCGGCGTCGTATGCGATGCAGCCGACCAGCGTGATGAACACCGCTTCCTGCAGTGTGCTCGCGTCTTCCAGGTAGGAATGGAGCCCCGTCGAGATCTCGGCAAGCACCGCGATCGACATCGCCACATACACGAACAGCCAGAACGTCACCGACGCGATTCGCAGGTCGCCGCGGCCGTAGTGAACGGCCAAGTGCGTACCAGAGTAGATAGTCAGCGCCAGCGTCGGCCAGAGCTCGTCCGTGTTGAGTTGAGCGGTGGGCGATGCCGTACCAAGAAGGAATAGTGGGATTGGCACACAAAGCAATAGCCACGCGATCGCGGCCTTCCCGCGCGATCCGGCACTCGGCGAGGCGGTCCGGCGCGTCTGGGGTTGGCTTCGGCTCCTCACGATCACGCCAGCATCGTATCTGTTCCGCGCGGCGCCCAAATGTTCGGGGGTCTCGGCATCGGAGTGGTCGGATTCGCGATTCCCGCATACGCTTCCGCGCGTCTAGACCCGCTCACTGAGGTACCTGTCTGATGCCCGCATCCAATCTCGCGCCTGAAGTCGAGGCCACTGCCGCATCCGCGGTGGTCACCCTGGCAGCGCCGCCCGCGGGCAAGGCGCTGCTCATCACCGAGCTGATCGCCGACCTGAGCGCCACGCCGACCGCCGCGTGCACGCTGACGGTCAGCGACGCGCGCACTGACGCGGGCTGCACCGTGGCCACGACCACGTCGCTGGTGCTCGACGCCGCGATCGTGGCATCGGATGCGGGTCGTTCCGTCACCGGGACCGGCATGCCTGCCAATGCCACCGTGGGCCAGGTCATTCCCGGCGTTTCCTTCGTGATCTTCGTCGCCGGCGTTGCCACCGTCGGCACCGCGAGCGCCGCCGAGACGCTGACCATCGTCGCGAACTTCCTGTTCAGGGTCGATATCACCGTCGCCGGCGAGACCGCACCGCCGCTCGGCCTCGGTGTTGAGGTACCGCCCGCCACCGCGGTGGTCTGCACGCTCACATCAGGAGGCGCCGCCATCGTCGGACGCCTCAACGTCGGCTACGAGATCGTCTCCGTCTGATCGGTTGGTGAGAAGCGCTCGAACGGAAGCGCAACCGTCGGTGACGAGTCCGTGCAGGCAGGCAACAGCCCCTCGTCGCCGAATTCACTGAGAGGCATGGACGCCGAACCCGACGAAATCGAGGTCGAACGCCAAGCCGAGATCGACCGCCGATTCTGGCTTGCTGCGCGCGCTCGTCTGATCGCGCTCGTTGGCACTGATGACGACGGTGACCCGGTCTACGACGTCACGGAAACCGGATGGGCGCGCGCACGAGCGATCGCCTTCGAATGCGGCGTCAATCGCGAGACGCTGACCGAAGCGCAGGCGATCGCCCTGGTCACGGAGATCGTGGGGATCGCATGATCGCCCTACGCATCATCGAGAATCCCGGGCAGCTCTATCGCATGCCGAAAGGCGAGGCTGGAATCCAGCCTGGAGACATGTGGCGCGATCCCGTTTGGGACACCCCGGAGCGAGAATGCTGGGCGATTGTGTTACCCAACGGCACCGTGTTTCGCACCACCGAAACAGCCGGTGGCAGCGGTCAGATGTGGGACGTCACTGGCGAGCCACCTGACGTCACGATCAGCCCGAGCATCGACGATCGCGATCCGCAGCATCCCTGGCACGGATTCATTCGCAACGGCGTTCTCGACCCGTCATGAAAGCCTGGTTCGGTCGTCGTCTGCACACGTTCAGCGACTGGCTGCACCTGATCTCGCACCACATGATCGACGACCAGGACTGGCGCGGTCGCCTCGGCTGACCACCCCCATGCCACAGGCAAGGCCCTACAGCAGGTCGTTCTGGGCGATGTGCAGAAGACGTTCGTCAGCGTTGCGTGGCGTGCACCTGCCATTCCAAGGCGCCTGAGTGCCACGTGCGCTCCAGGCGTGCCGGCAACCTGGTTGCGCTGCGCTGCTGCCTGGCGGCGGCTACTGTCCTGAGCACGTTCGTCCCACCTGGCTGAAAACCACCCCGGCCCTCCCAAAAGACTGGCCCTCCAGAAAATCCCAGGCGATGCGGCGTGACCATGGTCGGTGTGTGCTGTGTGGTCGAGCAGCGGTGACGGTCGACCACACCGTTGCTCGTGCTCGCGGTGGGAGTGACGACTTGAGCAACCTGCGCTCGCTCTGCGATCTGCACCGTCGTGAGAAAGACGCGGCCGACGCTGCGGAGGGACGTCGGATCGTACGTGCGGCTTGGCAAGCATAGGAGGGCCGGTGGGTGGGGAGGGTGCGCCGGTGTCAGATCGTCGGGACCAGTGGGCTGGGTCGGTCGAAGCTCGCGAATGTTTTCGCGTTTTGGTGGACCGCTGCCCATCCGGCCATCGGGTCGCCCGACGGGGCCGTCAGTTGAGAGGCGCGGGCAGCCCCAGCTCAGCCAACTCGACGACGGCTTCGTCGACAGTAACCGCGCCACTCAAACCCCGGTCGGAACGGTCCAGATCAGTCTCCTTGATCCAGAACGAGTGAGTGCGCCACCACTTGTCGAAAAAGCGGCGGACCTGCTCGGGATCGTCGCCGATGACAACCCGACCCATGAGGCAGACCGGACCTGGCTCCCCTTCGAAGAGCGCTTCCGCGTAGTACATCACCCCACCGCGACCCGCGCCCGCAGTGGACGGCTCGTTCACGCCCATCAAGAGATCCGCTCAATGACCCACATGGCGGTAACGAGGTCGTACTCGACACGGCGATAGCTCACGCGTGATTCGTCGGATGGGCAAAAGGTGATGATGCCGTCACCCTCAACAAGCCAGCGCGTATCCGGCTTCTCGAGCAGTTCGTCCGAAATGAGCGCCCGCTGCGGCGCGCTCACGACGCGGACCCAACTCACCTGACCACCCCTGTATTCGGCTTGCAGCATCACGTCTGTCCAAAGCAGATGGCTAGTTTCCGCCATCAGACCGCAACCCGCGCCCGCACCGGTCCGATCCGCTCGGCATGGTCCAGGCGCAGCTGCTCGAGCTCGATGGCGGCGACCAGCTCCTCGGCGCGCCGGTAGGTCCGCTTCTGCTGCCGGTCGAGTGTCTCCAGTTGGAGCTCGAGCGACGTCGTGAGCCGCGCGTAGTGGTTCAGCTGCCGCTTCACCTCGAGCAGCTCGTCACGCATCGAGTTGAGGAGGCGGTCGGACCGCGCGTTCATGGAAAGAGGGCCGTCGAGTCGAGTGGTTCGATGCTGCGATGTTGACTGAAATTGGCGCTATGGTGCTCGACGGCCCCGTAGGAGGGGTGTGAGTTGGCTGGTTTAGAGATGCGCGCCGATGAGCGCGGCGGCGCCGATGACGGCGACGATCAGGGCGAGGAGCGCGACGACGAACGTCCGCGTGTCGATGCCGGCGCTCCGGTTCTCGGTCTTCTGGATGCCCGCTCCGGCTTGTTGTGCCTGCCACAGTTGGAGCGCGCGGAGGGCGATCGTGTCCGGATCCGCAGAAGCAGCCTTCTGCCCGGCCTGTTCGTATTGCGTCTTCCGCAACTCCGCGATGTCCTTCTGGATCGGCTCGAGCGCAGTGCTCAAGGTGTCCGCGACCGCGACTCTGGCCGCCTCCACCTGGCCGCGAAGCGCGTCCGCCTGCTGAGCGGCCACTTCGGCAGCACGACTGACGTTCTGCGTGTCGACCGTGCGGATGGCGTTGATTCGCTCGGTCTCGATGAGGCGGAGTTCTCTGGCATGCTGCGCGCGCAATTGAGCCATCGCTTCGACGTGTCTGACCTGGGCATCACGATATCGACCTTCGGCAATCCGCAGGTCATCCTGGCGCCGATCGTTGGCGGCAGCCAGGGCAATGACGTTTGCGGTCGGGTCGACGACGGGGGCGTTGTCGCGGTCGGTTGCCGGGCCGACCGAACCCTGCGCTTCAGGCATCGAAAGAGCTTATGTGCAATACCCAAATCGCGCGACAGCGGCGCCCGCGAGGAGCCGGAGACGATGCGCTCCACGACGACATCGATCTCCAGCTCCATGTTGCTGCGAGTCCTACGCGACCGGTGCGGGCGCGTTCGGGTTGCTGGTCACGCTGATCGCGGGCCCCGCCACCGCATCGCCGCCGATGATGTCGATCTCGAAGGCCGGCCCCGCAGGTGACACCACGCCATCGGTGTCGGTCACGGTTGTCTCGAGGTGCACGACGCCGAGCACCGCCGGCTGCGCAATCGCACCGGTGTAGGTGCCGTCGCCGTTGTCGGTGCCCGGGAACGCTGCCGCGTTGTCGTTGGTGAAGGCGATCTTCCCGGTGGTGTCCGGATTGCCGGCCGCGTCGAGCACCGGTGCGGTACCGAACGTGACCGGCTGGGTGTCGGTGTCCTTGAGGGTCAGGCTCACGATTGGTGGTCCCTTTTGTACGTCGTGCTGTCGATGATGATGTCGTCGGTCGTCTGCGTCATCGTCGTCGCGTCGCCGATGAGGCCAGTGCATGGTCATTGGGGCAGCGTTGCACCTCCGTGTGGTGGATTGTTTTGGGGGGTCGATGACCGACGGAGCCCGCGAAACGGACGCACCGTCTGGGTGCCATCAGCGAGCAAGAGCAGAACATTGCGCGGTGTCCCTTGCTGCCAGGAGGCTCGGGCCAGAACCATCACGGGCTCACCTCGGAGCAGATAGACGTTGCCGATCATGGCTTTTGGGGGGTCGATGCGCCCGGTTACGCGCCATCGTCGAACCGCACGCCGACCATGGCGTTCTCGATGCTGGCGCCGGCGCGCTGATGCGCCTCGGTGAGCAGCGCGGTGACGAATTCCTCGACGACATCGATCGACTTGATGATCAGCACGCCGTCCTCCTCGTCGCTGTTGCTGATCGCCGTGAGCTTGGTGATGAGATTGGTCGCCATATCGCGCGCTTTCATGCCTTCCCCTCCGTTGCCTCTTTCTGTGGGCCGACTGTGCTCATATCCCGCGACAGGTGGCTGTCGGGCCGCTCATTCCGCTCGCGGATCCGCTGCCCCAGCCTCACGAGCTGGAGATGGCGGAGAACCGCCGGCGACCGCCCGACGGTCGCGGCTCTACCGAGCTTCTTGGTGCGGCTGCTCATGCCAGTTCCCCCATTCGTATGGTTTGCCGTCGACAACGGCCCAGTGCTTCAGCCGGTTGACGTGTTGTGAGTCGAGCAGCCAGCAGCGCACCAAGAGATTGCGGCCGTTCGAGATCACGGTCGTGGTGCACTCGCAGCGCGTGGTGGTCATCGCTGCGCCTCCTCGTGAACGCCTTGCGTCGGATCGCCGGATGTGTTGGCGATGAACTGCGCCATGAACGCTCGCGCGCCTTCGGCGGGGTCGACGCCGCGCGCAACCCACTCGCGCGCCTTCGCTTCCCAGGGACCGACCTCGTCGATCCATGCGTGACGCTGCGCCACACTCGCTCCGTGCACCGCGGCTTCGCCGTGCAGGCGCACGAACACCGCGAGCTCGGCATGTCGCGCGATGCGGTCGTCGACCATCGACCGATCGAACCGTTCCAGCCGGATCGCGATCGTTGTCGCGGCCTTCGGTGGATCCAGTAGGGGCCGCTCAGCCCGCTCGCGCTCGTCTCGCGCGACCTGGATGCCGATGATCAAGCGCGCCAGGGACGGGAATCGATCATCGGTCTCGCCGAGCAGGATCACGGCGGTCATGACGTCCCCAAACACGAAGTGGTTGAGCGACTTTCGCCACTCCGACCAGGTCGCCTCCGAGCCGGCCACGATGCTATCGGGCCATCGGTTCATCGCCACGTGTCGGCATTCGCGGAAATCGTCGTCGTTCACGCTCGACCCTCCCTGACGGCCCTGGCCCGAGCGTCGTGTGGGTTCTCGCTCGGGATGACGACGGCCGGTGGGCGAATCCGGCCGATCGGCGTGCCGGCGCGGACGCGCTCGACGTCGCCGACGATGTTCTCGAGCCGCCCCGGCGACTCATTGCGCCGGGCGAGTTCCCGAATCCCAGCGAGGATGGCTTCGTCGTCGTGGCCGGCGGCGCTCAGAGCCTTAGCGGCCTTCCCGACCCGGCCCTTCATGCTCTCGCTGACCGCTGCGGCGCCCACGGCGCGACAGGAGTCGACGAAGGCGCCGACAAAGCCGCCACCGTTTCGCAGGACATCAATCTCAGCCGAAACGCCGCCGCGTGCACCACGAGCGTTAGCGAGTGGTGTTAACACGGGTTCGGGTTCGGGTTCGGGACTCCCCCCGCGCGAGGCATCATTTGCCATCGGTTTGCCATGCGTTTGCCATCGAGCCGCAGCGCCTTGCTTGCCTGCTTCGGAGCGCTTTTCCCGCAGTCCTGAATACTCGTCGAAGTCGTGATAGAGCCATCCACCCTCGACGACCTCCCACAAGCCGCGTTCGACGAGAATCGATATCAAGCGAGAAGGTGCATGGCTTCCTCGACCTTGGGCGAACCGAAGGGGCACACCTTTCGGCACGAAACCGTCGCCGCGGCGTAGTGCCTGGGGTTGGCAGAACAGCCATAACCCCGCTGCCGCTAGGTCCATTCCAACGAATTTCGGGTTATCGTCGAGTCGGTCATCGAGACGGCCCCAACTCAAGGCATTCGCGGTCGCGCATCGCTGTCAACCAACCGCGGCATGCGGGTGCTCTTCATTTGGGTCCCGCTCCGGAAGTTGACCGGAACCTAAGCACCAGAAAGACCGCAGGGCTCCGTGGCCGCGCCGCATCTGGAGCCCATCGATCAAGGCGGGGCGGTCACCTCTGTGAGACCCGAAACGTCCGTTGTTCCGCAAGGCACGTTCGAGCCCACAGACATGACATATGGCGCGCGGTCGCCTGGCCAGCGTCTCCCACGCAGCAGTAAATTGTCGCGATCCCACCGAGATTCCGAGATCTCCGAGCTCCTGCGCGGTGCGGCCCCTGTATTCCTCGAGATCGCCAATACGCACCAAGCGATAACGACCAATTGTCACTGTGACAAGCGCGCGCTCGTCGATCAGCCGCCGCAGGTGAGTGCGCGAAACTCCGAGCTGATCAGCAGCTTCGGGGAGGGTGATGCAGAGCGGAGTTAATGCCATGTCGGACGCGAATCATCAGCCCCCTCCGGTCGCCGGCGCAAGGCCATTTTCGAGGGGCCCTGTGTACAACCCTGTGCATAACCCGAAGCGTGCTACATCGCGCTTGGCGAGTGATCCACCATGACCCAACTGTGTTTAAAGTTGTACAGATGTTGTCAGCGGCGGAAAACGTCGTCCATCGCCGCGACCGCCTCGCGCTGCATCGTCGGCGTCACGTGCGAGTAGAGATCCAGCGTGATCCCGACGTTCGAGTGACCGAGCATCTCCGCGGCGACCTTCGGATGCACGCCTCGGCCGAGCATCAGCGTGGCTGCGGTGTGCCGGAGGTCGTGAAAGCGGATCCGCGGCAGTCCGGCCGACTCGAGCAGCGCGTGGAACCGGTCGTCGAGCTTGTTGCGCGCGATGAAGCCGCCGGTGAGGTTGGCGAAGACGAGGCCTCGGTCATGCCAGACATTCGCCGCCGCGATGCGTTCCTCGAGCTGGGCGGCGCGGTGCCTCCGGAGCACGTCGACGGCGACCTCGGTGAGCTCCACGCGCCGGCGCGACCTGGCGGTCTTCGGCTCGGTGATGACCTTGCCGCTCAGCGAGCCCGTGACCCGCAGCCACCCAGCCTCGAGGTCGACGTCAGCCCAGCGCAGCGCGAGCAGCTCGCCCTGGCGCATGCCGGTGGTCACGGCGACGACCAGGAGCGCCTCGAGGCGATCGCTGTGCAGCGACTCGAGCAGCTCGCGAGCCTGCGCCGGCGACAGCGCGGCCATCTCCCGCCGGACGATCCGTGGCGGATGGGCGAGCGAGGCGACGTTGACCTGGAGCAGCCGCCACTCGACCGCCTGAACGAGCGCGCGGTGGAGCACGGCGTGGATCCGGCGCACCGTCGCCGGCGCGAGGCCACGCGCGAGCAGCTGCCCATAGGCGCGCGAGACGTCGCTCGGCGCGAGCCTCCGGAGCTGGAACTGGCCGAGCAGCGGCGCCAGGTGGAGGCGGATGTGCTCGCCCTGCCGGCGCCAGGTGCTGTCGCGCAGCTGCGAGCGGCTGCCCTCATGCCACTTTGCCAGGTACTCGGCGACCGACTCCCGCGCCGCCGGCCGGTCACCGCGGTCGCGAGCGACGAGTGCCGCGCGGAGCTTGCCTGCGACCTCGGCCCGGGTCTTCCCGTACAACACCGGGCGTTTGACCTTCCCGTCGACGACGATCGAGTAGCGAGCGACCCACAGCCCGTCGGCGCGCGGCTTCGCGCTGACCGTCCCCTCGCCGTTGACCCTTCTCACGACCGGAGAATAGCCGTTCCGAGTGGACTGTCACAGCGGCTGTCGCAGTCGGCCGCGAGCGTTCTAGAATCTAGAATCTAGCTAGATTGGAAATCCCTTGCTGCGATTGGGTTTTCCGGAGCGAGAGGGATTCGAACCCTCGATGGGCGTTTCCACCCATACCGCATTTCCAGTGCGGCGCCCTCGGCCAACTAGGCGATCGCTCCTCCCCGATTGTATCCGCGACCTGCGGCCAACCCCTGCCGGGCGACGACTGGCGGTTTCACCAGGACCCCGTCTCGGGTATCTACCATCTCAGCAACACTTCGCCTCAGGGAGAACCTCCGTCATGTGCGTCCTGTTCGCCTTCCTGCTGTTCACGGCCCTGCTTTTCGGGTTGGGTTTCGCGCTCCACGTCCTCTGGTGGATCGCCTTCATCTTCTTGATCTTCTGGCTCATCGGCCTGGCCGT
>QGNH01000584.1_pt1 | contig 42853 bp, 59 predicted proteins | sample 1735481 | NCBI WGS metagenome assembly QGNH01 (sample SAMN09239004, study PRJNA386568) | Viral metagenome, whole genome shotgun sequencing project. | reverse complement strand
TCGTCCCAGGGTCAGAGGGTTGCCAGTTCTTGAAGCGGGCCAGCTCGTCAATCTTGGCGACATGGTGCTTGACCTCGTTCGCCAGGACGGCGCGGAGTCGGTCAACCTCGCGGGATAAAATCTTCGCATCGGAATCGGACCCAGACAGATTGATGTAAGCTCGCATCCTCTCCATCACCGAATCAACCATCTCTGCTTCGCTCATATTTTATTCCTCTCGCCCGCTGCGCGGGGTGGGGCGGCTGGTTCGGAGGGCATGATTCCGTTGGCCGCTCGACACTGAATGGCGGCGTAGCGCATCGCCTTGCTAAACTCGGGGAAGGAGCCTTCGCCCGGATTCGGGCCAGCTGCCGAGTCAAAGCATTTCGCCATGTCCTCCCGGGCCTCTGCGGCAGACTCCCGAAGTGCGGCGGCGATGACGGCTCTAGCCGAAGGGTCAAGACGCCCAGGCATCGCCGAATCGTGCGCCACTTCTTGCGCCTGAAAATCGTATTTATCCACGGTCTTCCCCCTGCTTCTGTGCGGGTTGGGCGAGGGTATGAGACGCAAACAAAATTACCGCGTCCCTGAATGATTGGTCCGGGTCATTCTCGGGAACTTCTCCATTGGCGATTGTTTCCAACGCCTCCCGCGCCCGCTCCAATTCCTGAGACTGGCGGCGGAGTTCTTCGCGGAGGGAGTCTATCTCCACCCAGGCGCAATCGCTACATCGGAACCTCCGGTGTTCAATGCAAGTTCTCCCAGAAAGACTATCCTTGTCGAACTTGCTCATATTTTATTCCTCTCGCCCGCTCGGATAGCGGCGCGTAAACGGTACGTCGATTTCTGCCAAGCCTTGAATGCGTCTGACGACTCCTTCAATGCCCTTCTGTATCGGTTCCAGTGCGCCGTTTCAGACTCCTCGGCATTCCATACGGCGTTCTTGGTGATCTTCATTTATTCCTCTCGCCCGCTGCGCGGGGTGGGGCGGCGAAGTTCAGTGATGCGAGCGGAGCAGAAGTTCAGAATGACGCCCGCGACATTCCACGCCGCGATGTGTAGCGTCCTGCCGTTCCTCATGGCCTTGGCGTGATGTTCGCAAGCGTTGACCTCGATCTGCGCCCGCTCTCTTGCTTCCTCGAACGCCTCTGCGGCAGACTCCCGAAGGGCGGCGGCGATGGCGCGCTCAGAGTAAACCTTGTCGTCATCCATCAGGTACGCGAACAACTTCTCGGCGGCTTCTTCGTATTTATCCACGGTCTTCTCCCTGCTTCTGTGCGGGTTGAGCGGCGGGGAGAATCGTCCCGCAATCGGGGCATATGAAGTCTCCCTCGTATCCTTCTTCGCGCGTGTCAAGATGGACGGTCCACCCGAAATGGAACTCACGGCCATGACGCCCGAGTAGTCCGCACTTAAAAGCCACCCACAAGCTCATAGGCGCGGGTCCCGTATAGCCGCAAATCCTGTGCCAGATGAACGACGAGATTTCGTATTTCACGGTTTCTCCGGTGCGGGTTGGGTGAGGGCGGCTGTTATTTTCGCCATCGTCGCCCTGACTCCGCAATCGCAAGGCATGATTGGCGACGCTCCCGCACACTCTCGATGATGACTGACCCGCGACGAATCGAACCATCGCTCTGCCAGGATCAACGCCTCCCGCGCCCTCTCCAATTCCTGAGACTGGCGGCGGAGTTCGGAGGCGATGATATCGTGCATCCATCCGGGCGGGGAACCTTCCGACTCGATCGCCCGCATGGCCTCGTCTAATTCTTTGCTCATCGATCATCCCTCCCGGGCCTCGGCCCTGGCTTCTTCGCGCTCGGCGCGGATCTCGGCCGGCGATGGGCAATCGCAATCCGGCGCCGGGTCGATGATGTACGCGCCAAACAGCCATCCGCGCAACTGCCCCAACAGTGTCCCGTCCGTTCCGTAGATAGGATGGTTCGACGCGCACTCGTCCGGGCAATCCGGCGGAAAAGCGCGGTCGAAGTCGGCCTCGCTTACGTTGTCGGGCAGGCGCCCGTCGCGGCTCACGGCTTCGCCGTCGCGATCATCGCGCGCAGGAATTGCTCGATCTGAGCCTTGAGAGTGCGGCCTTCGCGCTTGGCGATGGGCCGCACGGCGTCGATGATCTTCTTTTCAAGTCGGATCGGATATGACGTTTTCGTGGACATAGTGTCTCCTGTATGTAGCGTATTGTAGCACGTTCGCGTCACCTTTGCCACCCCATTTCCCTCAACAACTTCGCCTCCACCGCATCCGCCAGCCGTTGCGCCTCCCACGTCGGCCGGCGCCTAAGCCGAATGACTAGGCACCTGATGCGAACGGCGCGCACCATGGTCACGGCTTCACCGAATGCAACCGCATAAGATCCTCGGCTATGATCCGGGCGGCGTCTCGCTCCTTGCGCGCCGTCGTCAGGGCTTCGCTCAGGCGGTCGCACAGGTTCGCCATGCGGCCCAGCATTTCCCGGCGTTCCTTCGCGGCCTCGCAACAGCTCGCGCCCAACGCCTCGCACTCTTTGCAGAACATTTCGCGCCTCCTTATAATTTCGGCCAGCCTTCCCCGAAGTGCTTCTTAGCGGCTTCGCGCAATCTTTGGAGTCTCAATATCTCGTCGTCAAGGTCGCAAAAGTGAATAGAATCCTCATCCTCTCCACCATTGAAGAAGCGCGAATACTGGACGCATCCGTCCCATTTAGCATGAGCGCGATACGTTACGTCGGCGAATTCCGTTTCCGTGACTTCGAGCCAATGGCTCTGCGTCTTGGATTTGTCTATCTCCCACGTCATACGCCTCCTTACGGCCACGGCTTCGCACACGCCACATGAACGCCTCGCGGATCTCGACAGTCAACCGGCCCCGCGGCCAGCCATAGCCTCGCCGCGGTACAGCCCGACAGGGCCCCCGCCAGCAGGGCCACGGCTACCAAGCGGCCCATAGTACCGTCAGGGCCAGCCCAACGGCCAGCCCGGCCACGTCGGCCCAGTCGCCCCACGGCCAGTCCTGGGCGGCTTGTACGGCGGCTTCGAGGGCGTCGGCGGCGTTATTCATCGAGAACCGCCCCAGGTCAGTCGATGATCCTGGCAAAAGTAGACGCGGCTCGGCGCATCGGCGTCGTACCATCCGACGTACCATCCGAAACGCTTGCAGAGTACCAGGCAGCGAATGAATGAGAGCATGGCCTAGACCTCCTCGCCGGCGGCGCGGAGGGTCGCCAACGCCACCTGCTGAAGCCCCATGACGGTAGACGCTGGGTTGGCCATTGCAATGACTTTGAGCGCGTCCAACATCGGGCCGTGCGAATTGATGGCCCGCACGAGGAGCGCGGCATTATTCGCGTTCATCGCTTTCAGAGGCATCCGCAATTCAGCCACGCGGCATCCTTCCGGCCCTTTAATGTAGATGGCGCCTGACGGCATGCAAACAGCGCGCCAGGGCCGCGCCGTTTCTGTCGGGTATGCCCACGGCAACGGCGACGAATTCACGGCCTGCGGCTTGGCCCAGTTCATTTTCCCGTATGAGCGAGCCGCCTTGTTGTACGTAATCGGAGTAATGGCGACGGCCTGGCCCGGCGACGGCTTCGCGGCTTGCGGTTCCAGGCGTCCCAAGGCTTTCATCCCCGCCTCGCGGCCCTTATCGTATGCCACGGAGCGCGGAGAGCCGGGATCGTTGTCGTAGGTCATGCCCATGTCGCTGTCGGCTTCCTTGAATCCGAGAGCGTAGGCTTGTTTCAGCGTGTGCGGCTTCACGGCTTGCGTCTTGCCTTTCGTTTTCATTTCGCGGCCTCCTTTCGCTTCTCGATGATTGATACTTTCCAAGAGAGGCAGATATCCTTGCCGCACTCCCCGCATACGGCCCATTCCCCGGCGTCCAACATCCCGGCTTCTTTCCCGTTACACTCAAAGCCAGCCGTCCCGCCGTCCTGCCATGTCGTCTGATGCTTCGGCGCCTCTTTCTTTTTCACTTTCCCGCCTCCAATTGTTTCAGCGTCTTATGCGCGCGTAGTAGCTCCCGGCGCTCGGCCGGATACGTCTCGATGGTCGGGAGCTGGACCAGTCCGCGACATGCGGCCGGCGTCCCGCGGTAGCCTTCATCCTCAACCGCGACGATTCCGCCGGCCGCGTCATAGAATACGAACACGCGGCGCGGGTTTCCGTTGTTGTCGTTGGTGCAGCGGAGGTGCTGGTACATGGTCGCCGGCGCCGACGGGCCGCAGTTTCCGCAACGGCCTGAAACATGTAGCGGGACGGTCTTTGATCCGCAGGACGTGCATGGTGTGTTCATATACGCGCCTCCTTAATGTTCGTCAGTAGTTCGTTATTCGCCAGCACTCGCGCCCGAATGTCCCGCGCGTCCGCGCCTTCCAGGCTGGCCCAGGTCCGCATTACCCAGTCCAGAAGATTCGACGAATGGGCCAGGGCCTGACGCATTTCCGGCGCCGCCGCGAACAGCGGGCCGAATTCCCGCCGCTGTTCTTCCGAGAGACTCGAGGCGAATGTCGCAATGCGGCTGCGGAATTCGTCGCGCCCGTTGATCCCGAAACCGTCATAGGAAAGGCTCTTGAAATGTTCCATGGCCTAGATCCACCCATGCCGCAGCATGTAGCCGCCGTCAGTCTCCGGTCCGTGATCGCCATTGCGCCCGCGGGTCCATGTCTTATCGGCAGAACGTAAAGCGCTAGCCGCGCCCCGGGGCCATAGGGCGCAACCCAGGGAGTAGACGACATGATAATCCATGTCCATGCCGCAACCGCGAACAATCAAAGACCATAGAGACGCCGTCGCGGGCAATCGGGGGATACCGCATGCCTTTGAGACATACGGGGTCAGGTATACCGTTTTATTGTCGCGGATCGCGTACACGTCGATATGCCGCGTCATACCGGATTTTGAGACATGGCGCAGGACCGTATAGACTATATCGCCGGGGCTCAAAATCTTGAGCAGTTCGGCGCGGGCTTCTTCTTTTTCCGTCATTTTCACGGCTGATTTAGTCGTCATTTGTTTTTCTCCTTGCGTTTTAATTGCGGGCGGTTAGGCTTCCAGAATGGCACCGCGCGATATCGAGAACACTTGACCGCGCAGGGCTTGCATAGCTTCGAACCTACTACCACGCCGGGACTCGAAATGATAGGCGCTTCGCCCCGTATCGGCTTCATCCATTCCGGTGCTGCAAGCCGGATAGGTCCGGCCATTGTCAAGGTATCGGGCCGTCGAGCGACAATCCATAGAACGGTTTACGCGGTAGCCAAGCGCCGCGAACCTTGCGACGAATTGCGGGATCGTTAGAATCTCGCAACCTGAATTTATCCGGTGCTGTATTTCGATTCGGAGCGCTTCATTCATTTTATTTTCTCCCACATATCAGTTATGCGGCCCGTCAAACGGCGGCCTGGAGCGCGGCGGTTAGGCCGTTTTCAGTCCCAGCGATGCGGCATAGTCGCGCGCCTCTTTCTCCGTCGCCCAAGTCACGCGCTTGACGTTGCAGAACCCCGGACCGAATGACGCGATGTTTTTAGCCGTCTTTTCGTCCACTGGGGCGCCGTCTTTCATGGTGAATGATAGCCGAATGTCCACCGATCCGACAAAGGACCATGAGCCGGCGGGATTCTTGATAAGGACGTTTGACGGCAGCGCGCGAATGGTCCGCAATGCGTCTTTCATTTCTCCCATATCAAATCCCCCTCACTTGCCTAAGATATTCCAGCTCCCGCAAGTCTCCCCGCTCATAGGCGGAAATGACGCGCGCACGGAATTCGGCCCGCATGCGGCGCGGCCGATAGTAGGCCTGGACGGTGGCGACATGGGCGCGGTGTTCCGTGAGTGTCGTCATGTTAGTAACCCTCTCCATCCGTCAAAGGAACGATAGCGCGCCAGTCATTCGGCCGCGGTTCGCGCGCTTGCTGCATGCGGATAGACTTTGCCATACTCGCGCGGTTCGGCCATACCTGGAATGTCGTTTCACTGTTAAACGATAGCCCTACTTTGCGCGCGGTACGATCTGGCGCCGCATGGACGTAGCCTATGGTTCGGCCGAATGGCATTGAATAGCGTTTCACTTGGTCCCCCGCGCGGCCGGAATTCCGATGATATGATAGGCCGCGCGTCCGCGACGATTGATCGTATACTCGCATAGGTAGCAAGTCAGGACCGGGAAACCGAACGATAACCGCGCCAGCATCACGCTACCGCAATTTTGGCATCGCGGGATTTTCTTATAAGAGGAGGATTTGTAAGCCATGATTATTTGTCCCCCTGCGCGCCCTGCTCCGCACGGAGGATGGCGGCGCGCATAAGCTCTTGCGAGATAGGCAAGCAAGGAATGCGGCGCAAGATATCATGGCAGCGCGTTGTTAATTGATCCCGCGTGAATTGGCCGCGAGTAGAAAATCCGGCCGATATCATGCCGGACGGGAAGGTATCGGAATTAGAATCGTAGAAATGTATCACGCCATCGGCCAACGTGGTAGTTTCCCGATAGAACAATTCAAGCTTGCCGATCCCGCCCGTTTTCTGAAAGAACGCAATATATTCTTGCGCCAGCAAATCGGCCGTATCCCAACACCATTTAGCGGAATCGAATTGCGGCGCCGTCTTTACTGTCTCTCTCTTTCCCATTTCGCTACCTCCCGCGTCTCAATGTCCTGCTTCTGTATTTAATTGTAGTAGGTCCGCTACTACTTGTCAAGGGTTATTTTTGCGCGGCGCTTCTAGCCGTCAAGTCTTTATGAATTACGATCCCCTCGTCAGGATCCCGATACCATCCGATACCGTACTGCTTATGCTTGATCCATGCTTTAGCTTTGCGCCAGTCTACGCCTTTACGCCCGTTCGGGAATACCACTTGCCAAAATCTCAATGGCGCGATATCCATCAAACAGCCTTCAGTCCCGGGAGTATTCATAACCGTGGATTTTATTTTTATCACGCGGTTATGAGCATGAAAAAAATATACGTCTTTATCCGCGCGCCCGGGCTCAGGCTGAAAGCCTAAGAATTCAAATGGCCACTGAACACTCATTCGACCGCCCGACTAGCCTGTAAGGCTTCAGCTTTAGCTAACCGCTTTTCGCCGGCTTCCATTTCCGCTTTAGTACATGGGCGCCCTAGCCATTGATAAGTTTTTCCATCCGCTCCGCCATTCGATTTAGGAGCGCATAGTTTTTTGTGTTCGATCCGTCTAGCCTCTTTTAGCGCTAACACTCGCGCCCATAAAGCAAGCGGCATTCCTTCATATTCTGCGGCAGCTTCCATCAGCTCATGCGCCTTATCGTCTACCGTGACTTTAATTACCTTCATTTTATAGTACCCCCATTAGGCCCTGATTGTACCACGTTTCACGGATTTTTGAACATGGATTGATGGGCGATTGTTGACAAAATGACCTATTTCCCATGAGCGCGCATTGGCAACAATCACAGTAACAACACCTAGAAACATACATATATACCCTGCGACCCCATAGGACCCTTATACTTATACCCATACATCTGAAAGATATGTATTAGTATAAGGGGAGTAAAGTATATATGGGTGTTTCTGGGCGTTGTCGCTGGGCAATTGTTGACAATGCTTTTTTTTGTTGAGTTTTTTTGTCACGGCTGACAACGGCTATTGGAAAAAGGAATGTCCGCGTGTTTCATCTCCAGCGCGCGCCCGTCGAAGAATGGCCGATAATGCGCCAGTCGATCCACGGCGCCGCGGTATGAGCTGGCCGGCGGATCGTCTCGTACCAGTCCGCAGCATGGCCGGAAACGATTGCCAATTTAGAAAATGGGGCACGATCCTACCTGAAATGGGCAGAATGACGTTTGACGCATCTCCGTCGCGCTGGATGAAACACAATAAGGATTATCGTTAGCCGTCGTCGAGGATCGTAGCGTAGGACGGTCGCGCAACAGCGCGGCGCGCGCATACCCTCGATGCCTGCCGTCCATGCGCCACGGATTGAAAGGATTGTTTTTTACCAGGCCAATAGAATCCGACTATGAGCCCGGGCGATGGAACCATGCCCCCGTGCGTTTGTTATCTCGCGTACTGAACTTTGTCAAAAAAACAAGGATGTATTTCTATTGTATTTTAATTGTATTGGTGCTATAATTCGTTCATAAATGAAACTAATCCCACTCACCCAGGGCAAATTCGCGAAGGTTGACGACGGCGACTTTGGTTTTTTACAACAATTCAAATGGAGAGTCCGGTCCAGCAAGAGATGCTTCTATGCTGTGAGGACGGAATATCTCACTGACGGGAAACGAAAAATAATTCGGATGCATCGAGATGTTATGGGAGTGACGGGCGCAGAAATAATCGATCACATCAATCACGACGGCCTCGATAACCAAAAATCGAATTTAAGAATTTGCACCAACGCGCAGAATATGCGGAATAGAAGTGGATTAAGTAAAAATTCAACAAGTGGATTTCGCGGAGTTTCTTTCTGCAAGCAGACCGGGCGATGGAAAGCGCATATTCGAGTGGATCTTAAAAAAATACATCTCGGGCGTCACGATACGCCGGAACTTGCTTATGCCGCTTATCTCGTGGCAAACAAAAAATACTTCGGTGCGTTCGGGGGATCGCTGTGAAGAAGAAAAAAAATCTGATTGACGGAAACCCTGTGCTTTGCCCAGGCAACAAAGACCTGGACAGTTTTCTTTTCCCTAAGATGCTTGGCTCGTTCCAGCCTGCCGCCATCCGCAAGTGGCCTGTCGAGAAGTTGCGCGAACGATATCTGTCGGCGCTAAACGCCTCCATGGGCAACCATTCCCTCGGAATGTTTTTCTGCTGTTGGACCCAAGAGCAGTTCGACGCGATAATGACGGATGCGTTTGCGAAAAAAATCTCCGCGCTGAGAGCGTCTCTTGCTGACAGGGCGCTTATGATAATGCATACTGGAATGGGTCTGGTGGGGGATGGGGGTGCGGCTGCTCCTCCGAGCGTCACCGCCGCAATGGCTAAAGTCGTGGAGAACATGAAAAATCCTGATGGCACTCTCGGCGTGGCGAAGAAGGCCTATAAATTAACGGTCAATGGGCTCCAGAGGCCGAGCGCGCCCACTCCGAGCGCCGTGGTGCCGAGCGCGCCGCGCAGAGGGCCGGGGCGACCTAATCGCGAGGCGGCGCCCGAGGCCGCGCCGTGAACAAGCGCCAGCGTAAGAAGCGGCGATGGCTCTACGTCCCGAAGAAGATGCGAAAGAATTTCATCGATGACACGAATCTGTATTTTCGAGTCGGAGATTGGGATTGCTATGGGCCAATGATAACGGTCAAGATATCTAAATGAGTCACACGAAAGAATCCCTCCAAGAATTCCTCGTCCGCGAAACCGGCGGTCGGGTGGTCATCGAGGTCCTGTACCCTCAGGCGGGGGTGAATGTGCCGTGCGTCAGGTGCGAGGACGAGTTGGGGCAGATGCTTTGCGAGATATTCGGGATTTGGCCGAGTGATAGCTGATGGCGCGCGGCTATCATTCTAGAAAACCCGACGCCTCCGGCGGTGAGCAGGAAATTGTCCTCGCGTACACGCCGCAGCCGAAGCAGAACATATTCCATTCGACGGTCGCAGACGTAATCCTGTTCGGCGGCTCCGCCGGCCCGGGCAAAACGACCGCTCTGCTGATGGACGCGCTGATCTTCGTCATCGAAAATCCAGGCTCAACGGCCTGCCTGATGCGCCGCACCTTCCCCGAGCTTGAATCGAGCCTGATACGCAAGTCCCAGGAGATGTTCCCGCCCGAGTTCTGCCGCTACAACGACGCGAAGCACCGATGGACGATCGACACCGGAGCGGCCCGGTCGTATGCGGTTTTCGCCCATGCCGAGCGCGAGGCCGACGTTCTCAAGCATCGTTCGGCGGAGTGGCAGTATCTCGGTATCGACGAGTCAACGTCGTTCACCGAGTATATGTTCGAACAGCTCCTCATTCGCGTCCGAGGCTCCACTTCGGGGCAACCGCCGCGGGTGCGGCTCTGCTCGAACCCCGGCCTTCTCGGCCACGGCTGGCACAAAAAGTATTTCGGCATCGTCGCTCCGGGCGAGAAGGGCGGGCATGCTCCGTTCGTGACGTGGCGACCAGCCCGCGCGCCAGGGGCCAAGTACGACCCGCCCTCGCGGTGCTTCATCCCGGCAACGATCTTCGACAATCCCGCATTGCTGGCCGGCGACCCGACGTATCTGGCGAAGCTCGAAGCCCTGCCGGAAGGACAGCGACGGATGCTCCTCTACGGCGAGTGGGAGGGGTTCGCGGGGCAGTATTTCTCGGAGTTCTCCCGGGGCATCCACATGGTTCCGTACAAAGAGCCGCCGCGCCACTGGAAACGATACCGTAGCGTGGACTTCGGATTCGCCAAACCGTTCTCCTGCCATTGGCATGCGATCGATGAGCGCGGGCATTGCTTTACCTACAAAGAGGCGTACAAGGTCGGACAGCGCGATGGCGAGCAGGCGAAGCTCATCAAGAAAATGTCGGTCATGGACAGCACGGATCCGCGCGCCGAGAAGGTGCCGGAGGAATTCGAGTTCACCGTGGGCGACCCGCGCCAGGACGTGAAATCGAAAGACACCGGAATCACGACGCAGGAAAATTATCATAAAGAAGGCGTCCTGATTTTTCCGGGAAGTAATGCCCGCGTTCCCGGCTGGGGCGTGATGCGCCAATGGCTGTCGATAGACCCGGATACGGGGACTCCGTGGTGGACCATCTCGGACACATGCCCTGAGCTGATTCGCGAGATCGAGGAAGCCGTATTCGATCCGAACAAGCCCGAGGACCTGGACACTCGCGGCTCGGACCACGCAATCGATGACTGTCGATATTTTTTCATGGCCCGTCCGGCGCCGTCAGGGGCCTTGAAAAAAGATGACGGGAAGGCTAGACTAGATGCAGGAAGCCGCGCGGAGTGGGAAAACGTGCGGAAGATGCAGGATGGGGTTGCGTCGGACGCAAATAAGCGTGGAAGCATCTTGCAGGGGTTCAATGATTGATAGAGAGGGAATTCCAATGTATGGGGTGGCGGCGCCTCCGCACGGTCCTCCTTGCTCGATTTGCGGAAATTTCATAAACGGAACGATGATTGGGACTGGAGATGGGGCTGGATCGAGTTTCGCGCATCTCTCCTGCTATCGAGGGCTTGGTTCACGCTCCCAGCTTCCGTGGCTTTACGACGCTCCGCGCGCCGACTGGCAGAACAGAATTCTAGACTGGTGGAGGAATTGGTGAAATTATTCTCGACGCTGTTCAATATCGCGACTCTACCTGTCACCGTCGCCCTCGATACGGTTTGTGTCCTTGCGGATGCGAGCATGGACAAAAAGATTTTTGAACGCACGAAAGAAAAGTGCGCCGACATCGATTCGGACCTGGAGTAATTATGGCCATCACCCGCGCCGACATCGCCGGAGCCTTGAAGCTGATCCACACGAACAACCTCTCCAACCGCCGGGGTCATCTCCACAACATGATCTCCGCCGAGCATCCCGCGCATGAGGTCGCGAGGGTCATGTGGGATTTGCATACCTACGACGGGTGGGATGAGAACAAGCATCTCGACGCTCAGGCCAGCGGCCCCGTCACGCGCAAGAAGCGCCCCGCCTCCAGGAAGAAGTGACCGCCGCCGAGGCCGCGGCTCAGATAGCCTCTCTGAGCGCCGCGGCCCAGGCGTCGTATAGCGCCGGTACTCTTACGGGGCCGGGCGTTTTTAGTCTCGATCAGCTCGTGTCGATGGGAAAGGCGAACGCCGGGACGCCTGCGGTGGCGGCAACTCCTGATTCGTATGATGCGAACGGGAATTTTGTTCCAGGAACTCCAGGCACTCCTGCCGTGGCCGCATCCATGTTCACCGCTCCTCAAATAAATCAGGAGTGGGAGTCTCAAGGCGCCGCCAACACCGGAGCGCTTATTTCCGGCGGCGGGAATGCGTCTATCACGGCGACTGGGCTCCAGGCCGGATACTATCAGGTGCCCGGTCAGGCGGGCGCGGAATACTACGACCCACACTCCGGGCAGGCGTCGTCGGAATTCGTGGCGTGGGCAAACTCTGCGACACCAGATGCCCTCACGGCGGCGTTCATCCCGTCTGAAGGTGGCCCGCAGGCCGCGAACGATGCGAATCAAATGCCCGCGCAGGCGGCGGCGAATTTCACCGCAGAGGCCGCACTGATAAATGGCGGTATGTCGAACGAGGACGCTCAGAACGCCACGCTGGGCATCGGCCCGAACCAGCAGTTCGTGGCGGGCGCGAACGGCCAACAGGAAACGATGGTGCAGGCGATGGCGCCGCAGACTGGCGGCGGCGAGCGCGACGTATCCACTGGTTCCTCGAAGTACATTTTCGTGAGCCCCGACGGAGTGAAAACATTCCAGGGATATTGGGCCGATCCAAGCGCACCGGGAACGCCTGTCCCGTATGCGGACGTTGCAGCAGACACGCAGACCTCGGAAGACTCGCTGAACACGCATAATCAGGATGCGTATGCCGCTCTCCAGCAGGAGCGCGTCATCGCGGCGGCGACCGCCGCGGGTGTCGATCCCGGCACGGTCTTGAAATACGGGACCGGGCTCGGAGACGCGACGACGATCCAAAACATCGCTAACACCGGAATCAGCGCGGCGCAGACGAGCGAGATAGCCGCTACTTACGCGCGCATTTCTGACCCAGCCGAGCAAGCGGCCTATCTCGCGGCGCAGGATCCCGGAAACCTGACGCCCGCGTTGCGCGTGGCTCAGGGGCTGACTCCTGAGAAGATCGCTGAAAAAAACTGGATGACGAAGAACGCGCTTGCCCCGGTCGTGACGTGGGGGAGCGCGGCCCCGTATGGCGACACTAGCGGCGGTCAGGTGAAAACGACTTATGGCGACGTGACGCAGACGGACGCCAAGACTGGCCGCTCGGTCATGTTCGGCAACGTGATTACGAAGATGGAGTACGTCGCGCCTCAAGGCCGCGGTTCGTTCGATGTCGCGATGCGCCGGCTGGGCGGCGGGTTGTACGGTGGTTTTATTGGCTTCATCGCGAGCTTCGGAAACACTCTCGGCGTGGTCGCCGGGGCCGCGTCCGGGTCCGGGTTCCTCGGTGGAATAAAAACCAGCTTCAAAAATCCGACGGGCAATCTCAGCAAGTCGGGATGGGGCGCTCCGGCGAACCCTGCTGCGGAAGGAATTCAAAACGTGGGCATCGATCTGGCCGCAGCGGCGCTGGAGGGGAGTACTGGACTTTTTGGAGGCGCGCTGATTGGGTCTGCTCTCGGCTTCATCCGCAATAACGGGCAGGGCGGCGCGGCCGGTGCTGAGAGCGGTGCCATATCCGGCGGGCTCGCGGGCATGTTCGGCGCGGGGCGTCAGTGGAATGGCGGCGTGGATTTCAGGCCGTCGCCTGCGGTCGCTCCAGGCGCTTCGATGTGGACTGGGCCGACTGTGTAATTCTCCGTTGACAATTCTTCGGGCGTAGGCTACAATTCCGTCACACGATGTTCATAACCGATCGCGTCCTCGACATCATCCTCAAGGCCAAAGACGAGTCCTATCTATTGGCCGTCAGCGCGAAGGACGCATCCCACGCTCTTGCCGTCGCATCCCTACAAAATGAAATTCTTGGGTTGAAGCGCACGGCAACTATTTTGGAGGAGCAGTTACGCTATGAGCGAGCCCGAGCGGACGGTTTGGTTGATCGTTTGCTTGTGCGCGATGCTCGTGTTGCGGCGGTCGCTCCTTCGGCGGTCGCGGCGGCGGTTCATAAAGACGCCGAATCGGTGAAGGTCTTGTCGAAGATTTTCGACGAGATCAATCTGACGGGCGTTGACCTCCCCCCGAGCGAGCAGCGCGCGGTTGACGTGGCCGGCGGAACCGCGGTGTCGGCCGGCGCGCACTCGGGAGGGTACTGATGTTCCAGGCAGGAGCCCAGTCGCCCGATATCGCCAAGTGGGATCCCGCCGCTGACCTGAAAAAATACATCCCTATCGCGCAGCTCCAGCGCTCCGCTTTCGACGTGCAGTTTTACCGATCGATCCTTTTCTACCTCGGCATCCACTGGATCAAGTTCGATTCAGCTAAGTATTCATGGGGTCCGATGACGTTGCCGAACTGGTTCCCGAAGAATCAGACCAACAAATACGCGGTGGCTTGTGACGGCATGAAGGCGGTTCTTGAGCAGGCCCGGCCCACGATCATCTACTCTCCCGGCACGTCGGATGAGGCGGATATCGCCGCAGTTGATGCCTGCGAATCCATCTCGTCGGTCATCGACACCGAGGTTGACCAGGAGCGCCTGCGCTCCGAAGCCAGCGCGCTCATCGCGCTGACGGGCAACGCCTTCGTCACCGACGGCTACGACATGAGCCCGATGAACGGGACGAAGGATGTCCAATCTCTCGCCTGCCTGACGTGCGCGACCGTCGGCCAGCCGCAGGAGATGGGCAATCAGTGTCCGAAGTGTGGCGGCTCGCAGTTCATTCCCGCCCTCGACCGCAAGACCGGCGACCCGATCACGGAGAGCTATCCGATTGGAAAGATGGACTCCGAAGTCGATGCGCCGTTCGGCATCCTGTTCGACATGCAGGCTCTCCATATCGACAATTCTCCTTTCATAGTGAAAGCGAAGACGTACCCGATCGAAGACCTCAAGGCGATGTTCCCCGAACACGCCGATGAATTCGGTGAGGGGTCTGATATGGCCGGCGTCGGCAAGACGGGCCTGTTCTACCAGCAGGCGCTTTCGTATGCGATCGGAACGATGGGGCTCACCGGCATGTCGTTCGCTCGCGGCGAGACTCACGGCGGTCGCGGCACTCTCTACCGTCTCATCCGCAAGCCCTGCAAGGAACTCCCCTACGGCGGCGAGGCTCTGCTCGTCAACGAGATCGTCGTTTGGAAGGGCGAGTCCTCGACTAAGGATGACAAGGGCGTTCCCTACTACCCGATCACGCACTTCGGATTCAAGAAAGTCCCCGGCCGCGTGTTCTACAAGACGCCTGCCGACGACCTGATCTCGAAGCAGATCCAGCGAAACAAGATCGAGTCGCTGTTGCAACTCGGCGCCGAGCGCGTGTCAAATCCAACTTGGCTCTTGCCCAGCGGCATCGGACTCGAAAACATTACCGGAGAGCCTGGTGAAAAACTTATTTACAACGCCCATATCGGGCCGAAGCCTGAGCGCATTCAGGGCGCAGACATGCCGAATTCGCTATATCGATGGCTCCAAATCATCGACGAGGATTTCTCCGACCTTGCAGCCACATACGATGTCATGCTTGGCAAGCATCCCCAAGGGGTTGACACCCTCGGTGGGATGCAGTTGCTCCGTGACCGCGGCCTTGCGCGCTTCCAGGACGCTTTAAATAGCTGGGGTCGGGGCTGGGTGCGCGTCAACCGCAACCGGCTGATGATCTGGAAGGCGCGCGTGAAAGACGACCGCACTCTCACGGTGCTGGGCGACAACGGCAAATGGGAGATGCAGAAGTTCAATTCCGCCACTCTGGCCGGCTCGATCGATTGCCGCGCCGAGGAAGGCTCGACCCAGCCGAAGTCGAAGGCGTACTCGCAGATGATGGCCTCACAGTTGATGCAGGCTGGACTCCTGGATGTTTCAGACCCGATTACAAAGTACGAACTGCTGACGACCTTCGATGCTCAGGATTTGGGCAAGGGCCTGGACATGGACGTGAAGGACGCGATCAAAGAGCGCGAGACGTATCTGGAGCATGGCGTTGTGCGCCCGCGCGAGATCGTGGACAACCATGAAGTCCACCTGGCCCAGCATTCCCGTGATGCGAAGTCGGACGAATTTTTCAACAAGTGGCCGACCGATCGGCAGAATGGATGGATCGCGCACATCAACTGGCATTTCTCCATCATGATGAAGCGCATGCAGATCGCTCGCCTCCAGGACCCGTCCTACTCTCGCGGCCAGATCGCGAACTCGGCTCTCCAGGCGAAGGGGCAGATCGACAACTCCTCGCTCCAGCAGAAGAAGGACATCGAACTCAAGAGCAAGATGCAGGCGGCGGAGCTCAAGGTCCATTCAGGAGTCTCCCGGCAGGCTTCGCAGGAGTTGCAGCAGGAACTCGCCATCCATAGCGCGGTAGCGGGGCAGGCCGTGAAGGAAAATGCGGCGACCGTCGGCAATGGCAACCCGGAACAATCTTGACAAGACGCACGATGTCTGTCATAATTCGGTCATAAGATGATCCCTGAGAATGGCGAGACGAGGAAGGAACTCGAATCTCATTTCGATCGGATCGAGCTTGCGAAGATGACGACCCGCACCGAGGTCTACCATAAAAACGGTGTTCTGGAATCGGTCAGCATGTTCGTGTCGAACGTAGTCGTTCGCACCGACAAGTAATTTAGACGTTCGTAACGAGCATCCTTTAAGGGACCTCGAAGCCTACCAAGGCTTCGGGGTTTTTTATTTGTCCGCCCGGGCCGCACCCTGCCGCACGTGTTCGCCACCACGAAAAACAGGCGCAAGACAGGGAGGTAGCATATGGACGGACAAAGCGCAGTAAATCCGGGCGGAGCCGCTGTCGCGACTCCTGCGGGTGATTCGGGAGCGGCGTCACCCACCGCTCAACCTGGCGCCGCGGCTCCTACCGTGGCATCGCCGTCCGGAGCGTCCTCCGGAGCCAGCGCACAACCGCGGACGTACTCGACTGAGGATATGTCCAAGGCCGTCCAGTCGCGGCTCGCGGAGGAAAGGACTCGGTGGGAGAAGCAGTACGGAAGCCCGGCCGAGTTGCAGGCGCGTCGAGAGAAGCTGGATCGATACGAGGCGGCGTTCAAGGGCGAGCAGGCTCCGAAGGTGTCTCAGGAAGAAAAGGAACTTCGCGACCTCTTGGACAAGCAGGGATATGTTCGCAAGGACGCGGTGGATGGAGTTGCGGCCCGCCTACAGGCGATCGAGTCTGCGAATCAGCAGGCTCACGCCAAGGCCGGCCGAAGCGAAATCTCCCGGTTGGCGACGGAGAAGCTGGGCACGAACGATCCGAACGTGTTGAGGATGTTGGAGAACGTCATCTCCGCCTCGATCGCCGGGGACAAGGAAGCACTCGATGCCTGGAATTCCGGCGACACGAGCGTCATCGCGAAGCACTTCGAATCCTCGCTGAGCCAGTCGTTCGATCCTCTTTTCAAAAGCGCGTCGGCTCGATACGCAAGCGGAAAGGCGAAAGACAAAGCCGAAGTCCCACCTACGATGCCCAAGGGTGGCGTTCAGGCGCCTCTCTCCACCGAACGGAAGATGAGTTCCGAGGAACGGAAAGAAGCGGCCTTCAAACGCCTCCAAGAGCTAGAGGGCCAGGCGTAACGGCCAAGGGACCGGCATAGGAGAAGTCAGATGAGTCAGAATTTAACCAACTTCGACGCGATGCTCAAGGAGTTCTACCCGAAGGACGTGATCCTGGATCTCGTCAAGCAGCGGGCCCCGTTCTATTTCGAGTTCCAGAAGTCCAAGCGCATCAGCGCGGATGGCCGTCGCGTCATCCAGCCGGTTCACTCGGGCCGCAATACGGGCGTCTCCGCTCTCGGTGAGGGCGGCGTTCTCCCCGATGCCGGCAACCAGGCGTACATCGACCTGACGATCCCGTTCAAGTACATCTACGGTCGCGTCAACATCAGCGGTCCCGTCATGAAGCAGACGAAGACCTCTCAGGGCGCGTTCGAGGACGTGATGGACCAGGAAATCGAGGGCTGCATCAAGGACGGCGCCCGCGACCTGAGCCGCCAACTCCAGGGCAACGGAACCGGCGTCCTGTGTCAGATCAGCGACACGAACGCCTCCGCGACCCACAGCCTCATCGCGGGTCAGGGCGTGGCCGACAACACCGATGTCCCGGGCCGCTTCCTCGCGGCGGGCATGATCGTCTGCGGCATCACCGCCTTGACCGGCGCGTGGGAGTTCACTCGCACCATCCTGTCGGTGAGCGCCGACATGAAGACCGTCGTGTTCTCCGCGACGGTCACTCCGTCCGCGGCCAACACCATCCTGGTTCGCCAGGGCTCGGTGAACGGCCTCACGCTGACGGACGCGAGCTACAACAACGAGATCGTCGGGCTCTTGGGGCTCGTCGATGACGGCACCTACGTCAGCACGTACTTCTCGAAGACGCGCTCCGCCACGCCGGGACTCAACTCCCAGCGGCTCGACTTGGGCGAGGGCAACCTCTCGCTCGACATCCTGCATCGCGGCTTCCACGCCGTCGATCAACTCGGAGACGGGAAGATCGGCCGGCTCGTCGCGAATCAGACCACGGCTCGCGAGTATTACGCGCTGCTCCAGGTCATGAAGCGCTACGTCGATTCGGCGGCTCTCTCGCCGGACGGCGGACTCAAGCGCCGCAAGGACAACCAGGGCTACGACATCGAGTTCAACCAGGTCCCGGTTCAGGAAGACCGTGACGTTCCGCTCGGCATCATGCACGGCCTCGACATGGAGAGCTTCCGCCGCTACTCCATCACCGAGGGTGAGTGGGCCGACGACGACGGTCGCATCCTGCTCCGCAACTCGACCACGGACGCCTACGAAGGGCGTCTGCGGGTGCTGTTCGGGGCCGCGGCCTGCTTGGCGCCGAACCGCAACTTCACCGTCAGCTCCATCAAGCTGAACTCGGGCGTTGACGCGATCAACGTGTTCTGAGGAACCGCCGGGCCGCTCGGGTGAATCCTGAGCGGCCCGGCACTCCCTTTCAACCTGGACCTGGAGAACTAAAATGAAGAAGACTCTGATGATCGTCGGCCTCATCCTCGCCGTCGGCGGGGCGGCGTTCGCAGCTTCCGGCACTCCGAACATCGTCACGAAGACGGGCAATGCTCGCTCGAACGATTCGAGCGGCAATCCCGTCCTGTTCAACCAGGACAAGTCTTGGAACGTGTTCGCGATCGAATACCAGACGACTCCCGTTCAGGTCGTGGACGAGCGCGGGCTGGCTCCGAAGCAGGGTCTCATCAGCCGCATCTGCCTGGAATCTGCTCCGGCGATTCCGCTGGCTTCCGATTGGGCACAGGTGTGGGATACCGGCGTGGCGGCGGGAATGTCCGCGGCCGGAACCGGACATCGCATCGCGCCTCCGTTCATGCGCGTCTCCGGTGTCCAGGCTTGCACGGATATCAACGCTAAGTTCACTTCCGGCCTCGGCATCATGCAGGGCGCGGCGACGGGCTCGGCGTACATTTATTGGAAGTAAGCAAGGAGAAAAGGCATGAGCGAAGAAATTCATTTCGCCGGAGTCAAGAACACTTCCGGCGCGGACGTGATGGGGATGCACGGCGGGATTCCGTATACGTTCGAAAAGGATGAAGTCAAGGTCCTGGCCGCTCATCAGGTCCAGTTCCTCTTGGCTCGCAACATCCTGTCGAGCGAAGGCCGTCTCGTCACCCGCAAGTACCTGTTCCAGTCGGTCCCCTTGGCGGAGGCGTTGAAGTCCGTCAAGGAGCCGGTGAACGCCTCGATCGCCGCGGCGAAGAAGGCCAACGAGGAGCGGGACGCTCAGAAGGCGGAACTCAAGGCCGAAATCATCGCGGAAATTCGGGCTGCGGGCCTCCATGCCGCCGCCGATCGCGTGAGCGGAAAGAAATGAGGCTAGTCCGGGCGACGGGCGCGGTTGCTGATGCGCTTCGGCGGTACGATCCTGAGTTGGACATCCGTTACTCTTGGGAGCGCCGCCGATGGGCCATCGTGTTCCGCACTCGTCGCCCGGACCTCATCCCCAAGCCCGTCGTGTGGACGGAGACGAAGGCGGGTCCGGTCGAATCGCTCGCGGCGGAGAACTCGGAAGCGTACATTTCCTACAAGACGAAGACGTACCCGGCTGGATACGTCAAGCGGCTCGGCTGGCCGGCTTACGAGAACATCGTGCGCTCGGATACGCAGATGCGCGGCGGCGTGGCGTCGGAACTTAAAAAGCTGGAGATTGAGCGCGAGGCCGAGTACGAGCGGCAGAAAAAGGACCGTCATCTTGAGGCCAGGAAGTTCATGAACTGGCACGGACGCACACACATCATGGCAGACTGAGGGGGAATTTATGCGCGGACTGATTTTTGCCGTGGCCGTGATGCTGGCCGGAGTCGCGCATGCGGGCGGTGATCTCGCGGTTCCCTCCATCATGGGCGCAAGCACCATGACGGTGAGCATGGTGTCGATCGCCACTCAGACGGCGACCAGCGTCGTCGTCAGCACCGGGCCCCTCTACCGTCAGGTCTGCGTTCAGAACCTCGACTGGAACTCGTCGCTCTCCTGCGGTGAGAACGTGAACGTCAGCACTATCCAGGCGAGCGGACTGTACGGCATCTATGTCACGACCGCGACAGCGGTTACGCTCTCGGCAACGCCGCCCTGCTTCGAAGTCGTTCCGGGCAAAAACTTCTACTGCCAGAGTTCCAACGTCGCGGCGCCGTCGCGCGCCGTCATCATCCGTAAGAGGTAATCGCCATGGCGTATAACGATACCCTCACGAGCATGACGCTCGACATCCGGGACCACCTGGATGAAGTGAGCGCCGGCTACTGGCAGGACGCCGAGATCCAGCGCAAGATCGTCAAGCGCTACCGCGAGCTTTGGAGCCGCATCATCGCCATCCGCGATGATTGGTTCAAGTCCACGGTCCCGGCGACGATTACCCTCGCCGTTGGCGTTTTGAAGTACGCCCTCCCGGTCGATTTCTTTCGTACCGCGTCGATCATCACGACCACGGCGGGACAGACTTCGGTCAGTTGGGTCTGGATGAGCTGCAAGGATCCGCGATTCATCAAGGGCCAGGAGACGGATTACGTCTACTCGAATCCCGGCGTGATTTATTACGACATCGAGGGCGTGACCTCCATCGTCGTGTCCCCGGTTCCTCAGGCGGTCCTGGCGGCGAGCATGGAGTATTACACCATGCCGACGGACCCGGCAGCGGCGTTCGGTATGCCCGATCCGTTCTTGCGCTACATCGAGTGCGCGGCGACCGCGGACTGTCTCGCTAAGGGCCCGGTCGGGATGGTTTCCTACTGGAGTGGGCAGGCCGAGATGGCCTGGCAGACGTTGCTCCAGATACTCGCGGCCCCTCGCTCGGGCCAGAACAACTCTCACGCGCTGAGCATGTTCGACTAAAATGGCTACCTCGCCGTCGGCAAAAAACCTCGGCGTCAACAACCAGCTCCAAAGTCCTGCGTATGCGCTATTCCCCGGCGGTCTGAACGTCAAGGATTTTTGGCATCTCCTGACTGATACGGAACTCACGGTCGCTCAGAACATTCGTCTTGATGAGGGCGGGGGCGCCATTCGTCCACGCTCGGCGTGGACGAAGCTCGCGGCGAATCCGGTCGGTACGGCCGGGAACCTTATCGGCATTTGCCACCCTTCATGGATCATCTCCAGCGTCCTCACGCGATACGTCGTCGCCACTGACGGCACGAAGGTTTTCTGGCTCAATGGCGTGACGTGGACTGACATCACCGGGTCGGTCGGCATGAGCCCGAGCGCCTCTACGTTGGTATGGTTCTCGTCGATGAACAATCTCCTCATCGCCAGCGATGGGAAGAACGCGCCATGGACCTGGGATGGACAGGCGGCGTCCATCTCCCTGCTACCGGGGAGCCCTCCTATCGGCGCGTTCAGCATTGTGTACGGGAATTATCTCGTTATCAGCGGAGTTGCGGCGAGCCCGAATGCGATATATTTCTGCGCGGCCGGCGATCCTACGACATGGCCTGCGATCAACGTCATCCTGATTCCGTCCGCCTACGATGGCGACCCGATTACTGGACTCGCCATCTTGTACGGGAATCTGATCGTGTTCAAGCGCCATTCCATCTACATCGTCCAGGGGACTGTCCTCGAAGGCAGCACAGCGGTCGTCTCCGGGACCAACGCCGCTGTTGGGTGCGTGTCGCCGTATTCCGTCGTGAGCATCGAGAACTTGGTCTATTTCGTTTCCGACAAAGGGCTCTACGCTTTAAATCTGTCGAACGAAAAGCAAATCTGCTACAAGGTTCAGCCTCGGTATGATTCGGCGGTGTTGAATCAGCTTATATCTGGGAATAGGAATCGCATCCAGGCAATCAATTATCGCCTGCGGAATGAGGTTTGGGAACTGGCTGATTGCACCGCGGCGGGTCAGGACCAGCACGACCGGACACTCGCCCACAATTACGTGACGATCGATGCGAACGGCGACCCGGCGGTCACTGAGCATATGAATTACGGATCTCTGCTCGTGACGACGGGAACGAATGACGCTATCGATTTCACGGAGAATGGCGGCTCGCAGTTGTCGGCCACTCTCGCGGCGGGAACGTATCCGCTGGGCGCTTCGAGCGCTGAGTCCGGGACTCTCTGCGCGGCGATAAAAACGGCGATGCAGGCCGTCGGAGCGCTGACGTATACCGTCACCTGGAACGCGACGAGCGACGAATTGACGATCACCGCCTCGTCGGGCGTGTTCGTGATCTTGTTCATCTCGGGCACTCACACCGGGAACAACGCCTCCCCGGTGATGGGATTCTCCGGCAACGACACGCCGTCGGCCATCTCCGCTACTGGCACCGCGGGCGTTCGGGCGCGGGCGCTGTCGCTCCATTATCTCGTCTGCACCGCGCCCTCTGTGTTGGCGGATTACTACTCAGGCTCGATCCTTCCGATGGCGTCGTTCTACGACAAGTACGTCTATGTGTTCAATGGCACGAGCGCGTCAGACGCCTGCTCGGTCGGGTCCGCGAAGCCGTACCCGCTTTCGTTCATGACCGGGTACAAGTCGCTCGGAGACGCGACGGTCGTGAAAACGCTTCGCAATATCTGGACGAGTTTACAACAGTCGGGCGGGACTCCGAAGGTTACGATCGGCGTTCTCGGCAACGCTTTTGGAACCGAGACGGTCGCGACGCTCACGCCCGCATCACCGTCAACGTTTTACAACGTCAAGCAACCTACGGGTCAGGTGTTCGGCTCATCGCCGCAGGGCAAGTTTTTCAAGTTCGGGATGTCTTCGACGGACGGCGGCGCATTCACGTTCTTCCAGGTCGTGTGGGATTACATCTGGAATGGGAGGAGAAATTGAGCCCGCGCCCAGAACCTCCCGCCGGCCCATCGGGCAAGGCTCCGCTCGGCGGACACAGCTTCAATCTCACGCCTGGCGAGCATACGAATTTTTCGCTGTCACACAAGCACTCGGGCATCCACGGAGATGGCCAGAAGATAAAGGCGGCGAACATTGATTGGTCGGTTGCGTTGCCTGCGGGCATGGGGTTGATCTTGACGACGCCGAATGGTTTGCACACGTACCGCATCGGGGTTGCGAATAACGGGGCGCTGACGGCGACGAAGGTCACATGATATACTTGGTGAGGAAACAAAATGGCAACATCGGCTCTTAACCCGCAGTTCCAGGCGTTGTACGACGCCCAGCTCCCCCAGGTCCTTCTCGCCGCCCAGCAGGCCATGCAGGCGAAGGGTCTGTTCAATTCGGGGAATGCCGCCGATGCCGCGACGAAGGCGCAGGCCGACTTAATGGCGTCCCTGCTTGCCCAGCAGACGGCGCAGACTCAGCAGACTTCTCTCCAGCAGGCGCAGATCAATCAGGCCCAGTCCGCGCAGGAAGCGCAGAGTAAGGCGACGGCTCGCGCGACGAACATGGGCCTCATCGGAACTGGCGCGGCGGCAGGGCTCGGCTTGCTCGCGCTCAAGCCCTGGCAGGACAAGACTCCCACGAGCTTATTCCAGGACAAGTCGGGGAACTGGAACAGCTACAACCCCGTCACGAAGACCTCGACGCCTATCAACATGAACGGTGGTGCCGCCCCCGGCGTCGGAGGGGCGGCGCTACAGCCTGGTGCGGCTCCTGGGGCGGGCGATGCCGCTGGCGGAAGCGTGACTCCCAGCATGGGAAGTTTGCCCGGGACCGTTCCGAACACTGGCGCGGCCTCGATGAACAATTTGTTCTCCAGCGGCCCGCAGACTCCTGGCCTGGCGGGGGAATTCTCTGCCGGGGCGGCGTCGTTGGCTCCTTCTGCTCCCAGCGCGGCGATGAACAGCTTGTTCTCGTCGGGCGTTCCGTCGCTTCCCGGCATCGCCGGGGACTTCGGCGGCGCGGCTTCTGCCGCCGCTCCTGACCTCTCGTCCATGTCGAACATTTTCTCTGGCGGCTCGGCGGCGGCAGAAGGGCTCGGCGGCGCTGCTGGGGGCTTCTCCTTTGCGAAGGGCGGCATCGTCACTAAGCCGACGATCGCGCAGATCGGAGACGCCGGTCCCGGCAACCCCGAGGAAGTCATTCCTCTCAACAAGCTCCAGGCGGCGGTCGGTCCCAGCACCGCGGCGCGCGTGATGGCGGCTGTTCCTCAGCCCGGCACTCCCGGCTACGGTCAGCCTCCGGCCCAGCCCCAGCCCTCGATGTGGAGCGCCCCGTCGGCTCAAGGCGTCGTTCAGCCTCCGGCCCCGCCGTCGCCCCTGTCCGCGCTCCAGAGCGGCGGCCTGCTCGGCAACCTGTTCAACCGCCCGACCCCGAGGCCCGCATGAGCGAACTCACCGACCTGAATCAGACGGGTAACGGACTCGCGGCTGTCTCCGGCGGCCTGCAAGGGCTGTTGGAGGCGTACAAGATGAAGATGGCTCAACAGGTCGAACAGGCGAAGGTCAACCAGCAGGGGCTCGATGCGGGGGCGCAGGCGCGGATGATGATGCCGTACAACATCATGAAAGCGAACCTTGAAGCGCAGGCGTTGGCCGAGAAGACGGCGAACGATGCGGCGGCGCGAGCGACCGGGCAACAGGCCGTCGATCAAAACGCTCGGACGGCGACTCCGAATGGGGCTCCGGTTACGGATTCCGCTGGGCGTCTGTGGAATGGTCGGAATTGGACCCAGCCCGCAGGCAATCAGGTAATTCCGATGAAGGATCAGCTCGATGCCAAGGCCACCATCGACAACCTCCAGGGGCTGAAAGAAATGATCCCGTCCCTCGGCATGTCTGACCAGCCTGGAGCGGGCCAGCTCCTGAACTATGCCCGGCTCACGGCGGATTCTAAGATGGGCGGAACTCCGGCCAATTTGTTCATGTCAAAAATGTCCCCTGCGATGATGGCTCAGGCCCACGATATCGCTGGCCGGTTCAACATGGCTGAAATGCCGATCACGGCTAACGCGGCCTCGTTCAATAACACCGGCCCGTCAATGCTCAAGAATATCAGCGACTACCAGTCGCAGTTGATCGAAAAGGCCGGGCTGACCGGCTACGTCCCGAAATCGCTGCCTCCCGTTCCGCCTGCTCCCGGGGCAACTCCTCCCCCTGCCGCGCCCAGCGGGTCGCTCCCGCAGGGTGCGGCGCCTGCCGCTCCTGCGATGCATCCGGTCGTTGCCGCCGCGCTTGGCGGCGGTGCGGCGACGGCCCCTCCCGGCCAGGTGCATGTCGCCCATCCTGACGGGACTCCTGGCTACATCCCGCAAGAGCAGTTGAACGATGCCATCTCGCAGGGATATCAGCAGATTCCATAATGGGGCAAATAAATTTCGTTCCAGATGCGAGTGCCGCGCCTTCGGGTCCTCCTGGCGGAGGGGCGAATGCTCCGACGCCGTTGCCGAATACTGGGGCAGAGCCGGACCCGGTAAAGATCAATTTTCAGCCGGACACGCCGGCTCCTGCCACGCCCCCGGCTTCGCTGTGGTCGCGCCTGATGAGTAATTCCGTCCCTCCCGCTACCGGATCAACGGATATCACCGGAACGCTCGCGCGCCTAGGCGGGGCGGCGAATCGGGAGACGCAAATTGAGGCTGGGAATCTAGCTGAGTCGGAAGGCAAAACTGCTGCCGCACGGGGCGATGCTCCTGTTGGTGATTATGCTGGCGCGGGTCCGGGATGGTTAAATTCTCTGGAGACGGTGGTGAGAAACCCCAAGGCTGCCATCCAAGTCGCCCCCGCGGCCGCGATGGCGACCGCCGGGGAACTGATTCCGCAGAATCGTTTTGCGGTGGGATCGGCGTTGCTTGGCCCCGCGCTCAAGGCGGCGGGAGCCGCATATTCCGGTGCGTCAAAGATTCCGTCGATGCTGTCGAAGTTCATGGCGCCGGCGGCAGAGGCCGCGCCAGAAGCATCTTCCGTTGCCTCCGATGCCATGTCCGCCGCTCCCGATGTCGCAGATCAGGCGCGTATGCAGGGAAGGTGGTTCAGCACGAACCCCAAAAATATATATATCACCGCCGCGCAGGATGGTTCGAAAACTGGTTATGTCGATGTTCCTTCGAACAGTCTCCCAGCATATCGACCAGATAAAATTGCAGACATGCCGGAAGGATGGGGAAATCCAGACGATCCGACGGAGCATGTCGTGCCGCGCGAAGTGGCATCTGGAATCCAGGAATTATCTCCTAATACCACTCCTCCCGCACCGGGGTCTTCGCGACTCTATCGATCCGCCAATCCGTCCGAGTTCACAGGGTCTGCGATACCAGCACAACCGCTCTCTGCCCCCGATCCGCTTACGGGCGGCGCAGAACCGCTTCCCCCGTCGCCCGCGCCAGTCGCCGGAGCCACGCCTATCGCTTCTGCGCCGCCTTCAAAGCCCGGCTTTGTCGCCCAACTCATTCAGGGCCGCGCCGGTCGCGGGATGTCTCTCGGAGAGGCCCAGTACGCCGTTGATAACCCTCAGGTATTCGATCGCGCCAAGTCGATTCCGGACGCTCAGGCTGCTTATGCTGAATCGACTCCTGGGCTGATGGGGAAGGGAGATTCGCTCGCGCAGAGCCTCAACAAAACAGTCGTCGAGCCAGGCGATTACAATAACGCGATCAACAAGGCTGGAAGGCTTTTGAATGGGACGCCTATTCCCGCCGACGGCGTTACTGAGTTGACGCCGCAGATCGCCCTTGATGGGGTTCAATCGATAAACCAGGCCATGCGGAATAAGCAGTATACCGCCGCTCTATCTCCTGACGATGTGCGCCGGACTCTCGCTACGAAAGATGGGCTCATGGATTTCTTGCAGAACAACGGATCTCCGAACATGCGGGCGGCGGCCAAGGATTTATTCGAAGCGCATGTCAAAGACGCATTCTCCGATTTCCTTCCTCAGAATAAGTACGGAAGCACCGACGCTATGCGGACCATGAGCGGGATGCAGGGATTAGCTGGCGGTGTCGGGGCGGCGGCTGCGGGCGTTGGTACTTCCCTTGCAACCGGGAGCGTCGCCCCTGCCGTTGCGGGACTCGCCTATGGCGGGGCGCAGGCCGGGAACGCGCTTCTGTCCTCGCCGCGAGTTCTCCAGTCGATTATTCAGAATGCCGCTGCGGCCCCGGGGGCGATTAAGGCCGGAGCATCAGTAGCCGCTCCCGTTCTGGCGAACGAGGCTGGAGGGCCGGACACGTCCACGCTCCCCCCTGCCCTGGCTCGGGTGCTTGCGGCGATGCCGAAGCAGGCCGCTCCGGTCCAGCCTGCCGTACCTCCTGCTCTCGCTCGCATACTCGCCGCTCGCCGCGCCTCTGGAGGCCAGTGATGGGAAAAGTCTCAGGCAGTTTCGTCCGCGATGCCGCTATCTCGGCTTTGATCGCTGTCCTCGGAGCCATCGTGATTAAGTTCTCGGACCTCCCCACGCGCGTTTCCGTGATCGAGGCCGATCATGCGAGCCTCAAGGATGCGGTCAAGAGCATGGACGGGAAGCTCGATATCCTCATCCAGAGGACGCGATGACCACCGTCACGATGACTCGCCGCCGCGGCGATGAAGTCGCTCCGACCATCTCCGACTTGGATATCAACGGCCTCGTCGTCTTGGAGCGCCCCCGCGCGCCCGCCGCGCAGGACTACGCGCCCGACGGCAAGCCTCACCCCTGCATCCCGGCCGGAGAGTACGCCGTCGTGTGGACGGAGAATGTCCACCCGCTCCATCCGTTCTGCTATGAAGTCATGAACGTGCCCGGGCGCTCGGCAATCCTGATCCACTCGGCCAACTGGATTCGCGAACTACTCGGCTGTCTCGCTCCTGGGACGAAGGCCGAAATAGTCGAGGGCGACTACGAGGGTCAGCACGTCAAAGAACTGGGCGTGTCGAATTCCAAGGCCGCGCTCGGGATGCTCCAGGACATTCTCTGTCGGAAAGATTTCACTCTCGTCATCGTCGATGAAGCAAGCGTTTAAATACGGGTCCGTCATCCTCGCGATTCTCGCGGCCATCGTTCTTATGTGGGTCGGGCTGTATTGGGCGATGGGGGAACAGTTGCATTCATGAACTGGCTCCAGTGGAAACCGTCAGTGTCGTGGACGTGGCTGTTCAGCGGCCCCGACGCTGGCCGCGATAAGTGCTTGAAGTGCGGCGTCGAAAGGCGGTATCATTCGGTGTCACAAAACGGTCATCTGTTCGTCGAAGCCGAGGAGGCTCAACCATGAAATATCTCGCCCTGCTGCTCGCGCTCGCCGCCGTCCCGGCCCACGCCTTCGACGGCCCCTACTTCACCGGCCTTTGGGAGAACCCCGCGCATCCCGTCGCCTCCGCCGGCTCGCTCCTCACGGCCAAGGGTGCCTACGATGGCGTCAGCACGAAGGTCGCGCTCGTGTGGCACAAGGCCGACCCGCTCAACAGCATCATCCCGCAGGCGCTCCAGAACATCGGCGTCAAGGCGTTCTCGTGGACGATCCTGGATTGCGGCGCCGGGTACGGCAACGGGACCGGGAAGCTGAATTGCGGAGCTGGCGTCAACCTCGCGCCGACGCTCCTGGGGCCGCTGGCCCAGCCGCTCAAGGCGTCCTCCAGTCCGCTCGCGCAGGCCATCGGAGCTGTGATCGCCGGGCTTCCTGACGGATCCGGTCTTAACGTCGGCCCGACCTGGGCCGCGACTCCGGTCCAGAATGGCACTCTGCTCCCGGTCAACCACTGGGGATCGCATCTCGACTTCTTCTTCGGCGCGACTTACGGATTCTAAGGAGGCATCATGGACTTCATCGACAAGCTCATCCTCGACCACGTTCTTAAGTCCCCGTCCGCCGTCGCGGCGCTTGCCTACGCGCTGCTCTGGCTCGACCGCGGCATCGTGCTTGGCCTCAAGTATTTCTCGGCCAAGCAGATCGACTCCGCGATCGATGCGGGTGCTGCCGCCTTGAAGGCGCGCGTCGATGCGGACGCGGCTACTCCGGCTTCGGCTCCGAAACCCTAACCTTCGAAGGCTCCGCGATCGTTGACTGGAGACGGGTCATCATATCCGTGGCCGTTTCTTTCATCAAGAGCGGATGGAGGATCAATTTTCCGTCGAAATTCGTAGCCGCGATCTTGTAGTCTTGGCCGCGAAGATTCACAATCTCGCCAGGTCGAAACGGGTTCATCGATGCTCCATCCAGCCTTTTCCGCAAAGTTCGCATTTCATGGACAGCGGTTTCCGGACCAGCCGTGACCGCTGTATTCCTAACGCCTTGAACGTCTCGTAATCCTCACGCTTCGCGGCCAACAGGAACATGCCGCGCTCGATGGTCGTTACGGAAATGGGGTCGAGCGTGATCGCGTGGATCGCTTCGCGTTCCGGGACGCCCGAGCCGCCATGGGTCGCCTCGAAGATCAGCGCCGACGAGTAGACCGACCAGGCGAGCGTGTTTCCGGGGAAGTCCTTCACAAGCGAGCGGCTTATCAGCACGGCCTCATGCAGATACTCTGGCTTGCGCTCCTGACGATAGCCGTCCCATAGCGACTCGATCTCGTCCAGACGGACCTCGAAGGACCACGGATTGAGGCGAGCGGCGAGACGCATGAGGCGCATGTCGCCGTGAAGGGCGATGGAGCGGGTGATGTCGGAGGCCGTCGCCAGGGCGGTGAGGATGGCGAGCGCGAGCGCGATAGCGGCTCTCACAGGCTTCCCACCATATATGCCAGCACCGCCCAGGCCATGAAAGGCGTGGGGTTGAAGCAGGAGTAGGCGAGGACGGACGCGCAGCAGGCCAGGAGCCGCGGTCGATACCGGACCATCGGCCATACCTTCCAGGCCAGCAGGCCGCGCGCCGCCGCCCCCAGCAGGCCCCCAGTCGCGAGTACGTTGAGTATCAGGTTATGCCCATTTTCTGCGCCGCTCAGCCCCCGCCCGCCTGCCTCAATCCAGGCAGGCCCGCGCAGGGTGATGAAGGCGTCCCCGAAATTGTCCGCGCCGACTCCGAGAAAGGGGTGCGTCGCGAACGCCTTCCAGGCCATAGCCCATATGTAGAGCCGCATCGTGTCTGAGCCGACGCGATTCAGGGCCACGACGACCGCGACCGCTCCGAGGCCCAGCACCCACGTCGGGACGCGCCAGCGCACCGCCGCGCCGACCAGCGCCCCCAGGATCGCCGCCTTGGAGCGCGTGGCGAGCAGGGCGAGAACGATGACGGGCATCGCCCACGCCCCGCCTACGGGCAGAGCCAGGGCGAGCATACAGCCCAGGAACGGGGGCGAGCCGATGGTCCCGATCGCGCGCCCGTTCGGGACGAGGCCATGGAACGGGCAGGCTGGGACGAGCTGCACGAGGGCCAGGAGCCCCGCCACAGCCGCGCCAACCGTAATAAGCGGCCAGTCCGCGATGCTGGCGGTCAGGCCCGCTTCGTAGGACAGCCACACCGCCAGCGCGCCCGCGACGCCAGCGGTCGGGCTCCGGTAGAGGCCGATCCACGACTGTGCCGAGTGCGCTGACACCGCCATGGCGGCGAGCCAGAGCAGGAAATAGGGCCGGAGCGTCCCCGGCCGCTGGGGCCGCCAGAGGCATAGGAACGCTCCGGCGAAAATGGCGACGAGTTTGGGGAGCATAAACAGGTCGCCGCCCGGGGAGACGGCGAGGTAGGAGCCGAGGATGAGGACCGCCGCACCCGCTCTCATTCGAGTATCGGTACGCTCACGCCCCTCGACCGATGCGCCGACCCAAACCGAGCCGCTTCCTCGCGCCGCGCGCCGTCGATGCGTCCCAAAATCCGCATCCAGTTATTCGCCCACGCCGTCCCGGCCAGGAGCTTCGCGATGCCCGGGTGCGTGTTGCTTACGACCAAACGACCCGCCCCCAAAAGCCCGCCGCCCATCGTCCTCATGCCCCATCGGCCTAGAATATCCGCCGCGTCCGCGTTAGAGAACGAATCCAGCGCGGCAGTACCGAGGCCCACCGCGACAATCTCTCCCACAGACCGCTTCCCGCGCCACACCCGGGCCTCAACCTCGATGACCTGGGCCAAGAGGTATGACAGTAGACCGTCTTCATCGGAGTCCTCCTCGACTTGCTTCTGCTCGTCCCAATCCTGCTCCTCGATGAACTTGACCGCATCTTTGGAGCCGATCAGGCCGTCATCGTAATAGGTGTACCATCCCGCCAGGAGGGATCCGATTTGGTCGCCAGCCCGTTGCGTTCCAAGCACGTTCGCCGCGGCATGGGAGAAGGTCAGGAAGTTCTCGCGGATCTCGGGTATCCGGTGGATCGAGCGGGCGATGAACCGTTTGCAATACTCCGTAGTCAGCAGGCTCGTCTCCAGCTTCTTAATCTTCGCGAAGATGGCGGTGTCCTTGCGCTTGACGAGCGACAGCACGGACACCCGACTCGCGTCGGCGGCTTGCTTGATGCCGACGCCGATGGAGGACATGAGGAAGGGGGACCTGATCTCGTAGGCGCGCGCGGCACCTGATGCCGAGCCCTTGATGATCTTCGACCCGCCCTCAGAGGACGCCTGGCGCATCAGTTCCAGGACCATTTGAATGCGATCGGCACCCTTGGGGCTGTTGGACTCGGCTTCATCGAAAGTGATCGCGAGAGCGTCGTGGCCGAGGGTCTGACGGATGCCCGCTTCCGTCGTTGAGGATTGGACGTGTAGGCCCAGGTTGCCCATGAGGGGGCGGACGATCTTGTCTACGATGTGCGACTTGCCGCTGCCTTTTGGACCCGTAATCCAAGCATGGGGGCGCCACTCCAGAGCCCCGCCGATCGGAGCCAGAGCGGCCCAGCCAGCCAAGAGGTAAGCGGAGATTTTATGCTCCCACGAAAGCATCTCCATCAACTCGATGATCTGATTCGCCTCCTCGGCGTCGAGGGGGTTGTCGTAGGACACGTCCATCGGTGCCGCGAGCTGGTAGATATGCCGACCCTGACGCATTTTCATGATCGGCGTCTCGATGCCGCCTTTGACGATCCGATCGCCAAGGTGCAGGACGGGCTTCCCGTCCTCGTGCCAGGCTCCGCGGCCCCTCACTCGGCTGGGGTCGTAGACCTGGGTCATGTGGCATTTATGCAGCACGGCGTTCACGGCCAGGTCCCATTTGATGCCGTCCCGGCCTCCGTACTGACGCTCCCAGAACTGGAGCGGCGCGAGCGTCATGAGGTTGTTCTTGGTTAGTGAGCCGGAGGCGAAGCCGACGACCGTGCGGCTATCGACGCCGAGGAAATAATATACGCCATCGGCGTGGCCGAGGACCTGGAAGGGGAATTTGTCGTCTTCCCCGACGGGGGCGTGGCCGAGCTTTGAGGCGGGCATGTCGCCCTCCCATTTGGCGGCGGCGAGTTCTGCGGCCATTTGGGCGTAGTGCCTGTCCGTCTCATCGTCTCCGAGGACGACGCCGTTCTTGCGGGCTTTAGAAGTCACGGATAAGGGCCTGAAATTCTGCGGGGCTAGTAACGATACCACCAATGCCTCCGAGTTCTGTTACGCGACGGATAAAAGCGAGCTGGGCGGGGGACGCGACTCCGGTCTTTGTTTTTACCTCAGCGGCCACAAAGCGTCCGAGCGTGTGCCCGACATGACGCATGGTGATTTTTACGGGGACGAGGCCGATGAGGTCAGAGCCGCCCGGGCTTCCGATGCCGTACCGGATCAAGTGATCGCCTTGCATGGCGGCACCGCACTGATTGCGCCAGAGGATTGCCGGGGCGGCGGCGAGGCGGATGTTTTGGAGGATGGAGGATTCTAAATTCAAGCGGGTGCCCCGACTCCGAATTTGTACTCCGTCCAGTCCATGCCGCGCCAAAATCGCTCGTTGACGACGAACCGCGTGAAGTGGCAGAGACTCTTGTTCGCGCGGTCATAGACCATCGGGTAGACGTTGATGCCGCGCTCCTTCATGCGCCGATAGCGGTAATAGAGGCGCGTCTCCTTCTGCGCTTTGCGGTTGTGGTCCTGCGCGTTCCACTCCGCTGTCTCATCAGCATCGTAGCCCATGAGCATATAAACCATCAGGCGGCGAGCCTTAACGCCAGCGGCTTCGAGCATATCCACGCCTCGGAAGAAGATGCCCTCGTCCTTGAGGTTGTCCCAGGCGGTGTAGAGGCGGCGAGTCGTGAACTGATCGTCGTAGTATGGAATCGTCGCCAGAGCCGCGCAAGCCTCCTCATTGATGAGGCGCACGTTCAACCCCTGATTGAAGCTGACGCGGAATCCGCCATCGCGGATCTCCGCGATCCGAGCCTTCCAGTCGGCCTGCCCGAAGAAGTCATTGTCCAGAAGAACGATGTCCTTGGGATGGCCCTCGCCGCGCCAAATCTCATTGATCGTGTTGGCGAACTTGGGGCGTCCTTCTTTCGCCGGGACGACGCAGAATCCGCAGTTGAGGCGACATCCTCGCTGACTAAATCCGATGCTCGGCTTGTACGTCGGATAAAGCGAGTAATCGTAATGCTCGTAGGTGCCAGTCAGTTCTTCGACGGTTGTGTTAAGGCCGAATCCAGTCCCGCCGATCACGGCATCGGGATAATTCTTGCGGAACGTCGCCTGATGCGGGGCGGAGAACTTGAAGATAGCTGACGCATAAACGGAATCGTAGCCAGGAACAAAATCGACGCTCTTAGTGAAATGGACTTCGTGCCCATGCGCCTTCTTCCAATGGGACAGCTTCATCAGGGCGAGATTCGGATTCTCGCGCATATCCAGCCCGCGCCGGGACTTATGGCCGTCGATCTGGACTAGGAGAATTTTGCTCATGTGAATTCCGGCGCTGGCCCCGTCACCGCCGCCGACTTGTCCCAGGCGAGGCGGCTGTTAAGCGTGAACTCCAAGAATCTGACGTTGTAAAGGTCGTATCCGCGCTCCGGGTCAATTCGATCTAGCGACGGCTTCTTCATCGATGCCGCGCCGTCTCGCTCCCACACCGCCTGTAGTTCTTTCGCCGTGAGGGAGCAAGTGATCCCCTTCGCTCCGCAGAATGGATACCAGTCGCCGCCGGGGCCATCATTGCAGCGCCTTCGGCACCACTCGACGTGTCTGGCCCAGGGGTTGCGTAAGCGCCACGCCTTTCTCTTGTCGTATTTCTTTTTCAAATTGCCGCCCCTCTCCGTGGTGGGTTGCCCGCCAAGGAAACACACGAGCGCAGGAGAGGAACGGGAAGATTTTATTTCGCGCTGCGGTTGCCTGGCGGGCATGGGTGGATTTATACCATGTGCCGGAACTTATGTCAAGCGCGTGTTTATTTTACGACGGAGTTGTGACTACTTCGCGAGCCGCGGATCATTGCCGCGCTCGATCCATTTCCGCAGCGGCCACTGGAGGGAGTAGTGACGACGCTTGGCGAGGTCGCACAGCTCGCGATACGTCCGCGCCTCCCGCTCCTCTTTCTGCCGCACGCGCCTCAGGGCCGCGGCGTCGATGACGGCGAGTTCGCCGGATTCTACGTCGGGCTCGCGGGCGGCGATTTCATACACCCACCCGCACTCTGGGCATACCGCCGCAGGGCGATGGCAGAAATAGCACTTGGGGCATTGCCGCACAGACACCGCCGCCTCCGAGTCTCCGGCTCGCGCCCGTTTTTTCCGTCCTTCAAGCGACCACTCCCGCTCATCGTCCACAAGACCGAAGCGGGCGAACGATCCCGCATGATCCAAGATCAAAGCCTTGCCGCCGTTCGGCTTCGGGCGGAGGATGCGGCCGGCCTGCTGGAGATACACGATCAGGCTGGACGTTGGTCTGAGCAGGATGCCAGCTCGCACCGATGGGATATCGATCCCCTCGCTCGCGATATCACAGCTCACGAGGACCTGAATCTCGTTGCTCTTGAGTGATGCGATCCGGCGTCGGACTTCATCGCGCCCCATCTCGCCAGAAACGTGTGTCGAGCGATACCCAGCAGCACGGAAGTCGGCGGCGATGTCCTCACAATGCGGAATCCCGACTCCAAACGCCATGGCCGACTCGCCGGGACACAGCTTCTCGTAGGCTGAGATTGCCGCGCCGGTGATCCTGGGTTTGTCCATCAGGTCAGCCAGAGCGTGTTGGTCGTAGTCCCCGGCCACGGTCTTGAGTCCAGAGAGGTCGAGCTTGAGGGCTCCATAGGTGACGGGCTCGGCAAGGAATCCCTGGTCGATCAGCGACCGTATGCTAGGCCCCAGCACGAGCGCATCGAACACCACGTCCAAGCCCTGCCCGCCCGTCCTCTGGGGCGTTGCGGTCACGCCCAATATCCGCGCCTCCGGGTAAGCGTCCATGATCTTGCGGTACGTCGGCGCGGTGGCGCGATGGGCCTCGTCGATAATGATGAGGTCGAAGTCGTGCCTACTCAGGCGCCGTACCAGCGTGTCCTTCGAAGCGATGCAGACAAGATCCCCGTAGAAATTGTGCCCCGGAGCGATGAGGCTGTACGACAGCCCGCAGGCGTCCACCTTCTCGGCGGCTTGGATTAGGAGCTGGTCGCGGTGAACCAGGATGCCAACCCGCGTCCCGGAGGCGGCGGCTCGGCGGGCTATCTCTGCGAACAGGACGGTCTTGCCGCCAGCCGTGGGCAAAACGTAGAGGACGGATCGGTGCCCGGCCTCGAAGGCGGCTAGGATGTCGTCGATCCCGCGGTCTTGGTACTCACGCAGGATTGGCCCGGGTATGCTCCCGCCCGGGCTCGGGTGCATCTGTTAGGCGGGTTTAACTTCGTGCGCCAGCGCGGCCTCGATAGCCGCCGCCTGCGCGTTGATGAGACGGGTCTGAGCGCGGAAATGATCCATCTCAGCCTTCTGTCTCTCCAAGTATCCATCGGGATAACTCGGAGCGGTGACTCCGACGCACTTCGCAGTTTCGTCCATACGCCTCCTTTACTTCTTCTTCCAGGGCAGCGGCTTCTTCACCGCCGCCTTCGCGGGCGCGGGCTTGGCCGGAGCGACCTTCGCCTTGAACCCGGCCTTCTCGGCGGCTTCCTTGAACGCCTGTTCCTTCGGGCTGATCTTCTCGATCTTCTCCACGACGGCCTCGATCTCGTCCGGGGCCTGCGCGGGCTCCTGCGCCGTCCCGTTCGGGTCCTCCGACTCGGGCGGGAGATGGAACTTCTTGATGACGTTCTTCATCTGCTTCGAGCCGACGGGGTACTCCTCGACGCCGAGGTCCACCTTGACCATGATGTCGGTGAAGTCGGATGCGCTGATCTCGACATCACCCTCCCACGGCAGGCCGTGGGCCTTGAGGGCATGGATCGTCATGCCGTGGCCCTTGGCCCCGGCCTCGATGAAGGTCAAATAATTGAAGACGTGGATGCCTTCGTACTCGCCCTCCGCGATGACGTACTCGGTCGCGATCATGTTCCGGCCCGACTTCTTGCTCACCTGCTCCTTGGCGTTGCGGACCTTGAGGAAATACGCCTCCCCGGCCGGCGCGTAGGGGAAGTTCGTGTCTGCGGCGGCGGCTTCGGCGTCTCCGGCGAATGCGATGGTCATTTCTTGCTCCTTGCGGCGTTGGGTTTAGCCGCCAGCGTCACCGCCGGTCGGGGTGCGGGCTTGTTGAACACCGCGGCGAAGCACCCGTAGGGGTCCTGCTCGGTGATGATGATTTCCTTGTCGTGCAGTTCGCGAATACCGGAGCGCCAGATGGCGCGGTCGGACTCACCCTTGAAGGTAAGGTAGTGCTGGGTGCGCCCCGCGAGAACGCGGACACCCATGAAGCCGACCATCTCGGCCTGCGCCGGGACGTAGTTACCGCCCTGGCCCGAAACGTTGATGCCCGCAGGCTTCGTCACAACGCCCTCACGGTCCATCTGGGCGACGCGACGGTGAGCGATGACGATGAACAGCTTCCCCGATGACTTCCAGAAGTCGGTCATCGCGCGGACGTTCACTCCGAAGTCGCCCCACAGGCTCATGTTGTCCACGCCCTTCTGGACCTTCCCCAAGAACGGGATGCCGGCGGCTTTGGCGATGTCCTCGTTGACCCACTGGGCCAGCGTGTCGATCGAGTCAATCACGACCGTCTTGATCTCGTCGTGATTCATGATCTCCTCAAGGACTTCCCCGAACTCCTCAAGGCTGTTCACTTCCTGAACGCGGGCGTTGGCGAGACGATCCGCGCGCCCCTTCTCCATTTCGATGACGATGGAGTCGGGGAAGCTGGCGGCGAAAGTCGTCTTGCCGCACTTCGTGTCTCCGATGAGGAGGAACAAGCCCTCCGTCGGGATTCCGGTCACTTTCGGCTCTTTACGGAAGGGTGCGAGTTCCATATCAGCGCACCGCCAGTTTCGCGACTTCCCGGATCGTGACGCCGGGTATGACCCGAACGCCCGACGCGACGGCGGCGTTGACCAGCTTCTCGGAGAGGACGAGATACTGACGGGGAACGAGTTCGAGGTTGACGCCTTCGTGGAACTGCGCCTTGAACTCCGTTCCCATCCCGACGCTTCCGTTCTCGGCTTCCGTCAGCCGCTCCGGCGCCTGAACGACCGGAGCCTGAACGACCGGAGCCTGGAACACAGGCTTCGGCGCCTGCCCGAGCTTGCGGGCCTTCGCTGCGGCCTCATCGATCTTGGCCTGAGCCACAGCTGCGGCTTCCCTCGCGGCGTTGACGCCAACCATGTAGAACTCGCCGGCCTCCTTGGCGAGACGGTCTTCCTGGATGCTGGCGTTGAGGCCCAGCGCCTTGAAGCTGGCGATGACCGTCTTCTTGCTCGCTTCGAGGGGTGACGTAAAGAACTTCTGCAACTCCTCGGCGGTCTTGCGGCACTTCCTGAGATTGACGAGGACGTTCTTTCCTTCCGCGTCAGTCTCCGCGTCGGTGATGCGGATGCCCGCCGCGATGTCCGTCTGCTCCGCCGCGTATTCCACAAGATCCTGCATCTCCTTGATCTTGAGCATGGCGGCGGGTGAGAGTGCGATCGTGTAAGCCGATTTGATGACCGCGACTTCTTTGCTGTCCTTGACGACGGCCAGGGCTTTCTTAGCCATCAGACGGCCTCCGTCGGATCACCGGGGATCGGTTCGTGCGCCTCGTCGGCGCGGTCGGCCAACGTTTCGGGCTCGGCCACGAAGCCGAGCGTAACGATCTCGGCGTCTGCGTCCTTCACGGTCACGGCGTAAGCGCCGGGCGCGAGGTCTGCGGGAGCGTCCTCGATCTTGACGCGCAGGCGGCGCGCGGCCTTCTTCGCCTTCACGATCTTCTTGCTGTTCTTCGGAGACTTCGACTTCTTGATCTTCTTATCCTTTTTCGTGTATTTATGTTTCACTTCGCTTTCTCCTTTTTGGGGCGTAAGAACCATATTGGGTCCTTCTTGCTGCGCGCGGCGCTGATAGCCTTTAGGAACTTGGCCTCACACGCCACGCAATAATTTGAGGGCAGGCTATCCGGTCTTTTGGCGCGATCTCGCGAGGGGCACTCGGCACACACCCATATCTGAAAGGGGACCGCTTTGCCTTTGAACCGTATCGTCATGAAGAGAGCCCGCCGATCAAGGGGCTGCTAATCGTGACAAGAGCGCCGCGAGATCGGCGGCTGGAATCGGTGGGATTTTTACTGGCGCGGGGCCAAACTCTTGTCACCCGCAGACTTTAGCACGATGCTGTGGGAATGTCAAGCCCTCATGACGGTTTCGTGACTACTTCCCTAAGCAAATCCAACTCACGAACGTCCCCGTCCCGCAAGCCGCCGCTATGCCCGTCGTCACGGTGTCACAGGCTATCGTACTGTTCGCCGTCTGTCCGCAAGCGAGAGTCGCGCCCTCGCCGCCGCAGTTCATTACGCATTTCGGAGTCGCGGCCATACAAATTGACGGGAAGCCGAGAACGCACCCTCCACTGGCCGGGCCAGTCCCCATCGTCAAGCTCCCGCGTTCGCAGTTCGACCCGGCGGCAATAACGGGGTTGGCCCCGCACCCCGCGAGAGTTGGGGTCGTCCCGCCCGACACGTCGAAGGCTCCCTGGGTCGAGACGGACACGACCATGGAGGAAGTGTAGACTTGGAGGAGCGAGTTGGGGACCGTCGATGTTCCAATGGCAAGGCCGCTCACGCTCGGAGACGAGTAAGCGATGTCCTGGGGCTGGATAAGCGGGGCCGCTTTGGCGGTCGGTGTGAGGAAGATAATTGAGGCGAGGAGGAGAAGGAGGAGATATTTCATGTTAGTTCCCGCTCCCGGCCTTCTGCTTCAAGACTATTGATCCATTGAAAAGGCCGTTCGCGCTTGTCGAGATTGAGATTATTTTTATGTTGGAAGAACCCTTGTATTTACAGAATCCACGGACGCTATAATGGTCCGTCCCGCCAGCAGAAATATCATAAGAAGCGATCCAGTCCGCGTCTGCCCGCGAGTCTATTAGCCGGATATCGTTGATGTGAAAATTGAAATACTCACCGCTGGGAACTGTCGCGCCGAGGAAATTTAGCTGACAAAATCCGACACTCGTCCCGTTCTGGACGCCCGAGGACCCCGACGTTTCTATCTCTTGGACGACGTATTGATAGTTACCGCCTACGTCACCACCAAAGCGCAAGTAGAAGTTCTGCGCCACACCAACCAAATTAACATGACCGTCGATCGAGTAAGTGCCGCTAGAACTATTCAGCCCTCCGAAAATAATCTGACCGCTGCCCCCGACGGGCGTAATCGTGCTGGCGATAACGTAATCCAAACCGTTCACAATCGGGAGATTGCTGACTGTGATCGTGCCCGCAATGATTGATACGTCCTGGGTGCTGATGGTTACGGTTGAACCCGCCGCGAACGTCCATTGCCCGGTATCAGTGTTCGACCCACTCACCGTCTGCGACGAGTTGAGGATGAAGGCGTTGACCCCAGTGGCCCCCGTCGCATAATCGACTTCAAACTCAGACGTACAGTTCGACGGGGCCGCTCCGGTGCAAGCCGTCGCGGGCGCGGTCGTCATGGTCACGACGTTCGTGACGAGGGTGTAATCCGATGTTCCCGAGAGAATGTGCCCGTCCAGCTTTACGTGTTCGCTTCCGTTTGATGGTGTGTAGGTGAGCGTGAATACTTTAGTGACCCCGTTGGCGAGGCCGAGGAACTTGTCTTGCACGAATCCTATGACGCCAGCGCCGCCTGGACCCTGTGGGCCCGTCGCACCAGTCGGTCCAGGAAGAGCCGTCAAGAACGCCTGTCCAAACGTGTTCGTCGAATATTTGAACACCGTCGCGTCTAGGTTGAGCTTGGCGACAGGCGCAAACCCCGTCCCGTCGGTTGAGAGGGTGGCGGTGGCGAATACGATCCCTCCGCCAGAGCCCGTCCCGGCGAGCATGCAGCCGCCGCCCGTCACGATGCCGTTTGTCACGGTCATCGTCGAGAGGTAGTACCCCGCAGCGCAGGCGGACGAAATCCCGGTGAACGCCGCGGCCTTCCCGGCCAACGCCGTCGTGATCGTCGAGAAGTTCACGCCGAGAGGAGACGCTCCGTTTCCATTCCCGCCCATCGTGATATCAGTAACCGCGCCCGTAGACAGCCCGAGCCCCGAGAGGCTTGCGAGGTTCGCGGAGGCCGCTTTGATCGCTCCCAGCGACGTTCCGCTTGAGAAGGTTATGCCGACGGGGAAATAAAACTCTCCCGACGTGTCTAGATAGAAGCGGTCCACGTTATTGAGTTCGTCGTGAAGCGTGAACGGGGTGCCGCTCAAGTCGTAGCGCTCCTGCATGGAGTAGCCGCGAGTGCCGCCCCAATAATACCCCGTCGCATCGTTCACGGCGGCACTGATGCGGACGTAGGCGCCGGCAGTTCCGAGCCCATCGAATAGGAAATTGGTTGATGGCGATGTGCCTGCGCCGAACTGCGCGGCGAGCATCTTGTGCGTTCCGATATTCACGTCTGCGGTGGCGCCGGAGTAAGGGACATACGTCCCGGCGGGATCGGTCGTGGAGAGGCGAACGCCGAGGCAATCAATAACGCCGCTGGAATAGATGACGCAGTTGCCTACAACCACGTTGGAACTCGCCGCCATGCTGACGTTCGGGACAAGCCCGGTATAGGTCGTATTATTGAGGAGTATCTGGGGCGGACTCGTGGACACGAATAAGGCGCCATTGGTTGTCGAGAGGGCTTCGTTTACGGTGGTGAGGGTCTGCGCGCCGGCCCAGGGGGCGAGGAGCATGGCTGCGGCGCACAGAAGGGCTGTCACATAACGAGTATACCGCCGTCACGAGCCGCGGTCAAGGCTTCTCCCCCGCCTTCGTCCGGGCGGCGCGGTGGGAGGCGAGTTTGAATTTTCTTGCAAGCCTCGCCTGTCCGCAAAGCCAGTAAAGAGCATTGAACGCATCCCCATATCTGCCGAAGATGGCTTTGTCGCGCTGATCTTCTCGGCTTTGCGTTTCACTTTCCATCCGTAGCGGACAGTGCGATAAGGATAAAGAGACATAGCATCACAGCGATAAGACCTGCTAGGAATCCCAAACAAAAATCTATGGTCAAGATTTAGACTCCGTAGCGGACAGGTAGGCCAGGGCGGCGAGAGCGCGACATTCGAGCCAATCCGGGTGCCCGGACATCGCCGCCTCGATCACGGCCCGTTCCGCCTCAAGGCGGGCAGAGGGGGTGCGGCGGTTCCAGGCGGCGATGATGCGGTCCAGGTAAGCAGGCGGCTTCTGAGCTTCATACGACCCACCGCAATCCAGGCACATCACGGAGCAAGAAGTGACAGACGAATACGCCCTGGCTTCACCCCCGCAGAATGGGCACGGCTTCATCTTGTCGCTCATCGGTCCTTCCTCCCGGCCTGGGGCGCGGCAGATGAGGGGGCGGCGGCGTCGTAGTACGAGCCCTGTGGAATCCAAGTTTCTTCATATCGACAGACGAGGCAGAATCTCCCTTGATTCGGTATGCCTCGACAGAAGTCTTGCCCACATGGACAAGCCCACTCATGCCAGCCGAACCAGCAAAATATCCGCTTCATGGCTTACTCGGTGACGGCTTCGCGGTGTCGGCGGCGGGCGGGCAACACGACGGGCAGGAGTCCATTCCGTCGGACCCGCTTCCTACCACCATCTCGCCGTCGCACTCGTCGCACGGCTTCGGCTTGCTCTCGACGGGGGCCAGCAGAACGCACTCCCATTTCGCGTGTCCTTTATCTCCGCAGTTTCCGCATGGCCTATAGTGGTCTTCAATCGGTTCGGCGCAATGGACGCACTCCTTCTCGACGGGGGCTGGCGAGGGTGGGGACGCGAGGGCTTCAACCGCGACCACGGCATCCGCGATGTCCGATGTGATCTGCGTCCAGAATCCACGCTTGAGGAGCCGGACCAGTTCCGCGCTCCGCTTGCGAAGCTCGGCCAGCGATTCAACCAGGCCAGCGTTCAAGTTCTCAAGCGTCACGCGGTCCCGTCGCGCTTCCGCCAGCGAGGCTTGTTCGGCAACCAGGGCGGCGGTTGTCTCCTCTCCGATACGCCCCTTAGCTTTAGCCAGCGCGACCGACAACTCGTTCTCGTTCAGGATATGCGTCTTGATGTTGGCTTCGAGCGCGGCGACGATCTTATTTTCTTCGCGCCAGGAATTGTTGGCCTGCTTCACCTCCAGTTCGAGCGCGGCGACATCTTCTTTCAATCGCCCAGCGTACTCCTCCATGGCGGTTCTTGATTCCAGGCAGGCTTTGCTGGTCCTCTGTGACGCTCGGAGATTGACTTGCGATTGTTCTAGTTCCTTTTCGAGCGCGGCGACCTTGGCCTCGGCGGCTTCGGCGCGGGCTTTGTAAACCGACTTGTGCCAAATCCCGCCATCAGTTTCGAGCGTGTTGATTCTCGCCCGCAGTTCCTCGACCTCTTTGCGCGAGGCGG
>QGNH01000583.1_pt1 | contig 42871 bp, 65 predicted proteins | sample 1735481 | NCBI WGS metagenome assembly QGNH01 (sample SAMN09239004, study PRJNA386568) | Viral metagenome, whole genome shotgun sequencing project. | reverse complement strand
CCCCCGTGTTCCGGTCCCCCGTGTTCTGGTCCCCCGTGTTCTGGTCCCCATCAGGAAAGACCTCTTCACCTATATCTATGCGTTCACATACAAGTTTATAGTCTGCTCCTGGGGATACCTCAGCCTCTAACACTCCATAGGCTTTGATTTTGAATACTCGGCCTTTTTCATAGTAGGCCCATACGCCAGAAGGGTATTTGCAGAAGTGAAAACCGTAGCTGCATGCTTTTAGTTCTTTGTCGCCGTCTAAAATGTTGGGCTCCGTAAGGCTGAACTGATAGCCTCTGCATGTCATATCTTCGTTGAAAATTTTGTAGCCCTCTACCGGGCCTGCGATAAGTTTCTGTTCTGAACGGCTCATTTTTACTCCCCCTTGGTGAAGCAGATTATTTTGATTCTCTGGATATTTGCGCCGATAAACTGCTTCGGCTTGGACATAATATATGCTTTTTCGTCTGTGTCAAGCGTTATTTGCCTACTGGGATAATATCTCCCTTGAAACCGTGGGCTGTAGAGTAAGTTCCCCACTAGCCTAAGATTGAGCTTTTGGAGGATCTTAGTAAACTCCGGTGTTGAGCCTCTAAGTTCTGAGAGACTTTTGACTTTGAGGAGGCTTAGAGCCTGGGTGATGCTCTTGAGGTTGTACGCCTCTAAGACGTTCTTTATGCCCTTTTCGCGGTCATGCGGGATAGCCTCAAGTATATCGATCTTGAGCTGCTGGCACTCTTTTTCAGTTAGTCTCTTCTTTGGGGCTCCTGGGGGCTCTTGAAATGCCTTTAGGTGCCTATAAGCCGTATGGCTGGATATGTCGTGTAAGTCACAAAGGGCTTGGACAGTTACTTGTTTATCCCTGAAAGCTATATAGTCTTTTTCTTGGATCATAGGCCCATCACAGAAGACTTAGCTACTAAGGTGTACCTATCCCCCCAACCAAGAGTATCACACTTGGCCCTAGTAAGATCAGCGCGGAGCTGGTCGCGCTCAGACTCAAGCCAGATTATTTTGCAGCACAGTTCGCTGTTACACTTCCGAAGTTTATCGTTATCCTCAGCGTTCATTTCGTTCTGTGAAATCCAGAGTTGTTTACTAATGGCCAACCGCTCAACTTCAGCAATCAGCGAACGCATAACAGGCCAAACTGCGTCAGCGATAAATCCTAACCCTTCGTAATCATCGATCAGCTTTTTAGCTTCGCTTAAATCCATTTCATTTCTCCCTTGTAAAATAGTAAGGCGCTAGGACACCTGTATAGGGCATAACTTCAAAGGCTTTGTCTGAACATACCGACATTTTTACGTCCTCGGCTATGACTAGGCCCGTTTCGTGGCATACTGCTTTCCAGTTGTTCAAGGTCGGCCTCCTTGACTCTTGACTACACCATCTATACGCTGCCAGACTGCCACAAGTTCACGTGCTTTGGGTGTTTGCACTGATAGCCATATAGACGTTATTCTGTCTACCCATCTTCCGTTTTTGGCGTAGTATCTTCGGCGCATGTTATTTCCCCACTTTGGTGAATAAGTCAATATACACTCCGTACTCTTCTATCTCTTCGGCAGTGTACCCTTCGGATCTGCCTATAGCCTTAAAGTGTTCTTTCCAGTATGCGAAGGGGTGTTCAGTACACCCAATTTTAAGATAACCGTGTTTTGAATTTGTGAGGCTGTGTTTTGAACCTTGGATATACAAAGGTGATTTTTCCCAAATATCACCAGAGACCCTAGCGGCACCATAGACCACAGCGTCACCATAGACCACAGCGTCACCCCAGACCACAGCGTCACCACAGACCACAGCGGCACCAGAGACCCTAGCGGCACCATAGACCAAAGCGGCACCACAGACCACAGCGTCACCACAGACCACAGCGTCACCACAGACCCTAGCGGCACTATAGACCATAGCGGCACCATAGACCCTAGCGGCACCATAGACCCTAGCTGCACCATAGACCACAGCGTCACCACAGACCACAGCGTCACCACAGACCCTAGCGTCACCATAGACCCTAGCGGCACCATAGACCCTAGCGGCACCATAGACCACAGCGTCGCCTTCTTGTGAAAGGTTAGACTCTTTTTCCAGCCAACCGCCTTTATCGCCGCTGGCGTACTCAATACGAAAAAGTTTGATGCTGTTGAATGTTTGGGTCTCTTCTGTAAGTTTAAATTTCATTTTGTTGCTCCTTAAATTAATTGCCCGTCGTACGTAAACTCGTATACGTAATCGTTAGCATCTATAGTGGAGACTATAGCGTCCTCGGTACTAAGATACTCGTAATATCTCTGTAACATTACCGCGTACTCTTCACAGATATCCTCTATGAAGTCTTCAGCTAATATAACCAGCGCGTCTTCAATATACGACTCGTATACGTAATCGCCATCATTGTCTAGCTCTGCGTTAGCTAGCTCTGCGTTAGCTAGCTCTGCGTTAGCTAGAATATCGGCTTTTGCGTCTCGGTAGTCTTGTGCCAATTTGTACGTGCAGCACTCCTTGCCGTGGTCGGCTATAATCGCGTTAGCTGTCCAGTCTGTATCCTCTATTTTAGCCTTGCAATGCCTGTTTCGGTCTAAGTCAAATGACAATATTTTAACTCCGCACTGCTCTGCGTCTTCATAAATGGGTTGCCACCAATCGCAGTCTAAGTTAATTTTGGACAATGCACATATGGCCGTATCTCGGGCTGCAAGTCCTAATTCCGCAAAGGTGTAAATCTCAGTTGATACCGTTTTGATTCTCATTTTCTCCCCCTTAGAAGTCTTGGATTATGAAAGCGTCATCATCTATGCGGATAAACTGCGTAGCCTCTTGGATATCCTCCACCGTCTCATACTCCGTGCTGTATGCACCTTGGAACTCTTCGAGGCTGGAGTATTCAGTGTACTCGCAGCAGAGTGCTACAACGTCTAGCTCGATCTCTTCGCCTGTAGATTCTTCGTACTCCTCCAAGTAGTCAAACAACGCGCGGAGTCCTGCATAGCTGAAATTGTTGGGCCTTGTGACTTTGAAAGCATCGGTGAACTGGCAGAACCCTGTTGATTGTTTCATTTGTTGCCTCCTTAAATTGGTTTGGATACTGTATCATATGATACATGAGTGTCAAGGACTTTATAAATTATTTCGTTACCTCCGTAAAATGTCCGTTGTCGCCGTTTAGAAACTCTTTCAGGGTGTATGCCGACAAGACCCACTTCCCCGAAAATACCTCGCACTCTAGGTCACTTGCTGCGCTCCACCTGTAATCTCTTGTGTATCTTGCTAAGCCGCCATCGGTGAACTTTGACATTTTGAAGATTCTATACATTTTAGACTCCTTTATATATCCAGCCAGTTAAGTCTCTCTCGCTTGGCGAGGGACCAGATTCTAGGGTATCGCTGCATTTGAACGTGTTACTAAGCACATAGCGGCGAAGCTGCATAGCCATCTCGACCATTTTCGCAAGCTCGGCCTTTGTCTCGTCTAGGGTCGTTTGCAACTCTGCTTTGGTTGGCATCGTACGATCTCCTTAGAGTTTTGGAAGTTCGTTGGAAAGTACGCGGGTAAGGTCGGCACCGCGAAGGTTGGCATCGGTAAGGTCGGCGCGGGTAAGGTCGGCGCGGGACATGTAGAAGCTGCAGTCGATAAGTTCCGAGATTTCACCTTTCTTTATTGCTACAAGTTTGAGGTGATTAGTAAGCTCTTTCTTGCCCGAGTAGTTGATAGCGTTGGACACGTTGCATTTAGTTAGTATCGCTTTCATTTCTTAACCCCCATAGGCATAATTACAGTGGTTATCGCTCCTGTGAACTTTATAGGACTATTCTTGTCCGAGTTGATATGCACGAACTTAGCTTGGGCGGCAAGAAAAAAGTCGTAGTCCAGGTATCTATCCTCGGCCATTGCCTTAACTGTTATGCCATAATCTATATATTTCCCGTATCCGAGCTTAATAGGTACGTCCTGGTCTTTCGGTGTTACTCTTGCGAAGTCGGGCATCATGTCTAGCGTTGTTTCCGCTGAAAGGTTAATGATTAGTTCCTTCTTTCCCTTCTTTCCCTTCTTGATAATGTCATATGCTCCATCGGGATAGTCTCCTATAAGAGGCACGAAATGTAGCCTGTTGCCGTCTGAGGCATACATGGTATTGTCCTTGATATACAGGACTTTAAGGTTTTGCTTGATCTTGTCCGGCGATACTGCTGCAGCTACGAGTAAGGCGGCTGTGAGGTCTTTACTTTTGTCGGTGAAGATAATCATTTTTTGGTCTCCTTTATATGTCTAGCCGGTTGAGTACGTCCTGGACGCTTACATAGCCGTCAAGAGAGTCGTTGCAATGGAATTTCTTACTAAGCACATAGCGGCGAAGCTGCATAGCCATCTCGACCATTTTCGCAAGCTCGGCCTTTGTCTCGTCTAGGGTCGTTTGCAACTCTGCTATCGGCTGCTGTGTCATAACTCGTCCCATTTTATCGCTCCTTTATGTCCAGCTGGTTGAGTACATCGTTGCAATGGGACTTACCAGACTTTGCGAAGCTCAAAGTTGCGCTTTGTTCCTAAATCATCGTCATTGAAAAACATTGCTCACCTTTGACAGTTTATTTGTATTGCTTTGCCATAAATTCTTCTGCATCGAAACCAAAAATTGTTTGCTTTGTTGTGCCTCTTGCTTTATCAGCATAAGACATGCTCACACAAAGCGGTATGTTTTTATAAAAAACTGTTGTGGCAGGGCCAAACAAATCCCCTTGAGTTTCAAGTTTAGCAACCAACGGCAAAAGTTCTTTGCTTATGTTTTCAAACCTAACTTTGTTAACTATCCCTTCAATGTCTATTTTTAAAACTTGGCTGTTTTTCATTGTTTCCCCCGTTGTTTCCCCCGTTGTTTCCCCCGTTGTTTCCCCCGTTGTTTCCCCCGTTGTTTCTCGGTGGTGTAAGAAGAATACCAAACTTTATAGATTATGTCAAGAGGAATTTATAAATTATTTTAGGGTGCAAATATATACAGTTTTGCAAAAATATACATTATCGCACGAACTTTCCTGAACACGACACACCCGCTAAATCCCACCACCTACTCACGTGCAATCTATATACGAAACTATTTGGTTGCTCCGAGAGGCCGCAGGGGTAGGTGGTGGGATTTAAAAGATTTTAGCTAGTTTCAAAAGTTCCTCGTCTTATATATATTAAAAGTAAACTAACTAATAGATAATACTAAGTTTCCCTGCGGCGCTGTTGGGTCACTGTGGGGTCGCTGGGATGCAAACTTTATAGTCTCTGGTGACCCAACAGCGAATAAAAACGCAAAAAGTACGTCCGATAATGTATATATTTGCATGAGTAAAATTTTCAATTTTTACTTGGTTGCCGGGTCACAAATGTTGGCTGTCGGCCGTGCAAATATATACATTATCGGACGTACTCCCACTTTATCGTTTTTGCTCCAGCGCGGATAAATTAACGTTCTCTAATGTAAATATGTAACATACGGTGGAGTACCACAGGGATAAACTTACAGTTTCCTGGCGATTAAATCTCTGATCCTTTACAGTTTCGTTGTACATACGGAGCAGTCTGACGTATGACGTTTTGATATCCAATTTATAAAGTTTTGGTTGTCCCACAGTTACGCGAAGCACGCGGTCAATATTTACACGTTTCATTTTTCCTGTATTCATGATCACCGGCCTCCCTTCCGCCCTGGCCTCTTGGACAGTCCCTACCCCGTGGTAGTTCACAGCAACCCCCTTTCCTCGCATGTCTCCAGTGTAGCAATGAACTCTTTCAAGAGCACAATCTTGTGGTGGATACGATCCCACGCCACGGGTTCTTCCCCGCGAAACTCTTTCCCGCGAAACTCTTTCCAACCATTAATACGTTTTATCATCACGTTAAATGATATCTTGCCGTGCAGTAAATAGAGCTGGGGAATGGGTGTATTAGGTATCGACACCCCATCGGGCCACATAGCGGGGTTGCTACGGGAATACGTAACGGGAGTGCAGAACCTAACGAGCTCTGAGGCAGGGGTGTTATGTAGTACTAAAGCTCCCGACAATCGGGCCTCTCGCGTTGTTACACTCATGTGATAGTTCATAGTTATATCTCCTTGTCTACTAACAAACCACGTGGACAGAATAAAGTCAACAACTAAATGCTCGTCGGTTTGGCCTTTGAACCAAGTAAGAACCCATATATAGGGATATTAGGACCGGGGCGGCACCCTTTTCAGTTTAAATAATTTTACTCTCATAGGTCGCTCATATTCCAAAAACCCAAAATTCCCACTATTTATGTATCGTATGATTATGTATCCAAATGGCCTAGAATCGGAATCCCGACTACCCCAAAATAAACACTTGACAGCCCCTATAGGTTAGATTATGCTACCCTCAGCCCCAAGAGGGCGAAGGAGGAAGTATGAAGCCCCACTACATCGACGTACTCATAGGCACAATATGCGGAGCACTTGTCGGATTTATATTATCCCTATCAGTGGCTCACCTAAAGGGATGGGTATAATGAACCCCTTTGACCCCTACCCAGAAGAAACTCAAGCTCTAGTACCCTCAGAGTCTTACACTTACCCGCCTTCTCTAGCACACGATCTGGCGTGCTGCATGTCAGACGAAGAGATTGAGGCGGTTAAGTTAAAGTATGAGTACGATGCCAACGAGTTAGAGATAATTATCAACCGGCCTGATTTCAAGCGGGAGTATTCCGAGTGGAGACAACGGCTAATCTCTGAGGGCAACAGTTTCAAACTCAAGTTACGTGCAATGGCTGAAGAGTATCTACCCCAACTGCATAGAATAATGAACTCTACTGAGACAGCTCCGAGCGTGAAGGTTGATGCTTTCAAATATATTACTAAGGTCGCCAGTTTGGAACCCCCTAAAGAAGCGGGAGATGGGGAAGGCAATTCCGGCACGAAGATAATCATAGAGATAGCCAACTACGGAAATCCTGTTGCGCCAAAGGTTGTAAATATTAATTGAGGAGTCCCTATGAGCGACCCAAAAGTTATCAAACTGCCCAATAACTGGAAACCAAGAGAATATCAAATGGAGGCATTCCAGTACCTCCAAAATGGGGGGAAGAGAGCAGTACTGGTATGGCCTCGTCGTCACGGTAAAGACGATGTAGCTCTAAATTTCTTAGCATGCGCGGCGATGCAGAGGGTTGGCACATACTGGTACTGTCTACCAGAAAGTTCTCAATCTCGTAGGGCTATTTGGGAAGCTGTTAACGAGTCTACCGGAAAACGCAGATTAGATGAAGCCTTCCCGATGGAGATTAGGGAAAGCACTAGAGGGCAGGACATGTTCTTGCGCTTCGTAAACGGATCTACACTCTCCCTGGTTGGCTCGGATAACTATGACTCCTTAGTAGGTACACCTCCGGTCGGGATAGTATTCTCTGAGTTTGCGCTAGCCAACCCAAAGAGTTGGGGTTATTTGCGACCTATTCTAGCTAATAATGGAGGGTGGGCTATATTTGTTTCTACTCCGCGTGGACGTAACCATTTATACAGTCTCTTCGAGCATGCCAAGACCGATCCCGAGTGGTTTGCGCAGCATTTAACCGTAGAGCAGACTAACCTCATGTCTCCTGAAAGGCTGGAGACGGAACTTAAAGAATACGTGGCTCTTTATGGGCAAGAAGAAGGATACCACATGTTTCGACAGGAGTATTACTGCTCCTGGGAAGGTAACACCTCTGGGTCTTATTATGGACCGCTGTTAGACCAAGCTGACACCGATGGGCGCATAACTAATGTACCCTATGATCCATCTATCCCGGTAGTAACCGCCTGGGATTTAGGAATGGGAGATGCTACAGGTATCTGGTTTGCTCAGTATGTCAATCAGGAGATTAGACTTATCGATTATTACGAAACCTCTGGCGAAGGGCTTAGTTACTATGCTAAGATACTCAATCAGAAACCATATTCATATAGTGAAAGTATCCTACCACATGATGTTCGAGTACGTGAACTAGGAACCGGAAAGAGCCGGTATGAGATGCTACAATCACTCGGGGTTAGACCTATTACTATCTGCCCCTCGCTGCCAGTGGATGACGGTATCAACGCAGTAAGAACTGCAATACCTCGTATGTGGATAGACAAAACCAAGTGTGCTAAGGGGCTTGAGCACCTAAGAGGATACCATAAAGAGTACGATGAGAAGGCCAAGGAGTACAAGAATAGGCCATGCCATGATAAAGATGGGCACTCTGCGGATGCTCTTAGATATCTAGTCTTGGGATACAAGCCAGCCATTAAACACAAGTCAGTTTCTTCGATGCTCGAAGGTGGAAACCGTAACTTCCAGGGGGTTTGGTGATGGCTAAAGTTATACCTATGTTCCCCAAATATGACGTTCAGGTAGCTCTTGAAGACGCTATGGAGGCGGGACTGACTGAGCTAGTCTTAGTGGGCAAGAACCCGGATGGTACACTATTCTGTAGGATTAGTGCTCTAGAGAGCGCATACCCTTTCCTCGGAATGCTTGAGGTTATCAAGTATGATCTGCTCATGGCGGTAGCAGAGAATAACCAGGAATAGAAATATATGAATTATTTTGTTGACACGAAGAATATATAGAGTTACGCTAGGGGTAAGCATAAAGCGACATGGGGGTGCTAGACTAATTATAAGTCATCAGCGGGTACGTTGAAGATGAGGGTGTGACCCCCTTTCATCCTCCCTAACTTTAAAAGAGGCTACATGGCTCAGTCCAAAGCAGAGAAAAAACTGATTGACAGAGCAGTCCGCGAGTTAAAGGAATGCGTAGAAGCGGATTCTGAAAATCGTACTAAGGCGATAGAGGACCTGAAATTTCTGTCCGGGGAACAATGGGATATGCGCGAGCGGAAAAGGCGTTCGGACAAGGGCCGTCCCTGCCTTACCCTGAATCTCCTAGACCACTTCGTAGACCAGGTAGTCGGGGATATGCTCCACAACACCCCTAGTATTAAGATACGCCCGATAGACAGCAGCGCAGATATCACGATAGCCAAGATCCGACAAGGCATCATCAGTGGGATAGAGTACCAAAGTAATTCTAAGGGTATCTACGGTTACGCTGGTAAGCAGATGGTTGGCGGGGCATATGGCGCGTGGCGCGTACTTACGAGATATACAGAGGAAAATCCGTTTCTTCAGGAAGCCTACCTCGAAGGAGTACGCAACCCGTTCCTCATGTACCTGGACCCTTCCAGTAAGGACCAGAACTACGCAGACGCAGAGTGGGGCTTCCTGCTTGAGAAGGTACCTAGGAAAGAGTTTGAGAGTCGCTATCCTACCCAAGCCTGCCCGTGTGAAGTATTCAAGGTAGGTAAAGGGCTTGGAGATGAGTTGTGGTACGAGAAAGATGCCGTAGTCATAGCGGAGTATTTCCGTAAGGTCAAAGAGACTAGGACTATGCTGCAACTCAGAGACGGTAGAGTCTGTACTGAGGACGAGTTCAAGGAGCTGCACAAAGAATGGGAAGAGAAACAGGAAGCCTTATTGACTGCGATTGCTCAACCGTCCCCGCAATCGGCTCCTGGTGCAACGCCTCCAACACCTGGGCAAACGCCTCCCCCGCAGGCACCTCAGCAGGCACAACTGGCTCAGGGTATGCCCCCGCAGGGACAGCAGCCCCTGCAAGCTCCGGGACAGGCGCAACCACAGGGTACACCACCACAGCCCCCCAACCCCTTAGTTCAGCAAGCTAAAGACCTAGGGGAAGAGCCGAAGATAGCCAAGAAACGTGACACTGAAGTCACAACGATCCGGCACTGGATACTCACCTGCCTAGAGATTATATCTGGAGGGATTGAAGGTAAACACTTTCCGGGTAAATACATACCTTTGGTATTGCTCAAGGGCAAAGAACTCAATATCGAAGGTAAGAACCACGTAAGGAGTTTGATACGTCCTGCCAAGGATAATCAGAAACTTTATAATTTCTGGCAGACGGCAGCGGCTGAATTGATAGCTCTACAGCCTAAAGCTCCGTGGTTGGGTACCGCCAAACAGTTTGAAGGCTACGAGAATGACTACGCCGCAGCTAACGTAGAAAACTTCCCGATGTTGAAGTACAACGTAGATCCAGAGGCTCCGGGGCCTCCGCAGCGGTCACAACCGGCACAGCCACCTACTGCTATATTTGAACAGATAAGACGCTCTGAAGAGAGTATGAAGTCTATCCTAGGCATGTTCAACGCCGATGTAGGGGGGCCAACTTCTCAGCAGACAGGAGCAGCAGTCAATGCGGCACAGCGTCCTGGAGACATAGGCACCTTCGAGTTTATGGAGAACTTGTCTAGAGCAGTGATGCACACAGGACGGATACTCAATGAGATTATACCAGAAATTTATGACACGGAACGCGATGTACGTATACGCAACATGGATGAGTCTGAATCTTTTGTCCCGGTTAATACTACCGTAGGCAAAGCTGTCAAGGCCATAGAAAAGCACCCGGATAGGTTCCATGGGATGGATATATCCAAGGTACGTACTCTCTTCGCTAAAGACGGCAAGGACGCTAAGTTCAATGACATTACTGCAGGAAAGTATGATGTAGTTGTTACCACAGGCCCTTCCTACGCTACACAGCGGCAGGAGTCAGCGCAGCAGTTGCTCCAACTTGTACAGTCGATGCCTCAACAGATGGGACTCGCAGCAGACCTAATCATAGAGAACATGGATTTCAAAGGAGCGGATGAGTTGGCGGGGCGGCTTAGAAAAGGATTGCCTCCCGGCATGGTCAAAGTTAGACCCGGGGAAGCACCACCGATGCCGCCCCCGCCCAACCCCAAAGTACTCATTGAGCAGAGTAAGCTGCAACTCCAGCAGATGAAGGTACAGCAGGAAACTGTAAAATTAGAGCATGAAAAAGTTAAAATGCAACTGGAAATTATGAAGTTGCAAGCAGCTGGGGGCAAAGCAGACTCAGATAATACTAACGAAGTCCAAGAAAAGGCTATGAAACTTCAACTTGAGATAGAGAAACATAACCTTGAGAAGTCTAAATTTGCTCACCAACAAGCCCTCGACGGGGCTAAGATCGGGGTGGAACATCGGAAATTAGACGAGGCAACTCAAGGAAACGAGTCATGAGCCTCTACGATGCCAGATGCTCTTGCGGAAAACTACTCGGTAGGATCAACGGACATTACGAGATAAAGTGCCCAAGGTGTAAGTCTATTAAAAGCGGAGTGCTCACAAAGCCCTCCACTAAGGAGAAATAGGATGGGAGCAGATTCAGCCTTTGATCCAAGGTCTAACTCACTACGGGTTATACAAGAAGAGCATGGCAATGTACACGATGGACATGCGTATATAGCGTTCTTGACTACCACGTTGACCCCGGCAAACTTGAATAACTTCTCTATAATGACCGGAGTTAAACCTATTCATCTTGAGTGGGAAGTCATGTCGGATCAGGCGATGACAGTATCTATTCTTGAATCTCCTACTATTCTAGGCGGTTCACCGTTTACTGCTATCTACAATAAGAACAGGGGATCTTCAAATGTAACCGCTTGCACCATCCTTAACGGGGGTACAGCGTCAGGTGGGACTTTGATATACAATATCCAAGCGCGTACAGTGGCACCTCCTACCACCCCGATAGTCTTAGGCGGCGGGCCAAGGTCTTTGTATGAACTTATCTTAGCTTCCAATACTCAGTACAACTACCAAGTTTTCAATAACGGAGCAGCTACAGCAAATATCACCATTCAGTTACATTGGTACGAACTCGGAAATTAAAAGGAGCCTAGAATCATGGCCGAACTCAGCATCACCCCCGTGTTAGAAAACACGCCCGCCGTTATCACAGAGTCGGCACCTGGAACCGAAACAACCGCCGTTATCACAGAGTCGGCACCTGTTGAAGAAGTAGCAGAACCCTCTAAAGCAGTTAAAGAGTTGATCCACACTCGCAAGAGGGCGCAAGACGCAGAACGTAGGGTAGCTTATCTTGAGGGTTTGGCTGAAGGTAGTCGCGCACAGGCTCCTGCCCAGGTACAGACAGAGAGTATTACAGCTCCAGTGGTTGATAACTTTGAAACCTACGAAGAGTATGAACTTGCCAAAGAAAGCTACTTGGAAACTAAGATTGAACAGAGGTTGACCAAAAAGTTTCAGCAGACTCAACAGGTTCAGTCGCAGCAGGAAGGACTTAAAACGTTCGAGCAGCGGATTGAAAAGGCAGCAGAAGAAGACCCGACGATCTACGACATTCGACACGACCCCACGTTGCCCGTCAGTACCAGCATGGCTCAGATCCTTCATTCGTCTGAGGTAGCACCCGAACTGTTGAAATGGCTAGATGGGAACAGAAGCGAGGCAACTAAGATCGCCAACATGGACCCCATTAGGGCTTCCAGAGAGCTAAGCAAGATTGAGGCTCAGATTCTCTATAGTCCGAAACCTACGCCCCCTAAACGGGTCAGTAGTGCACCGGAGCCTATCCCAACAGTTACACCCGCAGGCAGCATTAACCCGAACGAAGAGAATATGCCACTCGAACAGTGGATGGCGCGAAGAAACAAGGAAACCGGCAAGGTAGGCGGTGGACTGATTAGAGGGAAGAAGTAAGAAGTAAAATAAACCTAAAAACATAAGGATAACAAGCACATGGCCAACAGCCTATTAACGATTTCGACGATCACAAGAGAAGCACTCAGGGTTGACTAAGCGGCCCCCTTATCCAGTAATGGGTATTGAAGAAATCCCTTGAATTGCTGGGATACCCTAAAGCCAACGCTACTAATAGTGCTTGCACCCTCGCCGAATACATGGTATGGTTCAAGGACTACAGTGACAATGCGGAGGATACTACAATGGGCAATCAGCAGGCAAGCTTAAACTTGATACCAGTTTTCAACTCAACCAAGCATTTTATAGACCCGTTAGGAAACGTCTATAGTACTGCAAGAGGGCATTTAAAAACGCTAAAATTAATGCCCCATTTAGCAAGAGGCAAAAAATTATACGTAAGGGTCAAAGTAGGCGATACTACTTATTTGACTCACAGGTATATAGCTTCTGCAATGGTGGGAAGAGTCTTAGCGCCGACTGAACAGGTAAATCACAAAGATGGGGATACCACAAACAACTGTATATCCAATCTAGAGGTAGTATCTCACTCAGAAAATGTTGCTCATGCTGTAAAAAACGGGCTGTACTGCAAAGGTGAAAATTGGTATAAAGCGAGAGAAGCTTCAACGACTAGAGCGGAAGCTCGTAGGGCCAAGTGGCCCGAAGTAGGGGATACCCTTAGGGGTAAAGAGATAGTCTGCTCTACGGGGAGACTCGTAGCAGTTCATAAGAGAACGGGGGAGGACTAACGACCCTCCTTGAACATTAGGTCTTCACAATAATCTCGCCTTTCTGAAAGGCGTGAATAGGCAGTACGCTAGCGAGTTTGGCATCTCAGGTGCTAAGATCGGTACGACTGTCAACATCCGTAAACCGAACAGGTACTTCGTCCGTAAGGGCGACGCGATGATTACCCAGGGTACTAACGAAACCTACGTCCCACTGACCCTCGCTACCAAATGGGGTACGGACATTTCGTTCAGCTCGACTGAACTTACCCTGAGCCTGGATGACTTCTCCAAGAGGATTCTGACCCCGGCAATGGCTAAGATCGCTTCGCAGATGGATCAGGATTGTCTGCAGGGTGCAATCACAGGTTCTTACCCCAACGGCTCCGGCCCGACCGTCTCTTGCGGTCCTCCGGTATACAGCGTTGTAGGTACGGCTGGTACGACTCCGGGTACTCCGGGCGGTACGGCAGCAGGTCTGCAGCAGTACAATACTCCTATCGTATATCTGAACGCTGGTATGATGCTGGACAACCACGCAACCCCGCGTGACGAGAATCGTAGGGCGCTTCTGGCCCCGGCAGCAATGGCGCAGTCTGTTCAAGGTCTGTCTGGCCTGTTTAACGACTCCGGGTTGATTGGAGAGCAGTATAGGAAGGGTGTCCTGGGTCAGGCACTCGGCTTCGAGTTCTGCATGGACCAGAACGTCTACACCTTCACTACCGGCACCGGCGTAGTCCTCGGGTCCGGTACGCTTGTTGACGGGCAGGCTACTATCGCAATCACCGGCGCAACCTCCGGCGGTGTCTTCCAGGCGGGTACGATCTTTACCGCAGCCGGGGTGTTTGAAGTCAACCCTGAGAATCAGCAGAGCACCGGGTTCCTTCAGCAGTTCGTTGTCACCACGACTACGACCATCACGGGTACTACCGGCACCTTGCCCATCTACCCGACCCCTATCGTTGCGGCTCTCCAGGTTGCTAACGGTACGGTTACTGGCTTCCCCGCAATGGGTAACAGCGGTTCGGTTGCACTTACTGTGCTCTCTGGTACTACTGCCGCTACGGGCTATCAGCAGTCGATGGCCTACCACCAGGACGCGTTCACTTTCGCGACTGCCGACCTCGAACTTCCGCAGGGTGTAGACTTCGCGGGACGCGAGACATACGATGGAGTGTCAATGCGAATTGTTCGGGCGTTCGATATCGCAAATGACCAAATGCCCTGCCGCATCGATGTCCTGGGGGGTTTCAGTAATCTTCGTCCAGAATTAGCAACAAGAATCACAGGTTAGGTCATTTTTCGTTGTATACAGTATACACTTTACCGATCATTATTTATATCGAAAACAGACCGATAAAGAATTTGATTGACACATACACCTTGAGGATGGTACGATAACCGTAGATGGTAACTCAAGCCATCCTCAAGGAGATCAAATGGACAACGAACTAGACCCGAAAGTATGCTGCATTAAAGGCTGTGACCTACCTTCACTGGCACTCAACCTCTGCAATAAGCATTGGCGCAGAAACAAGATGTATGGCTCCCCAGCAGCACGTAAGACACACTCAGGCATGTTCAGGGGCCTGGATGCTATTGACCGTTTCTATATGCAGATCGATATTACTGATGATACCGGGTGCTGGCTGTGGAATTCCGGCAAAGACCAAGATGGGTATGGCTCATTCAAAGGTGATTTTGACGCAGAGACTCACCACCGGGCGCACAGGTTCTCTTACGCGTATTTCAAAGGGCCTATCCCCAAAGGGTTGTCAGTGTGCCACAAGTGCGATACTCCAGCATGTTGTAATCCAGAACATCTCTTCTTAGGCACTACCGCAGAGAATATGGCTGACCGAGACGCCAAAGGCCGGTGCAGGGGGGGTATAGGAGAAAAGAATAGCCAAGTAGTGTTGACCAAGGAAAAAGTAATAGAAATACTGAAAGATCCAAGGACTCACGCACAAATAGCTTTCCATTACGGTATCTCCCGTGCTACAGTATCAGATATTAAACGTAGACATACATGGGAGCATTTGGAAGGCGTAGAAGTCGTGCAGTCGATACGACCAGAAAGTGCCCGTAAGGGCGTCAGCAAGAACTTAGACGAGGATAAAGTAAGGGCAATACGCCTCAGCACCGAGTCTTACCCAGTACTTGCGGAAAGATACAAGATATCAGTACCAACGGTTTGCCAGATAAGAAAAAGACAGACTTGGAAACATGTAGAATAAGGAGAATACATGGCATTTACCATCAACTCAGGGTCTAACCCGCCCCTTATTACCTTCCAAAATGATATGCTTGAGCTGGTCAGCTATCTGTACGAAGGTGGGTTTATGACGCAGCAACTCACGGCTGGGAGCCTAGATCTTCTAAAATCTATCGCTAACCCGGCTAACGGCACAACTTCAATCGTTCTTTCATAAGGAGATAAGAAATGGGAGCACCTAACATCGAAACAAATCCTCAGAAGTTTGTAATCGGCTTCGACAGCCCCGATGGCGCGGACATGGGCAATTCTGGCCTGTCCAAAGACGGCTTCTACGGGGCCGTACCGCTGGTACAGAGAATCAGAACCGAAGTAGAAGGTACCCTGGCGGGTGTAACCACCTCGCTCTTTACCACCTCGGCAACCTCTGGTGTACCACAGCAGAGTTCTGCGTTCACCTCGCAGTTTGGTAACTGGAGCACCCTGTCTGCCAGTGTGTCGGGTATCAGCTCTACCTACTCTGCGACAGCTTACACGGCTACGGGCGCAGCGGTTACGACTTCCGCCTCCTTTGGTACCGCCCAGGCTTTGCTTCTCCAAGAGATTTGTATTGTTTTCGAGACACTAGGGTTCGCGAGACCATTCTAGTAATTGAAGTAATGAAGCCCCGCAACTTAGAAATAGGAGAGGCTCTATATGAGTAAAGGAAAAGTAGCATTTTGTACTCCATCGCTTACGGGGCCGACTCAACCCTACATAGATGCCTTTGTAGCATCTATGCCACTAATCAAAGAAGCTGGATGGGATGCAGGGTACACCCATGAACTCGGGAACCCCTACATATCTGCGGCGCGTATGTCGATGTGTCGGAGAGCCTTGGATGCTAAGGCAGACTGCGTAATTTTCATTGATTACGACCTCTCTTGGGACCCAAAAGACCTACTAACCCTCCTTGAAACAGAGGGTGACGTAGTTGCCGGGACGTACAGATTCAAGAACAACGCAGAAGAAGTGTACATGGGGCAACTCAGAGTAGACCAGAATGACCGTCCAATCGTTCGCAAGTCAGACGGCGCACTCGATACCTATCTAGCTCCTGCAGGGTTCTTAAAGGTCACACGGCAAGCATTACAGATATTCATGAAAGGGTATCCAGAACTTGTATGCGGAGATCCACTAGCACCTACCATCGATCTATTCAACCACGGGGCTAGAAACGGGGCGTGGTGGGGGGAAGATTATGCGTTTTGTGACAGATGGGCTAAACTAGGAGGCAAGATCTGGACTCCTCCAAACATGAATCTGCACCACCACACAAAAGACGAGATTTTTGAAGGTAATCTACATAAATTCCTGCTTAGGCAGGTAGGCGGTTCATCCGCTCCAAAGGAGACTAAGAATGTTCGCAAAAGGACCAGCAAACAAAAGATCGGGAAGTAAGACCGGAGATGCTCCGCACCCTACCAAGACAGCGGCGAGTTACGGTAGCAAGACTGAGTACGCAGCGTTCAGTACTACCAATATCTCTACGGGTGGTATTCCTCCGAAACAGGGCGGGAAAAACCTGGGCTAATCACTCTAACTGAGGGGTCTTAATTGACCCCTTTATTTGTATCTAGGAGTTACCCATGAAAAAAGCTAAAATGTTTGGCATGGACATGAAGAAGGCCAAGAAGCCAAAAGTCAAGAAGATGAAGAAAATGAAAGCCCCTAAAAAGGAGTACTAGACCATGCCCCCGGAGATGTTCCGAGCTAATAAACAAGCAGGAGATCCTATGGAGGATGACGGCCATAAGGATAGTAAGATGCCCAAAAAGGCTAAGAAGAAAAAAGGCTTCAAGCTCATGCCTGTCAAACTGAAGGAGACGCCCGTAAAGAAGGGTAAGGTAGATACTCGGCCAGCATCTAAACATGCTAAGGCTAAGAAGTCTTCCCCGCCCACTTCCGTGGCACAGCGGCCTCCTGATGGCCCCAAAGATAAACCTCTGAGCAAGAGCAAAGGCAAGAAGCCTAAGAAATTCGCGTTGAATAAGTCTATTTAGAGGAGCAGCCATGCTAAAACGTGACTCCCGTGGAATGTACTACGAGGCTCCAGACCCCGAAGGGGAAGAAGGCCCGATTACTCAGGATACCAAAACAGGGCTATATTCTAACGCGATTGTTCCCGAACCGAAACCTGAAAGAGAGCTGTCCATGAAGCCTATGGCTGTCTACGCCCGTAAGAAAGCAGAAGAGAAGCGACTAGCTAAGGAGAAGAAGTAAATGGTGCTCCAGTGTGCAGACCTAATAACCGCGGCCATGTCGCTGATAGGCGTTACCGAGATCGACGAAACCCCATCAGCATCCGAAATGCAGTTGGGTTTGACCACGATAAATATTTTATTGGACCGCTGGAGCACCCAACGCCTCCTTCTTCGAGCAACTACATATCTCTCTTTCCCCCTAGTAATAGGCCAAGCGTCATACTTCATAGGCTTGTCGGGGCCGGATATAGTAGCTCCTAAGCCCCTCAAGATTTACTCTGCATATTATCGCATGTCTGGGGATGTAGACGAGCCAATAGACGTTATTGATCGCACAACCTACGATAACCTAGCCGACAAGAACATCGGTACGGGGCCTCCTGAGTATATTTGTTATTATCCAGGCGCAGCACAGCAGACTACTCAGACAGGCCAGTTCTTCGTCTATTTGACCCCTGACCAAGCCTACATCATGAATCTTGAGTTAGATACCTACCTGACTGAGTTTGCGACCATATTTGACACAGTTACCTTCGAGCCTGCTTACTACGAGGCTCTTGTATACAATCTGGCTGTTAGGCTGTTTAGGCACTACCACGGCATTGCAGACCAGATCCCCGCAGACATTGTGGGCATAGCTAACAACAGTATCGCCAACCTGAAGACTCTGAACGCAACTCAGATAGTCGCGGGGATGGAACTTCCGGGGAAAAGCAGCGGATACAACATCTTCGTAGACGGTCCCAACTTTTAGGTATATAATCTTCTACAGTACATAAATGTTGTAAGAGGAGACCTAAATGACTAAGCCCTGTATTCAAGACCTACTCACTATGTATTCAACACCAGACGTTACAACAGGTTGTATTTTATGGACAGGAAGAACCCGTAAAAAAGGTTACGGAGTAATGCAGGTAGCTGGCAAAGCCCTTAGTTCACATAGAGTTGCCTACGAATTAGAGTATGGCCCAATACCGGAAGGACTCCATATCCTGCATAAGTGTGACACTCCGGCCTGTATCAACCCCTTGCATCTCTTTGCGGGGACAAATGCCGAGAATATTAAGGATAAACAAGCTAAAGGTAGACAACCAAAAGGTGAAGAAGTCGGAGGATCTTTTCTTAAAGAGGATCAGATCAGAGAAATAAAAATACTTCTAGACACTATCTGGCCCCATATTCTACCGGAACTGCACAAAGAAAACGGTAAGATTAGGACTACGTGGTTAACCTAAGACGTAAAATCAGAGATTAGGAGTATGTACCCAGGTATCACTCAAACAGCCATAGCTAAAATTTTCGGCGTAACCCAAGCCGCCGTATCACTAGTTATTAGAGGTAGGTAATGTCAATCATACCTTTCGCAGGACCGACTTACGCGGGAAGATCTGCCAATATCGACGCTAGTAGATGCGTCAACTGGTTTCCAGAACTAGATCCAGACCCCAACGCGAAATACCCTATCAGTTTAGTGGGTACCGCAGGGACTCTACTTGCGACCAATATCGGGACAGGAACTATCCGCCTGATTTACTCCTTTGGGGGTAAGATGCTTGCGGTTTCCGGTAATACTCTGTACGTAGGATCTACGGTAACTACCCTTGTTGCGGTAGCCGGAACTCTACTTACTTCAGTTGGGTATATCTCAGTATCGGACAATGGAATAGCTGCTAACGGTCTAGGCGGCAATCAGGTGATGCTCGTAGACGGAGTTGCGGGGTATATCTACAATATTCTCACTAATACACTTGTTCAAGTATCTAGCATTGCTGGTGTCCAGGCTACCGCTACCCTAACCCTAAGTACCGGGACAGTAGCAGACGTTGTGCTAAACAGTAACGGGGGTACGTTTCAAGTTCCCCCAACAGTTACTCCTAGCGGGGGAGGGGGTACAGGAGCTACATTCCAAGCGAACTTAGGGCAAGGCATTGCGTCTATTACACTCTTGAATCCTACCCCTACTAGCGTGCCCGATGCTGACGTTTTTGTGGTTATTACGGACCCTACAGGCTTCGGGGCTACAGCTACACCTACCATAGTTACGGGGGTATTGACCGGAGTAGTCGTTACCGCACAGGGGGAGGCGTACACCAATCCCGTAATTACGGTTACTGGAGCGCCGGGATCAGTCCTTACTGCAGTGTTCAACGGTGTTTATAACGTAGCCTCTGTAACAGTGCTTACAGGAGGTACCGGGTATACTTCGGCTCCGACCCTTACCTTTACTGGGGGATTAACCCCCTTTGTACCTACAACTATTAGTGGTACGGGGTCGGTAGTAACCATAACTTATCCCAATATAGGGTTGAACCTGGACCCTGGGGCTACACTAAATGCGGTAGGATCATCTAACCCCTACTACAACGCTACCAATGCACCTGTAACCTATGTAAGCGTAAACTCTATACAGTATCCAAGTACCACTTACACCTTTACACCTATAAACATTTTTGGGACAGGCAGCGTTGTTACCGCAACTTTTGTTAATCATGGACTAGATACCGGAGATACCATATCTGCAAGTTTATCGTCTACAGCCGGATATAACACCGCGTCAGCAGTAATTACTAGACTTTCGGCTAATACCTTCACGTATCCAGGTACGGGCACAGGAATACCTACGGTATTTCCGCTTATCCAAGAGATAGCTGCAGTTACACCAGCAATTCTACCGACTATAACTAAGGATAATCTAAGGCTTCCGCCTGTAGCAACGGCAGTACTGGCCCCCTTCAACATCTTGGCTATAAACGTAACAAACGGCGGGGCTGGATACATAGATCCTCCAATAGTCACTATAACCGGGGGCGTACCCTCTAGCTTCGTACCTACAGCTATTAGTGGGACAGGCGGAGCTAACGGTACTGTTACCGCGACCTTCGCTAATCATGGGATGACTACTGGAGACTTGATAAACGCTACGGGATCGTCAACTGCAGGGTACAATCTAGCTACCGCTACAGCGGTTACAGTGCTCAACCTTAACACATTTACCTATCCGGGGAGTGGTACAGGTACGCCTACGGTATTTCCTACGATTACAGATACAACCTCCGCAACTACGGTTACGACCACTACAGTAGTAGGAACAAGCATTACCTCTATCACGTTCACCGGAGGCACTGGGTATGCAAGTATACCAACTATCTCTATAAGTGCTCCAGAAGGGGTGTCCTTCCCTCCAATGCCTACGCATGTCGAGTACCTTGACGGGTACTTCATAGTAGTGAACAACTCGCTTAGATTCTACGTGAGTGAGCTGTATAATGGCCTTCTCTGGAACGCTCTGGCCTCTGCAGCAGTGTCAGCAAGCAATGACCCGGTTCAGACAGTAATAACGAGTAATCAGCAACTCTACTTTATCTGCTCCTACAATACTGAGGTCTGGGCGGACTCTGGGGTAGCTACGTCGGTAGGCAGCCCGTTCTCTAGAGTATCTGGTGCGGTATTCTCTTTTGGTACTCCAGCGGGATTCTCAGCGGTTAAGGGAAGTAGTAGTATCTTCGTCTTAGGTACTCAAAGAACTCAGGAAGGGGGTAACTTTGTCGGGGTAACAGAGATGAATGGGTACACTCCCCAGGTTGTCTCTCCACCGTCGATAAACTACCTGCTCTCACAAATGGGGGATCTGAGCACCGCAATAGCATATACAAGAGTGCAGGAAGGGCATACGTTCTACGTGCTCTCAGTCCCTAACGGCAACTCAACGCTTGTGTATGACTCAACAACGCAAATGTGGCATGAGTGGTCGTGGTACAGCGACGATCCCTACCAAATAAATAGACATATTAGCCAAGTTTATGTTATATTTAACGGTGTCGAGTATGTAGGCAGTTATGCAGATAATTCTATATATGCATTGTCTTCTTCGTATTACTCGGATAACGGCAACCCGATAGCCAGTGTTAGGACTTCTCCGCATGTTACGGATACACAGAGCAGAAGCCGGATGTTCTTTCCTAACCTGTTCTTGGACATGCAGACCGGGGCATCGTTGACGGTACCTAACCCAACGGCTACACTCTCTTGGAGCAGCGACTCGGGGCATACTTGGAGTAGTGAGTATCCGGCAAGCATCGGAGCTGGGGGCAACTACGGAACGCGGGTAATCTGGAGACGCTTAGGTCGGAGTAGAGATAGGGTGTACCGGCTAATGGTTTCTGACCCTATTCAAAAGATCCTTATAGCTGCATATATGGGAGGTAATATATGATCCAACCCGCTCCGATAACAGCATCATTAGAGATTGACTCAAAAAAAGGAACTATCAACTCCGCAGTGTGGATACTTTGGTTGAAGAACCTAGTAGAGGGTATCAACGCTTTAACGCCACCGACTCCCTAGGAGGAGCTATGAAGACCCTTTCACTATGCCCGACATGCTACAAGAAGATCGAAAGCCAGGTAGTCTTTTCGGAAGGTAAAGTAGTAATGCTGAAGACTTGCTCAGAGCACGGAGATTTTGAGGCCGTTATGGAGGTCGATGTAGAGCATTTCAGTAATTTCTATCGGATGGGCACCAAAGGGCTAAACAATAATATAATTATCCATATAGAAGATAAATGTAATATGTCGTGCTCCTGGTGCTACTATGGGGGTAAGGAAGAGAAACAGGACTTTGCCTACTACGATAATCTTCTCAGGATCTACAAAAGCCAAGAGTTCCGGCTGCTTCTCAGTGGAGGAGAGCCTACGATAAGGCCCGACTATTTCAAGTTCTTGGAAGATGCAAAGACCTCTGGATGGCACTGCACAACGATCACTAACATGCTCAATCTTGCGGACGAAGGTTTCTTCAAAGAGGCGCTACGGCATAACTTCAGTTCTAACCTGTTCGACTACGCTCTCAGTTTTCAGCACCCTAAGAATTACGGGGCAGAAGAACTCGCTAAGAAAGTCTCGGTAATGGACAAGTTGAAGTCTTCAGGGATCAGAGCACAGTGTATTGCCTTCTCGGTATCGACACTAGATGAACTCGACTTCATCCGAGAGTTTTACAACGAGCACAAAGACGTAGCAATGATGTGGAGGATCCGCACTCTATTCCGAAACTGGGAGAATAAGAACACCAAAGAAGAAAGGTTGTATCTCTCTCAGCTGAAGAAAGCCTTTATAGAAAAGTTCTCAGACCTCATGCCTATGGTGTGCGATGATATTGAGACTTCCAACGCTTACTGCGTGTATATGAAGATGGATGGAGGGCGGTATGTATCTCTCAGTTCCGCGCCTACAGTAGAGAACATAGACTATCATTTGTGCTCAAGACCTGTATATATGCTCGCTAGGGACTTACGCTGCTATCCAGTTCCAGTAGCACAGATAATTAATGAGGGTCTTTCTAAAGGGTATAAAGACGGATACAAGTTAGATTATTGGGGGTAATATGTTCATGATCGCAGCGGCAGGGGTCGCAGCAGCCGGGGGTATAGCAGGAGCAGTAATCTCATCCGACGCTTCCAAGAGCGCAGCGCAGACACAAGCGCAATCAGCGGCCAATGCGTCGCAGTTGCAGCAAAATATGTTCAATACTACGCAGGCTAACCTCTCGCCTTACATGCAGCGGGGTAATGCCTATGGTCAGCAACTACAGAACCAAATGGGGAGTCTCACCGCACCATACACCGAGGCAATGTATCAGAACAGCCCTAGCTATCAGAACCAGATGATTGCTAACCAGCAAGGCCAGAACGCTCTCCTAGCCCAAGGCGCAGCCGGGGGGATGCTTGGTAGTGGTAACATGGCGTCTTCTCTGCAAAGTAATGCGCTCAATAATGCACAACTAGGCTATCAGCAGGGTCTACAGAACTACAACGGTCAGAATCTCCAGACCTACAACATGCTGGCTAATCAGTCGGCACAGGGTCAAAATGCGGCAGTGGGGCTAGGAGGTCTTAGTGCTCAAGTGGGTAGTCAGATAGGGCAGAACGTGATCGGAGCAGGTAACGCCCTCGCCCAAGGACAGATAGGGCAGGCTAATGCTATTAATAGCGGCATCTCGGCTGTAGGCAATGCCTTTACAGGAGCCTCCAATCAGTACAACCAGAATCAACTTTATAATCAGTATCTAGCAGCCGCATTTCCTAATATGACTGGGGGTAATGCGCTACAGATACCCCAAAGTCAGTCTCCAGGGTATTCATTAGGCCCCACACCCCAGCTTTCTCCCGCTGTTCAATAGTCTGGCGGGTACTATAAATAAGGAGTCAGTATGGATTACAACATAAACCCGGTAAATATAGCACCCCCCAATCTCATAACTGCGATGGATCAAGCTAATATGTACTTGGGGGGAAGACAACTACAGCAGCAGAATCAGCTAGACGCTGCTCGACTCAAGGTTGCACAAGACGCAGCACAGTCGCAAAATGCACTTATTCAGCCCCAACAGAATCCTGCACAGGCACAGCCCCAAGGCCAGAACGCGCTCAATCCTAGACAAGCCCAAGTTCCCGTACCTCAGAACTACGCGGAAGTAGTAGCACAGCATGAAGAACAGGATAGGAAGATAGTTGCGCAACAACAGCGTCAGAACGACATGATCGAGACGATGAATTATGGGAAATTAGACGAACCGCTCCTCGCGCAGTTTACCGATAATAGGAATGTCGCTGGAATTAATGCCTTAGCTGATAAGAGAATGGCCGAGGGTATCGCAAGCGGAAATACTACACTACAGGATTACGGCGAGGCAATGCACGGTAATAAGATTGCTAAGGGCATAATGTCTGTAACCCCTTTTCCGATAACAGCTCTAAATTCGGGGGATGCTCTATTTAAAATGGCTTCTCCTGAAGATAAGGACTACATGGCGGAGAGAGGTGTGTATTCTGGATCGGATCTTGTAGGCAAAAGGGTAAGTTATGACGCAAATATAAAAGATAAGCATCATATCCCCGGCTCTTTTAGAATAGAAGAACCTACTGAAAAAGAAGCCCATGAATTACAGGTTGTAGGTGCAAAAGCAGAAGTAGCTTCCAAATTAGACACTCAGAAAGCTAAGGAACGTACTGAGGCCGCTACAGCTAAATATGCTGAGGATGAAAAAAAACTTAAATTAAAAAATGATTACACAACTGCACTACAGCAGTCAGGGTTTAAGTTTAGGGCGGGAGAAAGCTCGCTCGGACGGGCAGCCAGTATAAAGCGTACTCTAATTAACCAGGCAGGTGCTGATAGACGAAATTCTACTAATGCGCAATTCAAGAATCTTCGTAGTGTAGTACAGGCACCTACTAATGCTTTAACGGACGCACTGAAACAGTCTAACCGGGCCGAAGGTTTTGAGGATAAATTAAGACTTAATACAGCTCTTGTTAGAAAGGGCATGAAGGCATATATTGCTAAACACCCCGAAGCTAGAGGTAGAATAGGGGCGGTATATAACGATTTTGTTAATGGCAAATTAGGAGCAGACTCAGATCTTGCTAATATTAGGACAGGTCTTACCTCTATCAGCAATGAGAGGGCTAGGCTGGAGACGGGGGCCTTTACTAATGCCGCGACCACTAGAAGCGCAATGGAAGAGTTTGGTACAATTAAACCTTCGGCTGGATTCGATAACGTAGAGGAACAACTACAAGGTACCGAGTCTCTAGTAGAAAATGCTGTAGCAGCTCAACAGGGTGTAACTAATCGGGCAATAGAAAGAGTAAACGAAGCTAGACAGGGCGCAGGGTTTGGAGATATGGGACTAACTGAACCTGTAACCGCTCCGACCTCGACGGCAGGATTTGGGGGGCCTCCTGCTATTGCCGCGCAAACTCTAGAAAAATTATACCCGCAACCGAGCGCTACACCAAGGAGGCCTAGACCGCCGAAGGCTCCTAAAACTGCCAAAGATTATCTATCATCTTACGGAGACTAACTTATGCCTTTGCCTGATATTGAGACGGTAGTACGAGATCCTAATTTCCAAGGGCTACCCTTCGGGGAGAGGCATAAAGTACTTGCTAAGATAGACCCGAACTACGCGGGATTATCTACAGGTGAGCAGCAAAAAGCCTTAATGGGACTTAAACAGAAGTCGTGGTGGAAACCTTCAGCATCGCCAACTACACCCCCCGCGCAGCAGCCCGCCAAATCTCCGAGCCGGACATGGGGCAGTAGAGCTATTGGGGCTATAACAGAACCTTTTCAATTCGGAGCGGAAGCAGTTGCAGCCCCAGTAAATGCTATGTATAGAGGACTTACAGCTATCCCTGAAATGGCGAGTGCCGCATATAATGCTCCTGCAGGCCAAGGCCTCAATGCAGCGGGAGCTGCGGGAAACGCAGTTATGCATAATAATTTAGTGAGTCCGAGTCTTTTGGGGGCTTCAAAGACCGGTGAACTAATAGGCAGAGGCGCAGCCTACGCAGGCGATAAGGTAGGGGCTTCTCCAGAAACTATGCAAGGTATAGGGGATATTCTAGCTTTGGCTCCAGGGTTAGGGGGCGGGGTAGGCAAACTTGCCGGGAGAGTAGGTGAACTCGCGGGTAAAACTCGCATAGGGCCTGCACTCGACGTTGCGGGGAAAACCGCAGGGGCGGTAAAACGCGGAGTAGGCGCTGTAGCTAAAAAAGAAGGTCTGCTAAACGCAAAAGAGCGATTTGAAGCAGCGAGAGCGCCTAAATCTGAGGCTGAACTTATTAAACGCCAAGAAACATACGTTAATCGGGTAGTTCCTCCGCCTAAGAAGCTAGTGGGTACTGAACCCGAGCGTATACGGTACTATGCCCAGGAGGCTCTTGCTCAAGATGAGATGCTTCAACAGGCACATAAAGATGGAATAAGCCCAAAAGACTACTCTAAAGGGCTCAAGTTGGAAGATGAATTCCATAATACGCATAAAGCTGAAAGTGCCGTATTTGACGAGTATAATTCTGCCTTGCAAGACGCCGCTGTGAAAGGTAACGTAGTTCCTGTTCAGCCTATAATCGAGTTTAACCAAGCTATCCTTAATTCACGGTTGGCACAAGAGACTAAGGGTATGGTACCTTACCTTACTAACCGAATAGCAGAATTAAAGCAGTTAGGTGATTATTCTTTACCCGATGCACAGAAACGCATCGCACAGATAAATAGTAGGGCGAATATAGACGCGTTAGGCACAGCAGATTTTAACGCTGCAACTACTGCCAAACTAGAGACTCAGCTTACTAGGAAACTCCTAGACGGTGCAGTAGATACGCTACCGGATGAAGGGGCCTATCAAGAATTAAAGAACAGGTATGGAGCGGTAGCACAGCACAGGAACCAGATAGCCGCTACTCTGAATAAGTTTAAGAACAATCAGGCTAAAAGCGCGGGTACATTCCTTGACTACGTGGCGGGGATGGAAGGAGTTAATGGGTTAATTACGCTAGATCCTCATATGCTGGCTGCGGCGGTTACAGCGGAAGGCGGGGCATTAATACGCAGAACACTCAGAGACCCTAACCGAGCCCTACGCAAGATGTACGAAATACGCGCGTCTAAGTGGGAACCTAGAGATTTTGATAGTCCAGAACAGAGTGCTCCAGGGCCTAGAATGGTTAAAGATCCTTCGACAGGCCGGATGATAAATGCAGAGCAGAGCACTCAAGGCCCCACACAGTCTATGGCTCAACCTGGGCCAGTAATTGAGAGCACGCAAGGCCCCACACAGTCTATGGCTCAACCTGGGCCGGTAAATACACCGATGCAGAATGTAAACTCGCTAGGCGGCGGGAGAGATAATGTGGGGGATATATTCCCTAAAAGTACGGCTAAGACACCCTCTCCTGCTAGTGCCTTTAAAGGGAAAGAAAAGGTTTACATGGAAGGGCTAGAAGAGTTGGCTAAGACTCACCCTAACATGAAGCTACCGGAACTGATAGAACTGCTAAAGCGTACTACACCAAGACGTAAGAACTATGGAGGCCAATAATGCCAGTTAAGATAAAGAAGAAAGGCAAAAAGTTTCAAGTCAGCACGCCTAACGGTGTCAAGGCTAAGGGTACTACGAAGGCTAAAGCGAAGGCGCAGGAGAGGCTCCTTAATGCTGTAGAGCACTCGAACTGGAGACCTACAAAGAAGAGTTGACCGTATATATTGGAAGTGCTATACTTTCTGAAACTAGATGCCCAAGGAGTCACGTTTGCGTATGTTTCCCGCGCTTCGCATAGATGGAAAAGTCATTAAAGGGCAGGCTAACGATAGCCACATGACCATAAGTCCTGAGCACCCTAATCCCCCTGATTCTGCTAGAGGCTTCGTGGTAGGGGGCCAGTTTCTTACCCGCAAGCAGGCTTTAGGCTTCCTCAAGACTAATGATCCGGAGACTTACCGTAAACTCCCCAAAGAGGCTCTACGGATAGGACTGCACAGCGAGTTCCTTGCTAAAGCTCTTGGGATCAAACAGAAACCCGTAGCGGTTAAGATCATTGCCGAGGCTAAAGAGGAGAGGGAGGAAGCGGCTAAACCTGTAGACCTTTCTAAGATGACCGCTATAGTCTATGACCGTGGGGGCCTGTATCTGTACTGCGCTGAAGAACTTGCTAAGAAGTACGGTAAGGTTATGTATTACTTGGCCGACGCAGACGCCTATCCTACAAGTCAGAAAGCTACTATCGGTGCCGGTATACCCAAGATTAAGCGTATTCATGACTTCTGGGAGCATATAGAGTCTGCGGACATTATATACATGTTTGACTGCTACGACGGCCACTTAGCACATTATCTCAGAAGCAAGGGGTACACCGTCTTTGGGTCGGGTCTTAATGAAAAGGTCGAAATAGATAAAATTTTCTTCCTTGAAACACTAGAAAAGCTAGGGCTTCCCTGCCCTAAGACTTACGTAGCTCAAGGTATGGATGACCTCTGTGAGTATTTAAAAGCTCACGACGGAGAAACTCTCTTCCTCAAAAACTTACATAGGGGTGATTTTGAGAGCCGTAAGTTTACATCTATGGCACAGTCTAGGCCTTTCCTTAATGACCTTAAAAAGAGATTAGGGTCAGCCTCGGATAGCATAGAGGTTTTAGTGCAGCATAAGATAGATTCAGTAATAGAGGTCGGATACGATGGCTATATAGTAGACGGTGAATATACGAAAAACTGTATAGTTGGATATGAAATCAAAGATAAATCTTTTGCAGGTAAGATATTTCCTGAGACTCCAGAAATAGTAGGTAAGACTAACGAAGCCTTTGCACCGATACTCAAGAAGTTAGGGGGCCGTGGCAACTACTCAACCGAGATACGAGTTACTAAAGATGGAGAATGCTTCTACATAGATCCTACCATCAGAGTACCTTCGCCGCCTGGAGAGGGTATGTGCTGTATCTATACAAATTGGGCAGAAGGTACTCTTCAGATAGCGAGAGGTGAAGTACCGGAGTGGGAATATGATGACGAGTTCTTGGCCGAGTACGTAATGACCTCAGAATGGCATCTAGAGCATGAAATTCATGTTAAGTTCCCATCTAAGTACAAAGACAACGTAAAACTCAAGAACTTTACTCTAAGAGATGGCGAGTATTACTGCATACCTAATGGAAACGGAACTTTTTTCGGTGCTGTAGTTGCTACAGGAAAGACGCTAGAAGCCGCGATAGCTAAGGTTAAAGAGGTGGCCGCTACGATAGAGGCTGATGAGTTCCACTTTGACCCTTCGGCCTTTGACGATGCCACGAAAGCTGTAGAAGCGGGTGAAAAGTTTGGTATAAAATATTGAAAAATATAAATATACAGTTTATAGACCAGAAGTACCAAAGGTTCAATAACATAGGGCAAGTAGGTGACTACTGGGAGACTGATACATCTATAGAGTTTCGTATCACCAAGTTCGATAACCCTGCTTACAGCTATGCTATCCTACTTCATGAGTTACATGAAAAGTTTAGAAATAATCAGCTAGGGATAAAGGACGAAGACGTTGACGCCTTTGATTCTGCTCATCCAGAACTAGACGATCCGGGCCTTTCCAAAGAGGCCCCGTACCATAAAACACACATGGAAGCAGATTGCATAGAAAGGCAGTATATAGTTTCCTCTGGGAATGATTGGGTAGATTACGAGGCTGCTATCGAAAAGGAGACTACATGAAAGTGAAGAAAGTTAAAGTCAAGAAGATAAAGAAGCCTGCCGCCCCGAAGCCCAAGAAAGTGATGCCCTCGCGTTCATACTATGCATAAGGACACCGATATGAAACTTTCCGAATCGTGCGGTGACTGCACTGGCCTCAAAACAAGGGTAAACGGCGTAATCTTGATACTTACAGTGCTAAGTGGCTTGATAATCACGCTTATTTCCCAAGGTACAAACATCCGAGCCGAAGTAGCTAAAGAGATAGCCCGTATCGACGTTGAGCACCAGAAGGTTACTGACCGCCTGGATGACCACGACAGGCTGTTTGTGAACTTTGGAAGAAGGATTTCTAGTTTGGAGGGGAGATGAAACTAAAATTAGTTCTAGCTTTACTGCTTATATCAACCCAGTGCTGGGGGGCTGCGGTTCTTATGCCCATGCCTAAACTTCAGTTCTTCAGCAATACAGGACAACCGTTAGCTGGAGGGTTGCTTTACACATGCCAACCGGGTACTACATGTGGCCCAAGCCCTACCTTTCCTAAGTTCACGTATACGGATAGTACGGGAACCACAGCTAATCCAGATCCAGTGGTTTTAGACAGTGCAGGGCGCGCAAATATATGGATTACAGGGTTCTATAAAATTGCCCTATATTCTTCGGTAGGTGTACTTATTTACACTGTAGATAATGTGTCTTTTGGGGGCGCTGCGGGTAGTGGAGGCGTAGGAGGCGCAGCTAGTTTCTTTATAGATGCTACTTCTGGTAATCAGACTATAGACATAAAAGGATTAACTGAAGTTTATGTGACTAAAACTGACGCTACTGCGAATACTGTAACAATTATAGACTCTACACCTTATTATATTCCATCTGATCCTTTAAGTGTCCAGGGCGAGGTTGTACACTTAATTTTTAATGCGGGGGAGTGGTACCGTGTATCTTAAAGGAGTACGTAATATGATACGATGCGTATTAGGATTTTTGTTACTTACATCTTCAGCGTATGCGGGCCCATTCATAGCTCCGAATGTTAGTGCGGATGGAAAAACTATAGGGTATGCCACGGTCGCAGAGATAACGGCAGGGACTTGCCATTAAGAGGGAGGGATTTTTATGAAGATAGCGTTTTGTTTAATGCTGGCCTTTGTGGCCTTAACGTCTGGGTTCACGGCAAATGCTGCAGTATTGGCGCTTCAACCGAACGGGTCATACGTCACTAAGACTACACTAGCAGCCGTAAATACTTCCGCAGATTGTATAGGTAAGCCCGTATTAGCAACCACCTCACAATCAGTTTCCACTGCAATCAGTTGGACCGCTGGACCTCTGATTCTTACTAGTGGCAGTTATATTACCTTCACAGGATCGGGCGCGATAACAGGACTTAAAGAGATACACGCCGATTTCGGAGATGGTACAGATAAAACTGCGGCAATGAACGGCCTCGCTCAACTAGCTCTGGCCGGGACTAAAGTTTATATGGCTAAAGGGAATTACCTAACCTCGACGCCTTGGAGTTTTACGCGCCCAGTATCCATACAAGCCGGAAAGGACACGCGTATTTCGCTTACGGCGTCTGCGCCGTATATCGTATCTATGGACTTCACAGGGGGATATGGGTTGGATGGAAATAACACGGTGCTGGAATCTCTTATCCTAGATGGTCAAGGGTTTGCGACTGACGGACTTGTGTTGAACTCTGTGTACACTGGCAAGTTTGACAAGATCCGAGTGACCAATGTGATAGCTGCTGGTCTTCACATGAAGCTAGCTCAGAGTTGCTTGTTCACCGATTTTACAGTTAGCGGCAACGTGGAAACCTTTATCACTACGCCTGTTGAGGGAATTTTAGCAGACACTTCGACCTCATCGGATAACACTTTCATTAATCCCATAATTGAGCATGTGTCAGGTTCAGGGGTAAGAGGACTAACCCTCTCCGCGTCTACTTTTATAAACGGTACTTCTGAAGGTAACAACATAGGCATTGAGTTGGGCGCATCAGGATCTCCTGCGGGGAGCGTAGGTGGAAATACTTTTATTGGTATGGATCTGGAAGCTAACACAGCATCCGATGTAGCTATCAATATCAGTAGTTATCTCAATGACTTTTACAATCTTGCCGGTGGCTATATGTCTGGCCCGGTGAACATCGTAGGAAGTCGCTTTAATACGTTCCACGGCGGCACTATCTCCGGGTACGTGCTAGATGCAACTTGTGCGTCAAACAAATTTAGAGATGTAACACTCCTTGCATCGGGGTCGTCAACACCGACACTCACGCATGGAGGCGCACAAAATATTAGAACCGGGATGAACAACGCCTACGGAGATACTGTCATTCCCGACATAGTTCTCAGAGCAAGAACCAACTACGATGTGGCGGCAGCGGGTTCTGCTACCATCGACGTGTCTATTGCCAGTTACGCAACAGTTACCGCCAATGGGGCAACGCTCACGATTAACGCACCAATCAATATGTCAGACGGGCAAGACCTGGATATAGAGGTTATCAACGCCTCGGGCGGGGCAACGGCTGTGACATGGGCTGCAGCATTTAAAATGCCAACATGGGTTAACCCTGCCAACGGTAATTGTCGGTCTATCCGATTCCGTTATAACGGCGTGTATGGCACATGGAAAGCTATAGCGATGATCGCAGCAGACGTACCTAGGTACTAGATACCACACATAAGGAGCCACACATGCGTAACCTATTTGCGATGGTGATACCATGAACACCGACACCACGCTTAACGAAATGCTTCGGGACGTAATCCTCAACAACGAGTTAAGCGGCAACAGTAAGGCGGCTTACGAGTTCAGCCACGCGTCGGGTGGCACCAGCGGGTATTCGTTCGGAATCTCGCAGTTTGATGTGCGGAACAACTCCACCGCCCGGTCTATCCTCTCAAAGCTCGGCTTTACCGCCGCCGAGGTCCTTGCGATACAGGACGAGACGGTTGACCCTAGACAGTGGAACGCTAGGCTTGCTGCGGGGTCAGAGATTATAGACGATGCAGATACGACCCAACTGAGTTACTGCCTGGATGGGGCGCTTGATTTCGCTACATCGTTTGGAGTACCCGTTACTAACCCGGAGGGCATACTAGCCCTTGCCGACGCGATTAATCAATATGGCTCTATAGGGGCGGGGTGCGCTGAGTTCCTAAAGGCGCTAGATCATCCGGTTGTATCCGCAGACGTTCTAGCTTGGAGGTTGCAAACTAAGTACGGCAAAGAGTGTCCTACTGACTGCAAGCGACGTATCGCCGGGGTGATGCAAGTGGTAAATGCAGCGTGACCGAACCTGAGCGTATCGCTATGCTAGAATCTTATTGCTATTGTCCTTCCTATAGGAGTACACTGATTCACGGGCGGCATCCTAAATGTAAGCATTGTAGATATAAGGAGAGTAACGATGGATAAAGACGATTACCTAAAATTGGCCCTCGTAGGTGCTCTTATAGCGGTCGGCATTACATCGGCCTTTGTACCAGCTTGGACAGGTGGAACAGTGATAGTTACCGGCATCTTCGCACTTCTCAACTTTCACCCAAAGTAATCAGCCCTAAAGCGGGGCCAACCTCAAGGAGTACCAAAATGAGTCTTACCGAGCTGCAGACCAAAGTAGTCACCGACTTGAACAACCTGATCGCCTTCAACAACTCTATCAGTGCGAAGGTAGAAGCCTTGCTCACCGGGCACAATGCCCTCCTTGCGGATGCTCAGTCCTTGATTAGCGACATTCAAGCTAGCGGCGTACCCCTCCCTGCCGCTGTAACCGCAGCTTCCGCAGCTCTGGCAAATGAGCAACCGGCCATGTCCGAGTATGCTGCTAAGATCCAGGCTATCGATACCGCTCTCAATGCTGTGATTACCGATATCGCAGCTATCATCGCTCCGGTAGCCTAGAGTGCAGTACGAAAAGGCGGGAATAAAAACAGGAGACCTTCTGCTAGTAGACGGGGAAGGTCTAGTCTCGGAGATTATAGAGGTTGTCACAGGTGGCCACCTCTCCCATGTGGGGGTCTTCTTCTGGGAAGACGGGCAGCTTAAACTTGCGGAAATGTGGGAGCCTGCCGGGTACCAAGATAACTTAGCTTCTGTAAGGCTTCCTCAGATAGTCGGCAAGATGTACTTAGGTACCGCTCCTGACTTGGTGTATGACGATCTAGAAAATGTACTGGCCGTAGTTACAGAGTACCGGACTGATAAGAGCCTAGACGCTTACGGGTTCTCGACTTTGGCTGAAGTAGCTGCGTGCGACGATCTCAGGGCTAAGATCTCCCCTTACTCGGTACAGGCAGTCTGCAGCGTCTTTGCACAGAGGGTTTGGATGAAGTGCGGGGTGAAGTTTGATACGCTACTAAGCCCTTCGGATATGGGGTGTCACTGTAAGACCGTTATCGCTATTGAGGTGTAGAAAGATTACCCTCCCTATACAGGGAGGGTTTTTAGTTATTTGAGAACGCTCCAACCCCAATCTGAACATCCAAATGCTAATTCTTTCATTACGTCCTCTTTTTCTTCCTCGGGCAAGTCTTCCCACTCCTCATCTGAGTAACCTAATTCTTCCGTATCGACTATCTGCTGGTAGCAACTATGGATATTGGCCCCTGAATCTAGCCATACTTTTACCTTCATTTCTTAGCCTCTCGCGGTTGCGGTTCGCATTCTGCTGGCATCTCGGGGTTGATAGGCTTAACAGATAGTATACTCCATCCAGCTTCAAGTCCATATCTTGGCCCATTAAGCATGTGGGTTATCTCGACTACTATTTGTCTACCTGTATAAATCAAAGGCTTACCTGCTACTGGTTTACCTGGGTACGCGCCGTTATGTCGCTGGGCCATCTCCGCACCTGTATACTGAGTTTCATTTAATCGCAACAAATCTCTAACTCGAAAAACTCTATCTGTATTTTTTCTTAGTTCGTAAGTCTTTACTCCTGTAAAAACAGCGTCGAACACTTTTGGATCAGTTTTTAATGAGTGTATTGCCATCATTTTCTCCCCCCTTAAGTCTCCATGTACTTATACAACGCATCGTACATTGCAGCATCTAGCACTATCCTCGCACTATCCTCGGTTTCATCTCTTGAATTTCTCCAAATCGTTAAGTATTGCGTTTTCTCGTTGTAGTTGACCAGCACTCCACCGCCTAGGTTTACGTCTACGGCAAGTTCACTCATTTCTCCTCCCCTGTACGGTCATGCTCAATAGCTTTACCTGGCTCTACAGTTCTCCAATCAGGCCATCTACGCTCTACATTCACTTGATGCTTACGGCATAGCGCGTTAGCTATTTCTTCTGGTGTAAACCCCATCCGCCATGCGCCGTCGAACGCTAGAATAACTACGTCTATCCACTCGCTAAGGTCTGAGGGTTTAGCCTGTATCTCTTGAAGTTCTTTTTTAATATGGTCTATTACTCCTTCGGTTCTATCTCCAGGGCCAAAAGTTCGGAGCGACCAAGCCTTCTGCCTCTCTAGGTGATTTACTAACTCATAAGTTTTATACATTATTCAGTGCCTCCGTATTTCCACTCTAGCAGTAGGGTTAGATAGTGAATAGCCTTCTTAATATCTTCCGCTCCGTTTTTGGCTCGGTGCCTACACACGTACTTCACTACGTTAGCTTCGCACCAGTTTAGGCCGTTCTTTTGGATAAACTCAGAAGGCTGAATAGCCATGTCTTTATAGTGCGCACCTCCTACCTGAGTTTCGGAGGCTCTGTAGTTACGTGTCTTTGGCGGTAGCCCGTCTTTTATAGCCTTACCTTCATCTGTGTATTTAGGAGCATCTCCGAAATTTCGGATGGGGCCTAAATTAGCTAGCATCTTCTTGACCATTTTACTATCTTTTTCTAAGTCTGCTTTAGCCTCTGTATCTGTCATCCTCTTTCTTCTTTCTGTCATCCTCTTTCTCCTTTAATTACGTTAGGGTCTACCTCACTCATGCGTTTGCGCCTACTGTGCCATTCCTAAAATCAGCTTCGGCAACATGCTCAGCACCGTAAGGGGAAGATCCCAAAGCTGCTATTTTAGATTTATCCTCTTCTGAATACTGACCCCTGTCAGTTACCCCTAGTAATTTAAACCCTTTTTCTAAATCTTCTCTGATGTAGGCGTTCATTCCATACTCCCTATTTTCCTGTTAAACTGTTTACAAGCAGTTTAAGTTCGTTATCTATACCTTTGTCAGATATAAGTTTTGTCCTAGTTAGCCCCATTACTATTCTATCTACCGTGGCTCTAAGTTGAAATATAGTCTGTATATCTTGCATATGCGCTTCCCTCAGTCTAAGTGCTTCTGCGGAATACATCTTAGCTGTGTACTTTACTAGATAGTCTACTTGGCTATCCTTAGAGAGGTAGAGTTGCTGAGTGACTTCGAGTTTGTGTGCTTCTAGCTGCCTCTTGAAAATTCGTTCTAGGATCTTCATCCTCGTTCTCCTTTAATTACGTTTTCAAGCCCCTGGACTAGCCCCAGCATCCTATGCCCCAAAGCAGGGTTAGCAAGATTGAAGCGCCATGATACTTGTGAAATGCCGTTGTGTACCGTACCACGGCCTAGAGATATACGTGCCCCTGTATCCTCAAGCCCCATCTTGCCTAGCACTGCGGCTAGTTTCCTTGGGGAGATATGGAGTTTCATGAGTTCTTGCTTGATAGCATCCGAAGACACCCATAGCTGCATAACATCTAGCTCTATACGCGCCACAAGTCTGCCTTTAGGCTCTCTGTACCCTTGTTGGGAGAACTTGTCTGCGGGGCTGTAAGATGCTACGCAAAGCACGCCGTTAGAGTTCTTGTCCAACAGAGCACCTAGGAAGCTAACTGCATCGAAAGTCTGAGCCGTCTTGTATTTCCTCATGGAGCGGATAGTGCTAACTGTCCAGCCTAGCAGAGTGTCTACGTTGACATGAGACAACCCTAGTTTCTTAGCTATCATCCCGCCGTATATTGCAACAGCTCCGGTCATTGTCCAGAAGCGTTCTTCGGGTGTAGTCCCAGCTTTACGGTCTAGGATATCGGCAATAGCCTTCAGTTTCTCCTTGTGCTCGTCTTGGTGCTGGACAAGCCACTGTGCATACTCTTTGCCGACCTGTCCATAATTCTCCGCGAAGCCCTCGTAGACCTGGGCACCTTCCTCCTTGGTATACCCATCAGTCACTTCATATTCAAATATCCGGTTAATCTCCGCTCCTGGGTCACCCTTGAGGATACCTAGCTTGTCAATGAGGCTGTGATTAGACGAGACTACGGCTAAGGTGTTCCAGCCATTCAAATTACTCTTCTCGACGGCATTACGTGACATGCGTGCCTTATCTCGGCCTTGGGTAATCTTATAGGCGAGGTCTGACAAACTCTCCGGGGTAATGTTGGAAACTTCGTCGATGTATGCGGGCAACGTGTTATAGACGCCCAAGCGCCCCACAAGGACATTTCTTGTATCGTCCTGGTTAAGGGTAAGCTTCTTTGGGTCTCCCCAAGCGGAGATACCCCACTTACCGGTAAGCGTCTTTCCAAGGCCGGAACCGCCAACCACGGAGAGCATAGCTCCTTCGTATCCTGTGAACCTAACCAATGGCGCTCCGAAGGACGCACAGAGAAATTCAAAGGCGAGCCCCTCCATACCTTCTTGGTTGAGGATCTTAGTGTTTTCAACCCATTTCTCCTTTGCGCCTTCGGGCTTGATCCCTCTAACAAAGTCAGGTGCGGAAGCCGAGTAGCCGACCTTGTGAGTAGTCCCGTCTTTACGGTAAATCTCAGCTCCGTGAATAAACGACAACTCCCCTCGGTCTTCGTGCCAGCCCATCTGCCCAGAGAGCGTAGCAAGTTGCTGATCCTTCCTAAGTTTAGTCATAAATGATTCTGTATAGAGCATGAATAGACCCTTTTCGTTTTTACCCGTTACTCCGATATGGGCATCTATCAGCGCGGAGAAGTAAGACTTTTGCTCACAGGTCTTGTTAGACGCTAGTGTGACTTCTTTCCAACCATCGTGCGGAAGACGATGCCTAATAGTGAAAGACTCGCCGAAGAAATCCCGGTTAATAGACGTAATGTAGATCGGATAGGGGTAGACTCGAACCTGCTCTCCTCCGTCGTTAAAATAGAGGCCAGTTTCTGAGACGGTAAAACCCTCTGGGGGTGTTGGGTAGTCGGCTGCTGCATCTTCGGCTCCTTTCGGTATCTCGATAGGCTTTTCTTTTTCGTATCCCAAGGTGATAGGGCTTTTGGTTCGTTCAGCGTACCGGCATCCAGCGCATACGCCAGGGTTTGTAGAGTTGAAAACGGCACATGTAGTTGGCCCTGCTCCCGCGCTGACATGCTGAGTAATCTTTTGTTCAGTCGCGCTTGCCGAATATTCCGCGTGCCCCTGTGACCACTCATGGATTATCTCCTTACCCTCAGTAGTATATCTGAGCATCCCTATCATGTTGTACCAAAGAGGCTCCGGTACCGCCCCTTTACTGGCTGCGAACGCTGCAACCTGGGCGCACTTGCTCTCTATAATCCTTGCGCTACTTGGCCTACTGTCCTGCTCCAGCCCTGCTAAAAACTCAGCATTTTGAGTGATAGTGATCTTAGGTTCAACTAGCTTGATCCCCGCCCCTTCGGTAGCTGATTTCAGAGTTCTAATGAAATTAAGGGCGTTAAGTGGGGCGACTTCATATATTAACTTGACTTCTTTACGTCCTTCGTGCTTCTTGTTGAAACTCCCTAGAGGGCGAAGCACGGAGGACATATCAGCGGTGCGGCTCTGGTCTACCTTGAAGCTGTGATGCGCGGTCAATTTCTTGAGTATGTCTGCTGCGCCTTTCCACAAAGAGCTAGGGATCTCAGTATCTAGTCTCCAGTGAGCGTAGAGCCCGTAACCAGAAGACACTACTGAGGGGGCGGGTAAACCTGTTGACTTACAGAAAGCGAACAGTGCAGTTAGTGCGTCTCTCTGAGAGATAAAGTCTTTACTTCCATCAGCAGCTACGTCTATGTCAAGCCAAAAGTTTCTAGCGGCTAAGGCATTAACGCCTTTTCGGTTCTCGGTAGTACGGAAGCTGGACATACCCACAAAGACCGTCTTATTGGCCCTTTCTAGTAGGTCGATGTACCTTTGGGCCATCTCCGCATTGTCGCACCAATGGTGCCTAAAGCCCTTTTCTTGCTGCTCTGCGATTACGATGTAGCCGGATTCTGGTAGGAGAGATTGCAGGAATGTCATACTCGGTGCCTCCAAGGGTGAGTTGTCAGGATAGCCCTAACATCCCTAAGAGTCAAGAGCCTTAATTTTGAAACTCCTTTCCAAGAGTTGCTGCTTGTACCATTCCGGGAGTCCTCTGACCGCCGCCCCTAGTATTTCGCGTTTATTTTCTTGCCAGAGGAATTCTTTGATTGCCTCTTTCTCTTCTGATTCTACATCGGCCGAGACCTCTTTAATTAGGCTTCCTATGTCCTTTGGAGTATTAGTGAGTGTCCCTGCTTCTGAGAGATGTTGGATGGCTTTATTCCACCTAGCTTCAGTATTGAACGAGTTACAAAAAGTTGCCCACTTACTACTTCCCTTCTCTTCGGTACCCCATCTGTTACGGTGTACTTCCTTAAATGCTTCGGATACTAGCTTCCCCGCCATTAGTGGGATCGGGGTACCTCCAAGAAGGAAAGGCCTGGAGTAGTTCTTGACTACAACACCTTCAATCTTACATCCCCCTAATACGGATTCCCGCTCTAGCTCTTGTCTTAGGCCATCTGGGCTAGTTACTGTAGCTGTCCAGGTAGGTACTACTTCAAGCTCTAAAAGATCAGCCCAGTAGTGGAAGCGGGGATCGAATGTCAGTGACGGTACCACACAAGCCCCGAACAAAATAATGTGATTCTTAGGTACTCTCGAATACGCGAGAGTGTTATGCTTAGGCTTCTTTAGGTATTCTCCGTAGAAAACTACGCCCTCCGGCAATTTGTGTGATATAGACTCTACATATGATATACCTTCAGAAAACATCTTCTCAGGGTTAGCTACATAGAGTTGTGCCCCTTTAGACCTAATAAAAAGTTCACCTCCTACCTTGCCAAAAGAGAATTGTGACCCGTCAATTTTCTCTGAAATCTCAACTACGTCTAAGAAGATGTCTCTGATGTAGTCTGTGCCAATAGCAAATATTTTCGGAAATGCTAAGATCATTTTACGCCTCCTTTAATTCGCGCCGCCTCTCTAGCCAGTGCCGTAACCGTAGTGACTGTAGCTCTTATCTGTGCTAACCGAGCCTTACCCTTAATATCTGCGGATACGGGCAACCTCCCCATCTTAACCGCCATAAGGAGGATCTTGGTTATCTGAACGGCTACATCGTAAGAGACTATCTGTTTGGGTGTTACCCCCGCGAACCATCTAAGCAGCGTAGGTCTGGTTATCCTAAAAAGTTCAGCCGCCTCCGACTGTCTAACCCCCGCGCTGTTGAGTGCTGTTTCTAACTCTTCTCCTGTCATAATGAACCTACCAAACTAAACAGCCCCGCTAGAATAGCGTCTAGTACCATTGTTGCGAAGGCCAGTAGAACGATAGCATCCCAATTTCTAAACTCAGGTTCAACCGCCAGCAATAAAGCCGAGAGGTAAATATCTAGCCCTAGTATAAAAATAAACTGTACTGCTTGAGCACTTAGCATGCATCACCTCTTTACCATAAGGCATGGTATCGCTATAGCTAAAAGTGCCACTACACAGCATATAATAGCAGTTACGTTGGCCTCACTTTTGAGTATTACCTGGATAGGTAACGAATCCAGTAGGAAGTATTTGGTCATTGCCAGTAGTGCGGCAACAGTGAATAGGTTTCGCATGGGTCTGGGACTCCTTTGGTTAGGTTCTTTCTTAGGGGCTAAATCGGGCTGATATGCGTATGTTCTACTGTGACCGCCCCCTAAATGACATAGCATCAAACGTAGCATCCATGGCTACTTACCTTTAGCAGCAGAGTAAAGTTTCTTGAATATCCAGTAGTACACAAGCAGTTTCAAAGAGGTAGAGATAGGTGCTTTTTCAAATGCTTCGACCTGCTTTTCCAACATCAGTTCCAGTTTAGATATAAGGGCTTCCATTTGTTTCTCCTTTGGGTAGGTAAAAAGGGAGCCGTGAGGCTCCCCAGAGTCTTACTCTTTGCTTCCTGTTACGGCAACTCTAACCTCTTGGGCCAGAGCCTTAACCGTCTGCATGTGCGCCCTCAGTCTAACCCCCGCCGCCTTGTTACCACGGGCAAACTTAGAGGCTTCGGTTGTTGCCGACGTCATTTCCGCTACGAGTTTGTCAAATTCTTTCATTTTGTGTCTCCTTTAGGTGTGGGGATATTTAAGTGCTTAATGCCTTTATACTTAGCGTCTGAAGCATACAAACTTTTAACCCCAAGGTCGGTAAGGTGACTATAGATACTGTTAATAAACCACGGGCTGCTACTGTCAGGGCCAAGGACGTCTCCTACTACAAGCAGCAACATCTCTGCTTCTTTCTCAGTAAGGTGTAGAACATACTCAGGTACTTCTACCGTCTTCGTAACTTCTTTAGTCGTAAACGTCTTTTCTACCTTCATTTTGTGTCTCCTTTGAGGAATGTAAGGATAGCTTTAGCATCGGCTACTAGGCCCTCTACTGTGTGGCTAGCCGCTAGGGTAAGCGCGTAATTCATTGCTTCAAGCCTCAGGTCTTCGTCTGTCATTTTAGTCTCCTGTTAAAGTTACTGCCCCGTCTGAGGGGGCGGCGTACTAAGTTCTAAAGCGAAATTCCCAGCTCTAAAGCTAGTGCTGCAAGTTCAGAGTCGTCTTCAACCTCTACAGGCTTAACCTCGATCACCTTCTCCTTGGCTGTGCGGGGCTTGACAACCTTGAGTGGCACAGTCTCAGCGACTACCTCTACAGAAGCGAAAGGGTCGAGGGCTGCGGGTTCGGGCTTTGCCTCAATCTTTACTGGCTCAGGTTTAACTTCAGGTGCAGGAAGAGCGAGTTGTCCACCTCCGATAATGTCTGCCACTGCCTGAGACGCGCTCAGTGCTTCGATCTTGGTGATCTGCTCTGCACCGAGGAAGCCGCCAAAGCCGAAGGTGAGCACCGGGTAGGAGAAGTTAGGATCGAAGCCAACAACCGTAATGGCTGTGGACAGGTCAACACCGCGCCGGGACGTTTCTTTTACGTAGTGGCTAAACGCCTTAAGCGAAGCCGGGGGGAGGCTGAACCCGCAAGCTGTATTGTTGGCGAAGATAGCCAACTGTTTACGGTCTGTACATGCTTTGCCCTTGCCTGGGTTGCCAGTTGCGTCCTTACCAGAGCCGAACTGATTCTGCGGGCATCCTGCGCAGTTCTCACACTGCTTCAAGGGCGAGTCAGCTTTGGGTTTAACCCCATCAGTAGAAGAGCAGTCAGGGGCCTTAGTCTCTGTCTGGTTAGGGTCATACGCGGAGGCGTAGTAGTTCTTGTCCAAGTTAGGCTTAGCTGCGATGAGCACGATAGCAATCTCCAGCGTCTTGAGGTCGGTTGTAACCCCTTCAGCCTTGAAGACGAACCGAGTACCGTTGCAAGAGAGCGTCGGGAACGAGACACCTACGAACAGCCCGGCAAGGAACACTTCGTTATTCGCTTTGCGATTGATAAGGTGAGCCGGGAGTTGGATATCATCAAATTTTACAATATTCGCCATTTTACTTCTCCTGTTGGGGGTTGATTACTTTACGTAGACACTACCGCTGAATAGTGAGTTATCTTGGTTGATACCTAACTTATGGAAACATTCGAATAGCTCTGAGCATTTATCACGCGTGGAGTTACAGCCACTTACACTGCCGACTAGCATCAATACAATAGTAGCCTCCTCTCTGCTCAGGGTCAGTACAAACTGCTCAACCTTTTCCGTCTTTACTACTTCTTTTGTGATGAACGTCTTCTCAACTTTCATTTCTTTCTCCTTTTGGTTAGTATTCACCACCTGATATAATACGCAGTAACTCTTCTTTTTGGGCGGCCTCGGCGGCCCCGGCGGCGGCGGCGCTGGCGGCGGACCTGGCGGCCCTGGCGGCCCTGGCTCCGG
>QGNH01001289.1_pt1 | contig 42932 bp, 52 predicted proteins | sample 1735481 | NCBI WGS metagenome assembly QGNH01 (sample SAMN09239004, study PRJNA386568) | Viral metagenome, whole genome shotgun sequencing project. | reverse complement strand
ACACCATGACCCCCGACAACTCGCTGACAAGAGTGGATCAACCGGGATTGCCCGCACTCGCTCAACAACTTTCCACCTTGGAACTCATTCAAGGCTGCATCCAAGCTGGCATCACGAAGGAAAACGTGGAAGTCGTCAAGGAGCTTGTCGCCATGCGGCGGCAGGAAATCAACCAAGCCAATAAAGTGCTGTTCAATCAACAATTCTTCCAACTGCGCAAAGAGATTCAAACCATGAGTCTCTACGCCGACAAGTCCGCAAAAACCGACGGCGGGGGGGTTGCTTACACCTATTGCAGCGAACAGGAGATTTCGGGTATGCTTGAGACGGCCTTGCTAAGGCATGGGTTTGCCATGATGTTCGGTCAACGCCAAGATGGGGAAAGGACGGTGGCGATTATTACTCTTATTCACGAGGGCGGTCACGAAGAAACCCGCGAATACGCGGTTCGGTCTGGCGGGACTAACCGTATGAAAGACGCCACAGCAGCCGACACCGGGGCCACCACATCAGCATGGCGTCACCTCTGCGTCAAATGGTTTGGGCTGAAATCTCGCATCCATGACAGCGATGACGTGCGTAATTTAGGCGACCTAAATACGAAAGTCACACAAGCTCAGGCCGAGGAGCTTGAACGCCGCGCGGGGCTGCTCAACTGCCAAAAGGCCTTTCTCGACTACGCAAAGGCTCCAAAGTTCTCGGACATCCCTGCCAACCGATACGCCGACCTTGACCAGATGCTATCTCGAAAGGAAAAACAGCGCCATTGAAAATTCACCCCTGCAATCAAGGCTCGTGCGAATGGGAGGTGCTTCGCTCTGGGAAGGTCACGGCGTCAGAGCTTGACCGACTGGTAAGCCCCAAAGGCAAGGTGCGAACCGGTGACGGCCCGACAACCTACCTTTACGAAAAGCTGGCCGAGCGTTGGCTTGGCAGGCCATTGCCGTCCAGCATGAACTTGCCCGTCTGGGCGGTTGAACAGGGCAGGATACTTGAGGAGTGGGCGCGGCCTGGATTCGCTCTGGAAACGAACACGGAAGTCCAACAAGTGGGTTTCATCACGAAAGAGGAAACCGGCCCGATGAGTTTGGTTGGAGCTTCCCCGGATGGCTTGATCGGTGACAATTGCGGACTCGAAATCAAATGCCCGCGATTGCAAACGCACATTGGCTACATATCGGAAGGCGTTCTGCCGGAAGATTACGTGTTGCAAGTGCAAGGCTCGCTCTATGTGACGGGGTTTCCGCAATGGAAATTTTACTCCTACTACCGGAAAGTGCCGTCTTTGATTCTGACGATTGAGCCGGACCCGGACATTCAGGATGCGATTGAAGACGCTTTGGCAGTGTTCCTTGGGAAATACGAGGACGCTTGGGCGAAGCTGATAGAACTGAATGGCGGCGTGACACCGCCCCGGCAGGAAAAGATGGTGTTTGCGCACGAAATGAGAGACGGCGAAACCCTCCCGGACGAAAACGGGATAATTGACACGCAATACTGATATGAGCTTTCAAACGACCATCACCCGCGAGATTGACGTGGATGTGGATTATGTCTATTCACGCGGCCAAAGGGAGGCATGGGGTTACTACGGTGGAACGCCGGCAGAGCCTGAGAGTGTGGAGATCGTCAGCGTGAAGGACAAGGCGACCGGGCGGGATGTTGAGTTGACGGAAGCAGAGGTCAACACTCTTGAGCAGGAGGCGCTTGAGCATCACGAGGGGCTGAAAGAAGCCGCCGCCGAATCCAGAGCAGAGGACGCCGCAGAGCAACGGCGGGAAAGGACAAATGACTAAGCAAGAGCAACGAATAGCGATTGCGGAGTTTTGTGGGTGGAAATGGTTCAGACGTCCAGCTACCGGCATTTGGGCTAATAAACCCCACAGGTGCCTTTACCACCCTGGCCTAAACCCTGAATACACTGCTACGCTAAAATCAGCAGACATGACCGAAAGGCAATGCAACGAAGAATTTATATGGCGAGAGGGGATGATTCCCGATTATCCTCACGACCTCAACGCGATGCACGAGGCGGAGAAAAGGATGACTATTCCACAGCGCGATCACTACACAACCCTCTTGCAACATATTGCGAATAGCAACGAAGGCTCTGAATCCGAAAGTTTGTTGGTGAATACGACATGTGCTATCGTCGCTCAACGTGCTGAAGCTCTCCTAAAAACAATCGGTAAATGGAAGGACTGACTATGACCAAGACAAAAACACCGAAGCCGCCGCAGGTCGCGCCCAAGCCGCCGAGGGGCTACGAGATTGTTACTATGATAGGGCGCAAACATGAATGGCGCTCAGGTGACAAGCTATTCGATGGAAAACAATGGGTTGAAGCTTCTGCTTTTAAGGGATGTTTTGTGACCCAATTTTACTACGCCCGCCGCGTCGCAAAGCGGCCAGTTCTTAAGGAATCTTTAACAACTGCCGCCAAGCCAACTATCCGGAAATTCCGGATAGTTGCAAAAAGTGAAACGGTTCAAAAAGTCCAGCCCGTCACGAATGCTGAGGTCGGGCGGTGGCGGAAGGAGATTGCGGCCAGCAGCCGCCGAACTGGGCCAGCTTGCAGCGAGAACGGGATAATGGGCCATGCCGATCCCCCTATCATGGGCGACTACGAGGCTGGCGTCAAAGACGGGCGCGAGCAGATGCAGGACGCGGCGCGGAATCTGGTGAAGCAGATTCGCAGATATAATTGGGGAAGATTAACGGCAAGGCAAGTCGCTGAGTGTTGCGCCAAAGACATTGAGTCCGCGCTGAAACTGAAAGGATAAATGAGCGAACAAAAAGAACAAATCTGCGAGTGTGGGCAAGTGGGGGCTAAGACTTTCGAGGAGTGGCGCGACAAAGAATTATTTGAGGTCTGGCCTTGTCTTTCATACGAAGCGAAACGAGTTGTCAAGCGGGGATATTTCGCCGGTCAAGCCACCGTCCCTCCTCCCGGACGGTGGGTGCGATGCAGTGAGAGGTTGCCCGCTACCGCTGGAAAGTATTTATTTGGAAACAATCGTGAAAGAGAATGGTGTCCATTTGAACCAAACTCTGCTTTAGTTAAGCGGAATTATACTCACTGGTATGAGTATGAAATACCTAAAGATTTTCCTCCCGTCGTTGATCGGGATGAGGACGCGAAATGGATAGCTGGAATGGCGGATAGTATTTGTTCTATTTATAAAGGCAACCTTCATACGATCTTAAAGGAGACAATGGAAGTCACTCTCGCCCACGCTCGCAAGGAGAAAGGCAAGCAATGACCCCAAAAAGAATACAACTACATCGAACAAAAAAAGGGAATTGCGCGGCAAAAACTTAGCCTGCTGGTGTCCGCTATCCAGTTGCATGAACGGGCATTCATCGCCAGAATTTGTCGAGCCAAATATCATTCGCAAGTATTGCCAAAAATGCGGTCTAGAATTATTGCCGACCGATTGCCACGCGGACGTGTTGCTCGAAATCGCAAACGCATAAAACCATGAAAATACTCGCCATTGATCCTGGGAATACCGAAAGCGCATACGTCATCTGGGACGGAGTGAAAATTCACACCGCCGCGAAAGTGGCGAACGCGGAAATGCGGTGTGTTCTAAGGGACTATATAGTTTCGGATCAGGGTGTGCGAACGGAAGTTAAATGCGTCGCCGTCGAAATGATCGCCTCCTACGGCATGGCTGTGGGAAAAAGCGTCTTTGAGACATGCGTTGAAATTGGCCGGTTGGTTCAAATCTGCCATGACCGGAGCGTGACGCCGACGCTGGTTTTCCGCATGGAGGTAAAACAAGGCATCTGCCACAGTTCAAAAGCGAATGACTCAAATATTCGCACCGCGCTTATGGACAGGTTTGGCGTCAAAGGAACCAAAAAATCGCCGGGTTTCTTTTATGGCTTTCATGCCGACGTGTGGGCGGCGTTCGCGGTCGCGGTGGTGGTGGTTGACCGGAACGTAAAGCAGCTTTTGGAGAAAATATGAAAACCCTATCAATCCGACAACCGTGGGCGTGGCTTATTGCCAAAGGTTTCAAGGACATCGAAAATCGCACATGGCATAGCAAGTTCATTGGGCAGTTCAAAATCCATGCCAGCATGGGCATGACCCGCCGTGAATACGAGGAGTGCAAGCTGTTTTGCGCTCGCATCAATCCAGAGATCACGCTGCCGGCCATGCCGGATTTACTTCGCGGCGGGATAGTCGGGAAGGCACGAATGGTTGGCTGCATTGATGATTCCGCAAGCCCGTGGTTTGTTGGGCCGTGGGGATTTCTACTGAAAGGAGCGGAAGAACTTCCATTTCAGCCATACATCGGTTCACTTGGTTTTTTTGAAGTATCAGAACCATAAAACCATGACAACACCAAACTCAGGCTGGCTCCCGATGGAGTCCGCGCCGAAAGATAAGAAAATTCTAATTTCATTCCAGGGAGAGTGCGCAATTGGATGTTGGGAGCAGGACGATTATTGCTTACATCCAATTCCGTTCTGGTACGTTTATGGGCCGTGGCTTAAATCGTTCGTCAGAAAAACCAAACCTGACGGCTGGCAACCGCTCCCGGAGCCGCTTAAGGAAGGAGGAAAAATATGAGCCAGAAAACCATCAAGGCAGTAATCAAACTGCTCCAAACAGCCTACCATGAACAACACCAATGGGAGGCGTGGAATGATTGGGGTGGAAAGGCTGACATGCTTTTCCTTAAGTACCACGAAGATCGTCACGAGGTTGTCGTGGCGATGATAGGGAGGAAGTTGTAATTTCCGATTTGCCCGCCGACGGGTGGGTGAAGTAGAATGAAGAGTACTCAGTCAAAAAACAAAAACATGAAAAACAAAATCAGTATCATCGGGCTGTCGCTCTCGGCAGCGTTATTCATTCAAGCTCAGACTAATATCGTCATCCAGCCAACGGTCGTGCCTGGATCGGCCTCGTTCGTGACCAACCCGGCCACCGGCATCATCAGCGCCAACATCACTCAGCCGTCGGTAGTGCCGGGTGCGTTCACCGTCACGACCAACTCCGCCGGCCAGGTTAGTGTGGCTCTGCCAACCGGCTCGGCTGCCGTTACTAATCCTGCCACTGGCATAGTGACATTCGCGCAACCTGGGATCGGCGCAACAATAGAATCGTACCTGGTGGACAACGACCCGACGTTTAACGGGTGGTCGAGCAACCACTTCACCCTTATCGAGGCAGCGAAGTTCGCCAACGTCAACGGGACGCCCGGCGCTTCGTCCGAGGGGAACGTGGTCGGTCTCGAAATTCCAATCCACAAATGGTCAGTCCACATTGACGCATTGGCGGATTTTGAGCAACTGGCCGGCGACGTGCATTCGTTCGCCATCGGGGCCGGGTACGACTACAACATCCACCAAATCCACCTGAGCGCGGGTCTCGACGTGCAGGACGTGTTTGCGAACAACCATATTCAAGCGATGCCTTACGTTGAATTGATAAAAATGCCCACTACACTGTACGGTCTCGCGCCGTTCCTGCGCTGGCAGTATCCGATCTCCCGCGCCCCAGGAGGCGGCGAGTTTCTGGTGGGCATTGGCCTAAACCTTTGACAACAACCCCAACCCACGCCGTCCGGTCGAAGGGCCGGACGGCAATTAACAACGAAAGGAAATATGCACTACAAAAATGGCCGTGAGGCCAAGAACGGTGACGTGGTAGTTTTAATCCCGTCATTCCCGACAAATCCAATCCCGCAAATCGGCATCCTTTACGACGCCACGGCGGGCAACGACACCTGCAACGGTCGGCTGGCTATAATCAACCGACAGTCAGACCCGTATCCAAACCTTGCGGAGTGTCTGCACATTGACGACGTGGTGACGCCTGAACACCGCGCCCCAAAAACGGCTGTCCCCTAACCCTGCACCGCCCGCGTCGGCGAATCGGCGCGGGCAACGATTTATGAAAACCATTGAACAACTCGTCCAGCGCCTCTACGACGCACGCCAAGCAGCCGCGAAAGCCAAGAAGTCCATGCGGGAGGCTGGCGCAAGGCTTGGCAATTGCGCTTGTTACAGTGGTTCTGTTTTGGACATGCGCACGACCTGCTACCACGACTCACTCTTGCCGAAAGAGAAATGGTGCGACATCTGCAAAGAGAAACTGCCCATTTGGGTGGACTACCACAATAGGGCCAACGCCGCCGGGGCCGCGCTGAGAATGGTTCTGGACTGGGCGAAGAAGAAAGGCAAACCATGACCCAAAACTTCTCTCTCTCCACCGCCATCGAAATGGCAAGATGGAGTCAGTTCGCATATGGTCAAACACCAATGCCCATCAGCTTTCCAGCCAACCGCGTTGTGCCGATAGACAACATCCAGACCGACATTCACGGCAAGCTCATCATCCTTCCGGAAAGTAACGTGCTGACGTTCGAGGGGAGTCATTCGATGGAAGACTGGCTGGAGGACTTCCAGATCAAGCGTCTGCCTTGGGGCGCACCAGGGATGATGGTTCACTCCGGGTTCCTCCAGGCTTATTTGTCCGTGGATGCGGATATAATGGCCGCGCTGGATGCCGCCCCGGTCAACCCGCTTTGGATCACCGGGCACTCTCTGGGCGCTGCTCTTTGCGCTATCTGCTCATTCTCACTGGTCAATTTCCACGCATCGCGCTGGCTGGATAACATTGCCGGGGTTTATACTTTCGGAAATCCCAGATGGACAAATCTGGCTGGCTCACTCGCTCACGACGCTCTGCTCGGCCCCAGGACTTGGCGCGTGGTGGACAAACTGGACCCGGTTTGCATGGTGCCTTGGCTGCAGGGCCGGTATGTCCACACCAAGCAGAACGCATGGATTGACGGAGACGGAGCATTGGAAATCATGCGGCCTGAATTGAAGAAATTCCCGCACCAGATCAAGTGCCTTTGGCAAGAATGGCTGCGCGGTGAACATGAGCCATTTCCAGACCATGCCGTAGAACAATATGTGGGCGTCCTCGAAACCATCCTGAACACTCCAAACCCATGACCACCGACCAATTCCACCGCGAGTCAGCCCGTCTCAACCGTGAGGCCGCGATAGGCCACCGGCGGGCCGGGGACGAGCTTGACCTGCTGGCGCTGGCATTGGATAGAGCGGCGAACGTGATGGAGACGAACAGGGAAGCCCGGTGTCCGGACTGTGAAGGGACTGGTCGGAACACCTGGCACGCCGTTGGGAATGAGATGCGCCCAGTCCAATGCGAGAAGTGCGGAGGAACAGGGAAGGCCACACCTGTCACTTCGGCAGAATCGGCGGGTGCGGGTCAGGCGGCGGGGTAGCCGGTGCAGGCGGCGGCGGGCTGCTCGTTTGAACCGTGTCCACTTGCCTTCGTGTCCATGTCTGGGTGTTTCCTCCATCCACGTCTGGCGGCATCAGGTTCCCTTTGGATAGGTTCGCAAAGGACTTGCTTGTGAACGATTTGATGACCACCAGAATGCTCAAAACCATGCCGGCCAGGAACTTGTGCCGCTGCGCTGGCGTCCAGCCTGACCAGCCATCGTCTGGCATTGTGGCGAGGTAGAACGTGCCTGCCGTGATGGCGCAGGACACGAACAGTTCAAATATGACCAGCTTCCAAAGGATGAGCAGGTTGACGGCGCGGGTGCCGGCGGTCTGAGGGTCAGGCGTGTCTCCGTTCATGGCATTCTCGCAGTTGATTTATTTGTTTTTCCGACTCGCAAGAGCCAGAGCTTGCGAAAATGTTTCGCCTTATCTTCTAGCTTATTCAACCTGCGCACAAGTTGGTGCCACGGATGTTTCATTTTACAGGAGTAGCGCAAGGGTGATCCAAACGCCATTCGATAAGTGTAATTCGGATGTTTGCTGATTCGGAACCCTTGTCCTCAATTCTCTTTACTGATTCCATTAGATTATTTATTTGATTTTCGTGCCGGATTGAAACCGTAACAGCTTCTTGAATGGTTTTGTTTTGTTCAAGCACCGCAGTTGCCAATTTACTCGCATCGTCCTTTTGCATTGCTTCTACTCGTTGCACATTGCTATCAAGTGGATGAATGGCAGCGCCGTAGAGGGCGCCGATCACCATAAGCCCAGTAAGAATCACCATCCAATCCGTTTTCCCGGAACGATTAAGTGAAGATTGAATTTCTTTCAAAGTGATCCACACTTGGTTTAGCTCTCCCTTAATACCCGTCAATTCCGCGGTGTGTGTTGCGACGGATTCAGATAATTTATCATGTTCCTCAGTCATATTACTTTCTCTTTCACTTGGTTAATGTATCCTAATCCTCACCGTCCGCGGCCCAACTCCGGGAGCTTGCTGCCCATTGCCAGCCGGCGGAATCGGTATCCACGCCGCCGCGTCGTCCGGACCGTTCAGCGTCAGCGTTTCTATCTCCACGGGAGCCAGCGCACGGTTGTATATGCGGAAATCTTCTATTTTGCCATTCATCCCCCACGCATACCCTTCCCGATGTCCGATGTAAAGCGATCCGATATCCACGTTGCCGAGTAGTCCGGACACCATGTTGTTGGTCCCATTGACATAAACGGTGTAGCTATCGCCGCCGGATTTACTCACAGCTACGAAATACCAGTTGGTCGCCGCCAGTGCCGGGCCAGCGAGCGAATTTGTGCCATCATAGAAACCGCACCATGCCGGGCCAACCGCGATTCCGCTGCCGCTCGTCGTCGTTACCGCGTATTGGGCCGCTCCGGGAAACTCGAATTGCTGCACCCAGAAGGTGATTGTCCACGGTCCCGCATAAACCAGCGGACTACTCACCCCGCTGTTGTAGGTATAGGCACCTTGGTTGTCCGGCAATGATAGGGCGTTAGAGCCAGCCAACCCATTCGTCCAATAGTTCGTCACGCTCCAATAGGCGCTATCTTGGGACGTGCCTGTGTAACCGTTGCCGCTCGCGTCCAGCACTGAGACATTATCAGCACTGCCGTTTTGATTCATCGTATATTGTAGCAACAGACCAACCCGCACATCAAGCCCAGCGCCGCCCGCCACGAAGTTAGAGACTCCAATCCCTGGCGCTGTCGGGCCGCCGTACCCGCCCGCAAAGCCGCTGGACAATAGCAAAGTGCCACTCGTCACCAACACGTTATTGCCCGACACGCCCGCACTTGATCCATTGGTGTTGATGTTGACACCGTTGGTCGGATTTTGGAATGCGCCGAGCGTCCAGTTTCCCGTGGATGGACGAGGATTGCCAAGGTAATCGTTCGTGATCCCCCAAGCTGTCAGATTCGTTCCAGCGTTCACCGCAACCGAGTTGGACAACGGAATGTAATTCGAATCGTATTGCAGGAGGTTGGTTAAGCTGTGAATGTCGAAGTCGAAACCATTGCTCGCGGGGAATGTGTTGGTCCATTGAGTGAATGTGTCTTGCTGCCAGCCGCTTCCAAACCAAGAGTGATCTGTAATTGGCTGATAAACGACGGCAACAAAACCCGCCGCGCCGCCTTGATTATTGTAAAGATTGCAGTCCGCGTGATCCCCGGACATCATTTGCGACCATGTCAGATTCGTTGGCGCACTCACCGCTCCAATCCATGTTCCTAATGATGTGCCATTGCCAGAAACAAGAATGTTGTTGTAGAGATAGGCGTTCGTGCCGCATACGCTCATCTGTCCTGCGCCAGTCCCGGCGACCATTGTGTTATTCGCTACCAGAACATCCATTCCTCCCGCCGCACATAATCCGCCGCCGCCGGAATAAGCGGCATTACTCGCTGTAACCGAGATATTGTTGAACACGCGCACATGATTCAGCATCGTGTCAGATGCACATTCCATATACATTGCGCCCGTGCCCGCGATGTGGCATTTCGGACGCCAGCCCGCCTGGATGTAATCGTAGGAAATTTCTACGTTGGAAACAGTGCCTCCTGGCGCATCGTCGAATATGAATATAGGGTTGCGGTGCAGCAGCAGTTCGGGAGGTTTCCAGAACGGCACCCAGGAACCTGCGGACGGGCCTGAGTTCGACCAGCAAAACCAGACATTCGTGAACGTGAATAGGTTGAGCGGCATCTGACCTACAAAGATCGCCTGAGCGGCAGCGTCAACTGCTATCGCCTGCCCCTGCGCGTTCGTATAGCATCCGGTAATCGTGTTGGTCGCAGTGTTCGTCCACGCCTGGCTCGCGCTCCATGAAAACGGCGCAAGGATATTAGTAGCCGCCTGCCAGAAAGCCGGGGTTCCGGGCGGCGCGAGCGTAATTGCTGGCGACACGATGACAATGCCATTTGTGCCGTTCGTGAAGGAAAAGTTGAACGCTGGAGTATCCACACTCTCAAACATGTCACCGGTGTAAAGCCGGCAATGGCTGATCCTGATGTTGCTAAAATATGGCACGTTGTTCGTGTCGCCCGTGTTTCCAAAACCCACAGTGATCCCGTGATTGAAATTGGTGAACAGACAGTTGACGATGGTGATGTTGGATCGGAGCACATTGCCCATTGTGACAAAGATGCCGTCCTGAACGGCAGCGAAGACACAGTTGGACACGAGCAGATTGTTCCCCGACCAGAACATTCCCGTGCCGTCACTGCCGCCCTGCTGCCGTTCGTTATTTGTCTGGCGCTGAAAGATATTGCTGACAGTCAGATTCTCAATCGTCACATTCGCACCGCTAATGCTTATCCCTGCGATTTGGCTGTTGTTAAAGTTCATCGTGCCACCATTGGACGACACTGTTCCGTTGTCGGTAAGCTCCATTACGCCATTCAGTCCGCCGTCAATGACTAAGTTACTGCTGCCGGCATTCTGTCCCAATATCCACCGCTGGTTGAATGGCAGCGTTGGTGCGCTGAACCTCGCCCCCGGCTCAAAGTGGATTGTGACCGGGCTACCCAGAGTTCCGCTACCCGTGTTTAGGGTATTTGTGAGGTAGCCGACCAAGTGGACAGTATCACCCGGCGCGATCTGGCCCGCACCAGCGCCCCAGTTGTAGGGGCTTGTCCCGGTACCATTCCCGGCGTATGCACTGACCCACGCAATCGTCTGGCAGTCATTGGAATCCGCGCCGGACACGGAGCCGCTGCCGTTCTGGCTGATCCACCAGTCAGACGCGAAGACGGGCAAGTAGGCTATGAGAACGAGAAATATGGCAACGCGTGTTTTCAATGGGTGATATAGTTGCTTCCCGTCGAAGGAGCCTGCGCCCGCGCCGTGAGGCAGAGGCAGAGCAGGATTAGGATTGTGGAAATGAGTTTCATTTACCAGCCATTCGTTCCAACACATGTTATCGCCGTGCCCACGAGTTGCGCTTTGGGTTGCAGGGTGAACGGAGTCAAGGCTGCAACGGTTTGACCGCTGAATACGAGTCCGCCAGAGCCATTCGTCATGCTCAATCCGGTCGCGGCAGTGAGATAGACCACCATATTGACGGCCTGATTATTCGAGATCGTCGTTGAACTGGAAATGATGCTCTGGTTTGTGGCAAAGGATGCGAAGCCGATCGTGGCGGTGGTGGTGCCGCCTGCAATGATGTCGGTTGCTACCGTCAGTTGTGCGCTTGGCGTCGTCGTCCCGATGCCGACATTGCCGGAAGAGTCTATTCTCATTCTTTCATTTAGTCCTGCTCCAGTTATAAAAATAAGAGGGGCAGAGGCAAGGCGGGTTCCAATTACCAGTGAATTACCTGGGATTCCATCAAAACCTGCACTTGAATTCCAATATTGAAATGAGGCTGCAAGCGCACCAGAACTATTTAACATATTTGCTCCCGTGTATTCAGTTGCAGATGTACCCTGAAGACCGATTGTTCCAACACTACCTACAACCATAAAAGGATATGTGGGATTCGTCGTCCCGATGCCGACGTTGCCGTTCGTCACAACCAGCGTATTCGGACTGCCATTCTGAATCGTGGTTTTGAGGGCGGAAGAAATGACGTTAGTCCCGAAAACATTCGTCAACCCGCTCCCGTTGCCGATGATCGTGCCGCTGACGGTCAGGTTGCTCGCTCCATTGATGTTGCCCGCGAAATTCACCGTATCGGTAATGTTGCTGACTGTGATTGCATTTGCCGCATTCGCATCCTGAAGATTCCACACATTGCTAAGGACGAACTGCCGCCAAAACTGGCCGCCTTGGAAATCATAAGGTTCGTAAATCTGCCCATTGGCCGTTGTCAACATGGTGAAACTCGCGGGGCTATTCGTGATTCCGATAGAAGCGGTGTTGAAACCATTCGCAATCGTTGTCGCTGTGTAATTGGTCGCATTGGTTGCCACCGTGTTCAACTGGGTCAGTGTGACACCGCCGCTGGGCGTCTGAGCCGTCCATGTCCCGCCGGCGCCGGTGAAGGTCGGCACCATGCCCGCCGCGCCGTTCGTGCCGCCGCTCTGGAGGTTGCCGGAGTTGGCTTGGTTCGTGCCCGTCAACGCGTTGCCGCTGCCGCTGAAGCTGGAGGCGGTCACCGTGCCGAATGAAGGGGATGCCCCTTGCAGCGCGAAAGCGTTTATCGCGGATTGTCCGAGCCAGTAGGGAACGTAGTTGCTGCACCACACCTGCCCGTAGCCATTGTTGAATCCGGGGGCCGTGGAATTATTCACGAAGAACATCTTGCCGGATGAAACCACAAGGTCTTGAGTGTTGATAAAATGCGGAAAGTTCACACTCCCGCTGCTTGCATCTATTAACGATGAGTATGGGTAAAATAGAAGTGTATTCGCCGTGCTCTCGTCTGCGAGAACCATACTTTTCCCCGGCAGTGTAAGCCTCAGATTATTCCCCACATCACCCGCCCAATAAGCTCCATAAGCATCACCCCACACCTCTTTAGCCCCGGCATTCATGGAAATTTCCAACGGAGCAATGTAAGCGACGCGACCAAGATTTGCATTGGTGTTGAACACCGGGAACGGGATGCTGCTGATCCCAGTTGCGTTCAAAGCGACTGGCTGGTTAGTTGTATCCACGCTATACGAAATGATCTGATTAGGAATCAACGTCGCGTTTGAACCATACACATTCGACACCAGGGTTCCAACCCCATTCCCAAGCCAATAGATTATGTGCGGATTGTAAGTATGCGACACGGGATCAATGGGAAGCACCTTCACGTCGCCGCCAGTATAATACTGACCAAAATTTGTGGTGAACCTATTTATCAAGGGGGTCATTATGCCGGTTTGTGGGTTCAGGGAATAGGTGAAAAAGACATTTGTGTTGCCCAACTGTGGGAATCCAGTTGGCATCCCGCCGTCAAAATAAAGTGTGTTGCTGTCCAATCCGCTTAGGGCCATGCCGGAATATCCGCTCCCGCCGCCGTAAGGAGGATTAACGATTGTGATATTCGTTCCAGTGTAAGTCCAATTTGTTGGATTGTATATGAGCACCCTGTTTGCCCCTGAGTAGTCATTTGGCGTGTTGTTGCTGCCGTCGAATAGGCAAATTGCAGCATAGCCGTTTGTAAGGAACACAATCTCTTCGAGCACGTTTGGTGCCCAGTGCAGATCGGTCATTGAAAGCATATAGCCGTTATTCGAGAACACGCATAGCACATTCGACGCCGCCCCCTGCACGTAAGTAGGAGGGCTTCCAGCGTTAGTCAGAATGTTAATGATCTGATAATACAGTCCTTTGTAAGGGGTCATCGCGCAACAATTATTATAACCAAGACGACTTACCGCATTAAGGCTTGGCTGATTCGTGTTCGCAATGAAAACATTCCCATTGGTGTCCATGACCAGAAATTTACATCCAATGCCGCTTGCGCCAGTGGCAACCCCACTCGCTGGCGTGCCATACCAATTTGTTCCGTCAAACGCAAAACCCCCAAAGGGGTTTCCCATGTCTGTTGGTAAATTAGTGTCATACCACAAAGCACCAGACCAAAGCTGATTCATTGAAGTGGTAGGAATGTTCAACCCCCCAATCTGAATGTTTGGAGCCGGAATAATGCCAGTAGCAAGCTGGCCGACATAGTTCGTCGACGCCGCTCCCGCCGCCGCAAGAGTCGGAGCCGATGAGACGCTCAGACTTGCCGAAACGACACCCGCGTTCGTCGTGTAATTCGTTACAAAGCTGATCGTGCCGTCCGAGTTGGTCAGAGAAAACGTGTTCGTCTCAATCGCGTTGTTTGCCTGGGCGACCGAAACGTTGGTTGCCAGCGCCGCCGCAATCGCCGCCGCGTCGTTCGTGGCTGCCGTCACCGCCGCCGCCACGATCCCGTTGCTGCCAGACGCCACCGCGTTGCTCGCCAACTGGTTCACATACGCCGTCGTGCCTGAGTTCGCGTTGGTGTTGATCGTGTACTGGTTCACGCCGTTCGTGCTGATGAATACACCGTCCCCAGGCAAACCGCCCGCGCTTGAACTGATTGTGACGACGTTGCCGTTGGTTTGAGCTGTAACATTTGTTCCGGGAGCGACTTGCACACCGCCGGCCAAAGCGGACACCGCCGAATTCAGCGCGTTGCTATTCGCCTGAAAGAAGTTCGATGCACCCGGATAGGTGATTTGATTTGATCCATTCACCGTCACACCATTCAAAATTGGCGCTGGCGACAAATAATTCAACGGCCTGTCCTGAACCGTAATCGGCCCGCTCAATGCCGTCACCGTGCTTCCATCCGTGTTAGTGAAATAAATGGACATCCAGTATTGCTGCGATGCCGCCCCTTGTAAGCTCACTCCGGTTAAGCTCGATGCAAAAGGAATAGTCACATGCTGATTCGTGGTCTGCGTGTTGTTGCCAGTGAGCCACGCTTGCCTCGAAAGATTCGTGTTGAACGCGGACAACGGCTCGTACCCGAGCAGCATCGGCGCATTGGTATCAAATTGACTTTGATTCAAGGCCAAATAAACGCCGACGACATTCGTAAAATTGGTGGAATTAAACAGCGTGCCGTTGTTGAGAAACGATAGCTGGAATCCAATGGCATCTCCCCGCGTGAAAACAGGCTGGCCCCCGGTGTTGAGATTGAGCGGGTATGCTGATTGGCCGGTGTTGTATCCGGGCGCAACGGCTTGCGGGATGGCAATGTCGCAGCCAAGCCGGATGGTGATGTTGACGGCGCGCGCGGGCAGGCAAAAGGCCAGCAGGAACAGCGCGAGAAACAGTTTGGCGGCGGCGATTCTTTTCATAATTTCCATCATAAAAGGTTCCCAGTCAAAGCATTTAACGCTTGCCTTGTCTTAGCGCAAGGCGATCCTTCTCGCAATTCAGTTGTCACATTCCCGCTCGCATCCCGTTTGTTACACGGCCAATGGATTGCCTTTCCGATTGGGCCGGCGATTCCGTGGACAAGATCGCCCAGACCGCCGCAATCCCGGCCATGCTTCCTTTTCAACTCATCCAGCACCCCTTGCCCAATCTCGAAGTGGTCGCCGTTGCGTTTTCCGGCGGCGGTCAAATCCCGGAAGTAATCAGGTCGCTCCGCTTCGTGCGCCACAACTTCATGGTATGGGATAATCGTCATGTGCAGGAGCAGGAACCGGTGCTGCCGCTGATGGATTGATTCACAGCAGCCGCCTCTCCCGGCGTCAGAGCGGCGATGTTCTTCACCGCCAGCAGCGTGCCACTGGCCGCGTTCGGGTCCAGCACGTAGCCAGTCGTGCCGTCGGCGGTGAACGTGTGGCAGGTCACGGTAGGGCAATTGTAAGTGCGAAGGCAGGCAGTGCCGGCGCACGGCGTCACTTGTGCCCGCGCCATGTATTGCGTCAGGAGCGCCATGTCCGGGGTCGCTGGGCACTTATTGAACGCAATCGCGCCGGTAATCGGCGTCCCGACAGTGCATCCACTCCACGGACCAAGGCCACCAATTGTTCCGACCGTCGCGCCGGAGTTCCCCGTCCCGTCAGTATTCCAGGTGTTCGTTCGGCTGGAGTTGCAGGGTTGGTCTGAGAAATTCGTCGCTTCCATCAGCGCCTGGGCATCCGCCGAGACGTCCGACCACAAATAGGAGTCGCCGCCCAGAGTGATGGTCTGAGTCACCGTCGCCGGCGCGCTCGCCAGCGGCCCCTCCTTGAATGGAATCGCCTCGTATTCTACGGCCGAGTTCCAGTCCCAGGCCGCAAATTCAAACACGATGGACGTGGAAGAAAAAGACCATGTCACCAGTTGATGCCCTTGATTGCCTGAGATGAAAAACAGGCTGTCAATGGTTACAGTTGCCCCAACGTAAGTGTAAGTCGGCCCCCATCCAATGGTCAGTCGGGAAGGGACATTTGGGAAAATTAAAGGGGCTTGCTCCGTGGATGGCGCGGTTCCCGGCGCGGTGTAAGTCGGCGTGGTCTCGTCGTAACGGTTGGCGAACGTCCAGTCATAAACAAGCGTCCCTGACGCCGCGCATTCCTGCACCGTCATGTCAGAAAATGAATTGCACGAATCGTTCGTCGCACCCATGAGCGCAATCAAGTTTGTCATCGTGGCAGGGAACAGCGGGAAATTATTCAGCACCGTCGTTGTTGTCACTTCAAATTGCGCCGTGTTGGTTGTCTGCGAGAAAATTGCCCGCTGGGCAACGGCGTTGACGGGACTCATCGGCCAGCCGCTCGGCCCACCAACATCTGGCGCGCCATCGGCCCCTTCAGCGCCGGGGTTGCTTGGGTCCCACGTCAGGAAATCCCACGCTTCGAAATGCGCTGTGTCCAGGAACGGCGAAATCGTGCTGCCCGCAACCGCCGCCGTGCAGATAAACACCCGGTAATACTTCGGATATCTCTGGGTCAGGCCCGTCAAGTAATCCGTCATCGGCCCCGCCGCCGGCCATTCCTGCAACACAAGGTCGCCTGGATTGAACGCCGACGTGCTTCCTGTGCAGGCGTAAGTGAACGTGGTGCTGTCCAGTTGCAGGCTGCTCACCGCGAAAGTCCAGGAGCCGGACGATGGGTCGTAAGCGCCGGCGTCGCTCCATGTCGCATAGACCCAGTTCGCCTTAAACCCCGGAAACGCGAAGCCGCCCGCGAAGCCGAGCCACGACTTCTGCCCGATGATTTGCCGCGCCGTGCTGCAGGCGCATGGAGCGGCGCAACAGTCTGGCGGGCACTTCATTATTCCTGGTGGTAGCATATTAAGATGGGCTTATGAAGTAAGGTGGTCCGCAAGCTATCAGCCGATATGCCAGTGTGCCTGACACTGCACCACTTGGAAGCGCGTCGCAGGTCTGCATCGGTTGGAATGAAATCAAGTCAATCCAGAAAAGCCCGTCCGCATCCGCAATGTCAGTCTGAAGATGCTGCGCACAAACCCCCGCGACATCAGTTGACGTGATGTTTTCCAACTGCTGAGGCACGTTGTATTTTCCACTTCCGGCAACCTCCGCGGGAACGTCTTGAACCGCCTGCCAAATGCCCGGACAAGTTTTCAATACTGTATTTGTTACAAGGTCGGTAAGTCCTGTCGTCACAAGAGCATTGCCCGCTGAGATATAAACAAACGTCCCCGCCTTAACCGCGACTGTCGGGTCAAGCTCCTTTGGGTCTTGCCACGGGAAGACAAAAGAGCCGCCACCGCCGCCTTTATTTCCTTTCGGAAACTGAATCACCCATTCCACTCCGCCGCTCGCCACGGGCCGCTTTGACGCACCAACAATGTTTGTAACGGTATGATACCGCAGAAATCGCGTGACCTTGCGAAGCCATATTTGAATCGGGCCATTCCCAGGAGGGTCTTGTGGGTAAAGGTGCATATTACAGCGGGTATCCAAAAAGGGCAACCGGCCACAAGCCAAACTGGTAATGCTGTTCCGTCCGCCACTTCCACGAATTAACCCGGCTGACGGATGGCCGCGTCTTATACCATCCATATTGCAAATCACCCGGAAGAACAATGTATTGACCTGGCGTCGGCTGAGTAGGGAGCGTAATAAAGAACAGACCGCTTGCCCCTTCAATCGAAGCCATGCTCCCGGTCGAAATAATCTGGTTAATATGGCTGTAAGCCAATGATGTTCCGTATAAACTGGAAAAGAATCGCGTGTGTTTCAATACGGATGCCTCCAATGGAAAATCGGATACCCCCGATTGCATCAGCTTGTAAAGAGTAAATGCGGCCTGATAATCGGCGGACGGGCATGGAAGATATGTGTAGGTATTTTTCTCTCCGTTTATCGGATTGAGTTCGCTAATTGGCGTGTTGTAAGGCGGATAGCTTCCATCGTCAAATATGTAGCACGTTCCGCTGCTTAAAACCACACCGCTCTGTCCCGTTGTCACATCCGTTCCCCATATCGGATTGCTGTCCTCTATGGCCGCTTTTATCGCAAGCTTCGTCTCCGATGACCCCGCGCAGCCGGCAATGGTATAATCCAACCCTTCACTGCCTGTTGGCGAAACGTTCAAGTTGACAAATCCGAATGGAAAGTCCGCGCTTAACAAAGGTTTCTGATTTTGGTTCTGCTCCATTTCCCAAAAACTCAACAACACTTCGTTGACGTAATTTGTCAGTCCGGGAGTCCCGTAATATCCGGCCTCCGCCTCAATCTCACTTTGTCCGTGAGTCAGTCTGGTAACGGTAAAATTCCACCTGTTCGGAAGGAAGTTGTTGGCTGCGTCGGCGTCAACCAGAGCATCCGCGCCCTTACCCCTATAACGCATGAACTGACCTGTGTCACTGACGCCGTATGAAAATCCGGGCTGGTTCCAATAATCATTGGCGGCACCTCCCGGCCCTACGTTTCTTCGCGGCGGTAATATGGCTGGATTTCCTGGCATAAATTAAGGGGGTGCTGTAAAACCTCTGCCTGTGTTTCTTGAAATGTTTCCCAAATGCCGGTTTGCCTCGCGCAAGTGCCGGTTCGTTTCTCGCTGGCCGTCAGCAAGGGTTTCAATCTGCCCCTTGGACGATCCTAACAAATTCCCGGATTGCACAAGAGTGCCAAAACTTTCGGAATGGCCGGACTTCTTTTTCCCCATCTCAAGACTGGCGATTTCGGAACCATACTTTCCTTTCACTCCCAAAGCCGTTTCGGCCTCTTCGACTGCTTTGTTGTATTTATTGAACACCTCTGCGTTTTCTTTAACATTTCCCTTGGCATTATCCAACTCCGTAATCAACACAGTCTGAGCTAGTTGAATTTTAGTCCATTGTGCAATCGCCGAATCTTTTGCTGCAATGGCAGCATTCAGAGACATGTCAGATATTTTCTTACCGTTCACTTCCAGGTCCTTCATAACATCTTGCGCTGTTGTTGGAAGGGATTCAAACTTATATTGGCCTTGCGGTATGTTTGGGTTATACGTTTCGTGCATTGTAAATGGCGTGCTATTCATCTTCTTCCGCACGGCATCTTCTATGTCCGATGCGTCATTCATCACCTTTTCAATTCCACGAAGCCCAAGTGTCCCAGCCAACACTTTTTCATCAGCCGCTATAACAGAATCCGAAAGATTTTTCTTTTGAGCGTCCGACTTTGCCCTCAACTGCTCCGCGATTTCCTTGTCCATTCTAAGCTGGTCCATGTCAAACTGATAAAGCTGACTTGCACTCGCACCGCGAAGTTGCATAATCTCGCGCTGTGCTGCCGACTCCTCTTTCATTAGTTTCAGCTTTTGATCAACCAATTCCAGTTGTGTTTTGCGAGAATTATTTTCCTCGTTCAACCATTTCACAAGACTTTGACGTTCTCTTGTTGCGTCCTCAATCTGCTTTGTTTCATCCGCCGCAGAGTGCTTTGTAGCATCCATCATGTCCGCTAAATTTTTTTGCTCAACAGCAAGCTCACGGAAATGCCTCACAAGCAGATACACACCGACAGCAAGAGCGGCAACGGCGATAATCGCCAATCCCCATCCGCTTAACAGAAATGGCTGCGTCCCCGCAACTGTTCGTTGAGCGGTTGCAAGTTCATTTGCCGCCTGTGCTTGATTTTTAAGCGCCGCAGCCTTTTTAGTGGCTTCAACCGCACCCACTTGAACCGCGTAATTATCCCTCAACTGTTGACGCGTCATGTCCACCAAGTTTAAATTCTTAGCCTGAGCAGCCTGATGCTGAGCAATTGTCGCAACCGCTTCCGCCTTCTCAGCCTGATGCGATAACGCTATGGCGTATTTTTCAGACTCCAAAGTCGTGTCCTTGACCATGTATTTCAACACACCCATCCGTTGCGCGAGAATCGTAACAGAGCCGGGAATTCGGGAATAGTTCCCGCGCCCTAATTCTCGGAACAATACAACGGTTTCACCAATAATGCCGCCGCGACCGCCCCCGCCGATCATCGAGCCTGCCGCCGTGGAATAACCCGCCGTCGTTCCGCTCAGTGCGCCGGAAATACGTCCCCCAGCCTGCTTCGCCATTGTCTCCATCTGGTTTAACCCAGACGGATCAACGCGAAACCCCGCTTCCATTTCCAGACGATCAGCCATTGTCTTCCTTTCTGCGCTGCTCAGAAAATTCCAGCATGGCCTTCAATTTTTCCTGAAATTCATTCAGTTGGGAATCGTCCAGCGGCTTTTGGTTCTGAGTCACTTCTTCGTCTGTTAAGAATCGGCACGCTCCTTGAGCCTCAAGATGCTTGTAAAAATCATAGACGGCCTTTGTCAGCGGCTCCTCGTCAATCTCTTCTTTAGTCCATCCTTGAAACTCTCGCAATGTGGCCTCAATGCCTTGGCTCCAATGCGCACCGGAAGCCGCCGCGTCGGTTGGCTCAAGCATGACGCGCGAGGACAAATCAAGCGCACCGGTGGTAACGTATTCTTGAAAAATCCGCGCTTGTTCCTCCAGATATTGAGCATCCGCCTGCAAGACTATTCCGCCAAATACCCGCTCAATTAGCCGCCCGATCAGGAACCATGTAAAACATCGCGGTGGCATGAAACCGTAACGCCGCATCCATTGGCGCATTCTGGATTTCAGCGTAGGCTCTTTTCCGCAAAATGTCCGGGTCAGCCAAGGGAAGTATTTTCGGAAGAACTGACGCGATTTAGATTCGCAACTTTCGCCGGAAATGAACGCCGCGAACTCATCGCATTTCATGGAGCATATCAAAACCCCATAGACAAGGTCGCGCGTACCCGCCATTGCCGGAATGTCCGCAACAAAGGCAACCTTGAATCGGGCCATGAGCCGATACCGCCCCACGGACAACGGCTTAAGTGGCAACCCGCAAACGACCGGAGGTTCGGGGATGATGGCTTGAAAATAATCCTCGTTCGGAAACGCGAGAGGTTTGATTTCCGGCTGTCCCTGCGCCGCCGGTTTGGCTTCTGGCGGCGGCGCAACCCCAATGGAGGTTGCGTCTTGCATGATGTTTATGCGGGGGCGGCTTGCGTAATACCAGGCCGGCGTTCAAGATTGCATGTGAATGTCCGGGCGTCTTTGTTGGAGCCGGTTGTACCGGAATCAATGACTTCAAACACGCCGGGGGCCACAGTTGGAGTTTGCGGTGATCCATTTGCGAAATCTGGCATTCCAGGACACGCGGTAATTGTGAGCAGGACTCCCGGAAGCACATTCTGCTGCAAAAAAGCAATGGATGCCAGAGCGTCGGCAATACCAACGCCGCGAATAGTGAACTCCAAATCCGCTCCCGTATGAGGGTCAGCCCAATTGCTTGAAACCCCGTTTCCAACTTCATCCTCGACAATCAACCTTGTTGCCTTTGGTGCGTGCTTGGCAGATCGCAACATCACTTTGGATGTCATGGCTCCGGCGGGAGTGGTGATGGTAATGCCGCCGTAAAATCCGACAATAACCGGCGTGCCGTTGATGGTGTTGGCGATCATAAAAGTTAATCAGATTTCTTTATCAGCGTCGGGGTGACATGAGCGACAATTTCACGTCCAACAATGCCGTTGCATTGAAACATGACCCGGCAACCACGCGCTGCGGATGGCATTTGTTCAATCATCTCCTTCGCAGTGCGCTTGGCAGTGGCGAGCTTGGCGGGATCGGCAAAAGGAGGATTAAACCCGTCCACTTCGGCGGTCATTTCATCACGCAATCCTTCCATGAACTCAAACCGGAAAGAATCGCTCACGATTTTCTTGGGCGCGACGGGAGGAGCCGGAGGAAATGGGGCCTTCGATTCGGAGGCTGGAGCGTTGGATGTTTCAGACATAGTGTTGATCGTTAAGGGCCGTAGATTGAAGAGGCGGCAACGGCGTTAGTTGCACCTGTTCCACTGGCGTTCGTTGGCTGGCCGGAGAGAAATAGGTAAATCGGAACATTGGTATAAAACGGCTGAATGGAAATGGAATAATTCGTGTTCGTTGTGCCCGTAGAGCCAATGTTTGTCAGAGGAGATGTGGTGAAAATGCCATTCGTGACCGGATTTGCCCCAGTTGGACTCAACGACATTAGCACTTGGCCGTTCATCATCACGTTGGTATTTGTCCACGAAAGAAACAGCGTGATTGGGCGGACATTGTAGGAAAGCGTGTTGCTCCCTTGGACCGGGGTTGTGGTAAAACTTCCGGCAGCGAGCCATTGCGGGCCTCCATATCCGGCCACTTGCGCGCGAGCGGGTGCAGCCATGATGACAAACAAGGCGAGAATGAATGTGACGGCGAAAGTTTTCTTCATATCGTAAATCTGGTTAAGTCAACCGCCCGCTACGGCAGCATGTTTGAATCTGCGGCGAGACAGTTGAAAACGATCTCCCTTGCCCAAAACGTCCCCTTGTCACCGCCGCTTCTTTTTTCCTCAACACCCATCGTCACAGGACGCCAATCGAGGATTTGAAAGTCAGCCATGTCAGCGTTGTCCGCCTGTTGTTGCGCGGTTCCTGTTGTAGCCAATGCCTGGCCCATTGTGGTCAGCAGCCAGCGCATATAACCGTAAGTCACTCCATCAGCCGAAAGCGTCAATGCGGACTTTACGGTGGTAAAATGAGAGTTGGCATCAGTGCGCCGTGCGGCATAATCAGCATTAGACGGGTTATCAACCGCATCATCCTCCAAGCAAATGCAAACATTTGGAAAATGATAATTTCCGGGTTGATCCGGCTCTTCGTCGCCATCCCCGCATGTTGCGGTGGTTAGTGGCAGTTTTCGCTCAATGTTTTCCGGGGCGGCGATAATCACACCTTGCACATTTGCCGCGACAAGGACAGCCTTTATAGCGCGGGTAATTTTGCTTTGAAGATCGGATGGATTTGCCATTCTAAAAAAGGGCGTCCAGTCAAAATCAGCGCCGGACGTAGCGCCAGCCGCGAGTCTTTTTCACGCCTTCCTCGTACAGCTTTTGAGCGACATGTCGCATGTTCCCTTTAGCCACTTCGTCAATCGCCCGTTGCCAAACCGGCTGTGCGATGGAGAAAATTGCCTCTGGCAGCACCGTTCCTTTGGTTTCCGGTTCGGTTGCCGAAACCCAGAACTGCGCGCGCGCGCCGCCGCCTGTGTCCACCGCAACCGTACCACCAGCCAACCGGCCAATATCCTTCGCGCTTCCCTTTCCGTAAGGCAACGCATCCATGCCGGTCATTGCCAGCGCCCGTGTGGTCGAGTCTCGGCTGATTGAAGGTTTGAACATTGAAACCACCGTCCCAGCGCAGGCTTTAAAAAACGCGCTACTCTTATGCCTCGCCTTGACCATGCGGGTTGCAATCTCATTGATTTTCTCCCAGAAATTGACCGTATTGCTGAATGACGTTCCCCTTGATCCGCCCGGAGCCAACATTGACCGCTGCCAAACATTGCCGGTCAACTGGTTAAAACGAGAACCGGGGTGCATGGACGCAATCACAATCATGGCCGCATACGAGCGATCTTCCAGAGTGACATTTTCCATCTGGCGCTTTTTGTTCTTAGATGGTTTTCCAGACTTCAATAACCCAGGCCAGGAAGTCGCCCCCAATTCTTGATCCATCCTCTCCGGAGTCACAACCGGCATGTTTTCCATCGCCTTGTAAGCCACATTGTAGCACGCTGAATTGACGATCTTGGACGGAACTTGCCTTGTGTTTCTGGCCAACTCCTCAAACGACCGCCGCAATTGCGCGGTGTCGAGCTTCAGGGTGACTTTTACGAGGTTCGTTGGCATCCAAAACGCAGTCCAGTCAAAGGGCAACTATTCGGGATTACCGAATGGTTCAATGCCCCGCACCGACCGTCTCGCCGCTCAAAATCATGTCGAGGCATTTGATGTAGCCGCAGGCATCCACCAAGTTGTCACGCTTGGGCTTGTGGCATTGCCGGGCCAGCTTTACCACCACCATGAACATCGCAACATCGGCAGGGGTGAAGGCGTATTTCCCGCCAGATAGCGCATTGAACGCATCGGCAATACGCTTGAAGTTGTCCACTGGAGCGCCGTATTGAGCCTGCCGATCCGCCGTCACGGTGCCATCCGCTTCCGCGCACACAGAAATGGCTTCACCAGATACCCGGTTTTCAGCCGCCTCTTTTGGCAAAATCTTGTGGTTGCTCACCGACTGCCCCGTGTAGGCGCTGATAATCGGCAACCCAATGGCCTGACCAAACGCCACCTCCGCACTCGCCCCGATCCCTGATTGGGAATGCGCGCGCGGTTCTTGGATAGATTCTTTGACCCGTTTTCGGGTGAGTAATCCACCTAACGAACCGGACGTTTCCGTTTCTTGGGCGGGGAGTATAATAGTGCTTTTTCATAAGCAGTGCTTATCTCAAATCCCTATTGACATCCGGGGGGCTTTCGTGCCATATTATGGCTGCGTATGAAAGCCAACCGGTTTCCGTAGGCGGGGACAATTCGCCGGGAAATCTGTTGTGTGGCCCTGGCAAGACTCGAACCTGCATCGCCAGTTTAGCGGACCGGTGCTCTTTCCTGTTGAGCTACAGGGCCATGTCAAAGATCAATGGCCTCGGAATGGTCACTCATTCCGGGGCCTTTTCATTTCAAAAGCGGGTCAGGTTTCATGGTGAAACCTCGCCCTTCCCTTGGCCCTCGTCCCTTCTTTGTGGCTCTTGCCCCCTGAAAATGGGTGCGCCAGGCGTCTCTCCTCTCCTCTTGGCCTCATTTTTCTCCATCTCGGATCTGCCTTCTTCTTCCCGACTCCTCTTGCCCACATTTCGGCTCTGGATTTTCCCCTGAAAAAAGCCTGAAAAAAGTGCTTGCGGAAAGAATATAACTATGGCATAAGAATATGAAACTTATGCCTCGCAAACATAACCATCTGCCTACGGTGATGATCACCATCTCGACAACTCCGCAGATTCGGTCTTATCTCGAGGCGCTTGTCACGCTCGGTGTCTATGGGAAAAACCCCGCTGAGGCCGCCGAGCAGTTGATCAAAGAGAGCCTTCGGGACGATCTTCGTGAGAAGCGCAGGGAATTGATCTCCCGCATGAAAACTCCGGCACACAGGCCTCCCTAATCGGCCTGTATCGCCAGGAAGATAGGGATTGCTTGTTTCCGCGTCCACCTGCTAAAAAGAAAGGAATTGAACATGACCGATAACCTTGATATGCCGCCGGTTCTGGAGGGTTTAAACCCTGCTGCTCGCGAGATGGCGATTTTGGCCCTTGCCGCCGCAGACGAGATTGATGATCTTTCACTTGGGAAGCGCGTCCAGCCCGCAGCGACCCTCCGCCTCGCACAGGGGCTCAGAGGTTCTTTTGTCCAGTCGCAAAACCCTGTTGTCCTCAAACACTTTATCGACTCCGGGTCCGTTGCCATTTTATGCCGTGCCCTTGGCGACTGCGGCTCTGGCTCCGGATTCGCCAACCTTGGCGCTCTCGCTCTGCGCGCGAATGAGATGTGTGATGCCTTGGTCGCGGCTGTTTCCATCCAGAACACGGCTGAACTCGGCCGCGTTCGTGATTTCTGTTTGGCCCTCGCCAGTGCATCTAACTCTTTTCGCCATTCGGTTTATGACTTGCGACCGCCGCATCCTTTTAGGAGCTAACCGTGACCCCTTTGGAATCTTCACTCGAATATTCTCGTTTACGGACCTTCCTAACTTTGTCCTCATCGGCTTCCCTGCTCCTGAATCTGGGAATCCCCTTCTCATACCCCTTGCCGGACACGAACTCGGCCACACCGTCTGGAAGGGCCGCTCCCTCGCCTCCAAATACAAAAAATCCATCGAGGACACAATCCTCTCCCTCATCGAACTCAACATTCCTTGCGCCCCCAAATGAAGCGTCCACGGAAGGCCGCACGAATGACATACCGGCAATGGATGTTTCCTTTCCATAACTCAGTAAATTTTACCGCTTTTGATGGTCATATTGTCAACATTGAACTTGCCGCTGGCGAGCGTTTCCACGAAAGCGAAGCCGTGTGACCAATTGTTGATGACGGCGTATTCTTTCCACATTCGTCAACAGAAAAGAAAACCGCCGCCCGATGAGGTCGGACGGCGGCAAACCCACCCAAACAAGGCACGCGGAAAATTACTTGCCCTTTTACGGAATCACGGCCTGAACAGCGGCGGCGATCATATCCGGCAACACGGCCAAAACGGCAGCAACGCTCACTTGGTCAGCGGCCTTCTGGCGTTCGGAAAATGCCTTTTCAGCCTTGTCGGCCAGGGCCACTTCGGAGAGAATGCGCTTGATGTCACCCTCGTTCTCCTTGACATCGAAAATCGCCGCCCGATGGCCGATCAATTGCAAAATCTTGTTCTTGTCGGTGTCGTTTGAATTCCGCAAGTCCTCCGCACCGAGTTCAAAGCGCAACCCCTTGGGCACTTGATCCTCGTGCTTCACGCTGGGAAGCAGACCCCCGTTGCTATCAGTCAGCTTAAGGCCGAGAGCCTTGTTGTTGGCAATATCACGAATTGCAATCAGTTTCATAATTTTTGGGTTTGATGTTTTTGGAATGACGCAGCATTAGTCGCCAATGGGAGTAGCCGGCGTGGCAACCAATTTCGCCGTTGCGATGAAATTTGAGCCGGAAGTCGCGGAAGGGGTGAAAATGGCGTTCAGATACCGATACTGATTTGCCAAATTAAACCCAATCGCATACGTGCCGGCAGCGGTAATTGTAATGGCCGCACCTCCATTAAACAACAGGTTCGTCGCATACGGCGTGGTGAAGCCGGCAGTTGCTCCGGTTGGGTAAGTGATATTCCCAAACGGGAACAACGTGTAATTCGTAGCCGCAGCATTAGTGCCTCCGCGAAGCAACGGATTGGAATTCGTGAACGGAAATTGCGTCGGGGCGCTGATCGTGGCGTAATTGGTGTAGGGATACCAATTCGTCGTATCCGGCGAACCAAAGAATTGCACCGTCAAGCTGCCGGTCGTTGTAACACTGTTCGGCAGGGTGGTATCCACCAAAACAATCGCCTTTCCGGCGAACGGAGACAGGTCAATTGGCGCATTGCTCCACGAAGCAACCGAGCCTTGGGCGGTTGTCGAGGATACACCCGCATTGGTGGAGAACTCCACAACGCGCGGCACGGCGAACAGGTCGAATCCAAGCTGCGCTTGGGCGGAAACCGCCAAGCCCACAACTGCGACCGCAGAGAGAATTACTTTCGTGAGTTTCATATTTTTGTTTTCGCTGGAATGTGGAATGTGAAATGTTCTGGTTTGCAAAGTTGAATTAGCTCAGGGATGCAACCGAGTCACTGGCGACAACCGCTTGCGCGTGGCGCAGCGCATCGTCAATGTAAGTGTTGACCGTCAACTCGTACTCGTCATTCTTGGCGTAGGTGAGTGTGTTGAGCGTAATTGCCAATCCGCCCCATTGCGCAACCACAACATGCCGGGCCGCAAGGGCAACCAGAATGTCATTCGGGATCTGCTGGCTTTCAATACCGCGCGAGCCGAGCATTGTTCCGTCCGTCGCATCGCTATCGTCCCAGATGGGCAAGAAGCTCGCGTTGGTGGAAACGCCGGCCAGAATCTTCGCGGTCGTAGCGAGCATTCCCGCTCCGGCGGAGGTGGTCAGGAACGTAATCGGGTCAATGATGTTCGCCTTGCGAATGGCGGTCTTCATTAGGCGGGCTTTGATATAAGCCGTGGAAGCCGCGCCGCCGAAAATCACCTTGCCAATGCCAACCTGGTTAAGCAGGCCGAGCGGCTGATTGTTCGCACCGGAACCGTTGAGCACCATCTGATCAATCCACAAGGCAACCACTTCCATGTGGTCACGCATGATCATCGCCTCGAAATCGGGCGAAATCTGCAACAGGGACAGCCGGGAATACTTTTGGTCAGAACCAACGCGATGCGGGGTCATCCGAATCTGGCCGAAAATCTGATCATACTCCGCCAGTGCCGCACCTTCCGCAACCGATTGCGCGGTAGTGGGGGCTTCTTGCCTGGGAAGAACCACGTCGCCGAGCAATCCGCCAAGCATGGTTGGGCCAGCCCGCATGATGGACGACTGGTTATACAAAAACTCAATCGCCGGAAACCGGAAATCAGGCGCGATCAAAGCGCCAGCGGAAGCGTAGTCGTTTGCAAGGGAATCGCGTTTCAGAATGTGATTCTGGCGCGGCAGGCTGCGGAGGCGGTTGCTATCGAATCCACACGGCATGTTCGCCGGAAGCATGATGCCAGTGGGGTTCCACCCGCGAATCTCAGGAAACTGACCACGAGTGCGGTTAAGTTCGTCGTGCGCCTCTTTCTCCGCACCGTCTTTGGGCTGCCACGAAGGGGTTTGTTCACCAGAACGGGCAGCGGAACGGAGCAAATTGCCAAGGGAGCATCGGCTGGCAAGGCTGGCGTCGAGATTTGCGGCCTGCTTCTGCTCACGGGGAGCGCGTTCATCCTTGAACAGGGCGCGGGCCTTTTCCTTGAAATCACCCCGAAGCTCGGAGTCGTTGACGGAAAGGTCAGCGGCTTTCTCCACGAAATCAGTTTGCAGGGAGCGCAGGCGCTCGCCAACGACATAGACATGGCCTTCGGTACCGGCCCAGTTCTCGCCGTGGTCTTTGACAAACTCATCGCACAGGGCGCGGATTTCGGTGCGGCGGGCCTTGACCTTTTCCTGCTCGGTGCCGCTGCGGGTCTTGATTTCCGTTTCCATCGCAGTGCGCGTTTTGGTTGCCTCTTCGGTGCGAATCCTGGCTTCGACTTCGGGCGCAAGGCCGGCGGCGGAATCTGGGGCGAGTAAAATTCTCATATTTTCTTTTTGTTCTGGCGTTAGCTCAGTCACGAATTTGGGCAAGTCAACCGCATTTGATTTTTCCGGATCGGAACGGACCAGTTTTGCGGGTTCTGAAACCGAACGCTCAACAGGCTTCCATTCACCCTTCCATTCAACTTCCGTAGCCTCTCCAAGTGTGACGGTTTTGCCGTCGTATTCAAAGTCCACTTCATAGGATTTGTATTCCGGGCCAACGATTACGGCCGTCCATTCGGATTCACCATCGCCATCGGCGGTCTGCTTCACGTCCTGGACGTAGAAGTTTGAAAACTGATCCCCGTTTTCGCGCTTGGTTTTGAAACGCTTGTCGGAGTCGGCGGCTTGCGAAACCTTTTGCGTCAAATCATTGTAGGAAATCTCCGTTTTTTCATCCTCCTTTTTGGCGCGGAATTTCATGGCGGTGTTGGGAGTCGGGAAATCCGATGTGCGCATATGACCGCCGGGATGCACGCGCTCATCGTCGGCGGGGGTCGCGGCGTCGGCGCAGTCTTCGCAGTAGTAATCTTCGTCCAAATCAGTGCGGTTGAATTCCCCTCCACAACCGATGCAGCGAGGTTTCTCATTGGCAGCGGAACGGTTCAATCCAACAGTGTCATCCATCGGGATTGCAGTGCTGGTGATCTCGCGCCCGTACCATGCGAAAACGTGTGCAGTTTCTCCGCTTTCAAGCGTGCGCTTTCCAATGTAGCTGGTATGCGAGTATCCAAATGAAATTCCAGGCCTGCTGCCCGACAACATTTGGGCCTTGCGCGTCTTTGACAATTTACTCGCGTTGTCAAATTCCAGAACTGCCCGGCAGATTCCGTCCTGAGACCGCACCGCCTTGACCACACGGCCCAGATGTTTGTGCGGCTTGTGTTCGTCTATGAACGCGGCCCGATTATTGAGCCGGGAAAGATCGGCGTCTTTTTCGTCCATGCTCAAAATCTCAATGTAAGAATCGCCCTCCTTCGCAATGCCGAGCGCAGCTTCTTCCGCATCGGCGCGTTGTTTGCCGAGAAATTCAGAAGCGAACGCCACTTGAACACGGTCGCCGTCAATGTCGGTTTTTTCGACGCGTGAAAAACGGTAAAGAGTTTGTCTTGCCATATCGAAAACGCTGGCAAGTCAAAAAAAGGCGGCGCGGCGCGGAGTTTGGGGCGCGATATTTCTCAATCGCTACCTGACACACCCGCGCCGCGACACACGGCGTTAAACTGAGAAATTTCTGTCAGCCAACTGGAACCGATACGTCGTGGCCCCCGGCATTGCTCCACCAGCCCAAAGCTGTAAATTGAGCGGCTGAAATTTTGGATTGACTGTTAGAACACACCTCGTTCCCTTGACCATTTTACACTGGTATTTTTGCGGCACATCCGATACCAGAAACTCACATCGCTCAATCATTAGAAGTGAAGACCTGCCCGCGTTTCCATGCCCGATCATCCAATTGTCGTCAATCTTGGAATGAACGCATGGAACTGACGGCATCCCCGGAATATCCGGGAATGAAAGTTGCGCGGTGTTTTTTGCACTGCCGTCACCGAGCACGATCAATGCCTGACCGAGCATTTGAGCGTGAACTTCGTAGGGGTTCAATGCGTTCCGTTTCCGTTGCGAGCCGTCCCATCGCCCTGGTTCGCAATCAAATCCATCGTGAACCGGCGTTGCCGCGCTGCGCGAACCGGGTTTGCCAGCTTCGTTTTTGGCTTGTTTGGCTCAAGATTGTTTTGCTCTTCCGGCTTCGGCTTCACCTCACCCGGTTCCCCCTTGCTGATTGTCGGGCGCGTCACATCGGCGTCACCGAAATACAATCCGTGAGTGGCCTGATCTTCGTTGGCCTCACCGATCTCCGTGTAAAGGTCTTCAATGCTCTTTCCGTAAGGTAGCAGTTTTTGCACCTGTTGCGGCGACACGATGCCAGCTTCCAACATGATGATGAGCGTTTGCGCCTGAACCAGCGGATTGACAAACTCCCATCGGCGACCTTGAAATTCAGCGGCCTCGACATAATCCTCAAGTTTGGAAATACTAACACTGATTCCCGGATACTTCTTTTCAAATCTCCCCGAAAGGATGGTGCTTCTCAACCATTTTTCAAACGTAGGATAAACCGCCGAGTCCAAAAAGTTTTGCTGCCGAACCATGTAATTATCCTGAGCCGGCCCGGAACACATGAGCGCCGCCGCAAAACCGAGATTCTGAAAATCCCCGGAAATATCCTGATAACGGATTCCGTTCGCAACCGCAACCTCTCGCAGACCGTCCATCTTAAATTCGTGCGCCGCTTCTATGGGGAACTTTGGATCGGTCTGCATCAACTCCAAACCGTAGGGAAGATTCAGCGTATCCCCAGGCGTTTGCGTTGACGTGTTGGTCTGGTTCCCCATCTGGCGCTCGACCGCCCCGGCCTTTTTCTGATCTTGATTGGTGTATCCTGGCAATCCCTGATTCTGAAAGTTTTGCACCATCGCATCAAAATCAGTTGGCGTGAGTTGTAGCCCTGTGGGCATCATTTTTTTGTACCAAAACACCTTCATACACGAAGCCATTGCCGCGTATGTAAGCGCCTTTTCGTATTGAAACATCCGCCAGAGGGCTTGAACACTCGCGTCCAATTCCGTAAATCCCACATCCTGCTCCGCCCGATACATCAGATTGTTGTAAAGTAGAATATCCTCCACCTTATGAAACACCCGGAAAAGTTGCGTGCCTGATTTCGCGCCAGAAAATGGGTATCCCGCCATGTTAAATCCGGCCATTTGACTCTGACCAAAGGCGTCCCCAGGGTGCATTGACAAAATCCAATAGCCAACAACCCGATTGGTTTCCTTGTCAAACTCGATGGAAAACCGAATCGGGTTTTGACGCTCGGATTTTCCGTAGTATTGCGTTTGGAGCCGGTCGCATTCCAAAAGCTCGACGGCGTAACCGAATGGATTGAACTTAAAATTGTCATGGTGCTTTTGGAGAATAAACCCGTCCCGGAAGGCGCTTATTTCCATAATCATCCAGGCCGACATGCGACTCATGTTGCCCTTGACAGTGAAGTTCTTTGGGCGTCCAAAAATGCGCCACTCCTTTTCAATCGCCTCATTCAATTCAACATCCTGCACGAACTTACGGTCCATTTTCCCAGTGGCCTCGTTTTTCTTGGTCTGATATGTGCCATACCGCATTTCCAGCTTGAACGGTTCCCACCCAATGACATTGTTGGCGACCGTGCGAAGTGTGGCCTTGCCGTGCGGTGTGTCCTTGGAAATTGTGCGGGCGCGGGCACGCGCGGTATAATCGCTGGAAATTATTTCAGCGTTGCCAGAGGTGTAAGTGCCTCGAAAATCACGATTCCAATTGGTTGTCGTTGCCGCGTCGTAGCTGCGTTTCATCTCGTCGTTTTGACCGAGCACCCTGTCCATCGTCCGTTTGGTTTCGGAGAACCTTTCGATTTGAGCGTTCACCGCCCGGATATGATCTGGAGAAATGTTGTCACGGAGCAGTTGCCGCGTATCGGCTGGAACCGTCTCGGAAATGGCGGGTTTTTCGGAACGGCCAAACAGAGTGCCTATCAATGGAAATTTCATCACAGTTAGAAGTTGCCGGCCATTACCGGGTGAATGTTGAATTGATCTGCCCCGGTGTTGGCTTGGCGCTGGACTTGAAGTTCGCTGTATCGCTTTTCCAGATACCACTTGTATTCATCGGTCAGCTTATCGCGTTGAACGATTATCATCCGGGACCGTTCAAGCTCCGTTTCCGCCAAGTTATGCTGCGCGAGTTCTTCAAGACGGGCCTCAAGCAATGGAAGCATCCGCTGAGCATGAGTTGTAATCGGCCCCACCGCCAGGCCGTCTGCAAGGTCTGGCCCGACTTCCAATTTCGCGTAGTAAATTTGATGCTTTTCTCCGGGATTGACGCCGCCAGCCTGGCAGACAATTTCTTCTGTGAGGATGTAATCGCCATTCGCCGTACCTTGCAGGAAATTAAGAACGGTGACGACATGAAATTTACCAGTAGCATCCGGCTGGCTGATGTATTGGGTGATAATCTTCGCCCCGTTGGCGGTTGGAAGTGAAACCGTCCCCTGCACTTGCCATCCGTCAGATGGAAGATAGGCTGGCAGTGACCGCTGAAAAATCAGCGAGTCCCCTGGCACAAAATTTTCAGGCTCGCGCCAAATAATCGGTGGCTCGTTCACAAAAACGGGCCAGAGTCAAAGAATGATTGCCCATTATCCAGGCAACATCTTCGCGGTAACAATCCGGCTTTTCTCAACAAACTCCCCGCACCAGGCCGCCATTGAAACAATCGGGAACTGCACTGACGGCACCATAATCGGATTGCTGTTTGGGTGTTCGTGGACTTGAAACATTTGAATTGTCGGAGGATAGCGCCGGCAAAAGCCGACGTTCTGTTGCGCGGCGATCCAAAATTTACAATGGGCGCAATTTTCCCGCGATGCGGCTGCTTGCGCAATGGGTTGGGATGTTTCGTTGGCTGTCATTATTTTTTGTCCTCCATAATCATCGGCGGTTGAATCAATTGATAAACCGGAACGAACACTGGGTTAACTCCAAATCTGAGGATCAACCCGGCGCGCAACCCTCACGGCGAGAATGGCTTGGATGTCGTGAACAGCCTTGCGCACAGAATCGAGATCGTCCTTCACCAACTCATCTGGCTGCTCGATGGGGAGGTGGTTGTAGAAACACCAGAAGTCTTTAAGTTTTTGTAGGCAAAGCCTTTCTTGTGTTGTCATTCCAAATTGCTTCAAGAATGTGTCTGTCTGCATAATCCGGGATCGCAAGGCAGCCCGCAGTATGGCGGACTCAGCCTCGGCTTCCGGGTGTAAAGCGTTGAAGCGAGCGTTTGGATTTTTCATATTCGTGGTTTTGGTTATTTCGTTTCCTCGTTTTGAGTCGGCGGCTCGTAAATTCCCTGCCTCCCAAGTTTTGAATCCATCCATTGCCTGACCACCAACGCCTGCTCACACCATCGGTAATGGTCATCCGGCCTCATTTCCACATAGGCATTTCTCGCCACGTCAAACTCTTGCGCGTTCATCTGGTTTTCGTAAGTCCGCATTCCGCGCTCCTCATTCAACGTAAGCGTGTCCGGCTCTCCATTTGGCAGCTTCAATTCACCCCGGCCCAAGACTTCAAATTTAGGTGCTCCATCCGCGCCGCCGCTGGATCGAATTAAGTCCATTTGCTGCATGGCGACTGTTTTGTCAAACCGGATTTTCACCAACGGCACTCGAATGTAAGTTCCGTCCGGTTGTTGAAAATTCATAGTTTCGTCAAGTTCGGGTGAATAATGTCGCACGATATGATCGGTATGCTTGAACGCAAACCTCTTGTTTTCGGTTTGAAAGAGTTTCCACGTCACCATCTCCGGCCTCATCCCAAAAAGAACATGAGGACGAATTCTGGCGCGTTCTTCTCGAAACCGGCAGGCGAGCGCCTTCACCTGTTGCGGCCAATGCTGCACATCAATGCACACGCGGTCATTTGGGATTTTCCAGCGATGCTGCACAGCAACCACGTCCTCAATACTCTTGGCGTAGCCCCGCGCCAGTTGCCATGAATTGCTCCGAACGTCATACACCCGAGCCACATACCAAAACCAACCGGTGATGGATTGGCCGGTTTTCGCCTTATGATCCAAATTTTCCTGGCAGTCAATCGCCATATCTCGACTTGCCTCATCAGCTACAATTTTATTCGGGTCATAACTTCCGGGAGCAACTGTAATCGCGGTCGCTGTGGATTTACGAACATCCCACGATTCACCGCAAAACTTCGTGTCAAAATCCTGCATCGGTTGGAAATTCTTGGCCCGCCTGGCAAGCATGGCGTTACGAAAAGCCAGCATTTGATCTCCCCAATGAATGTCTGGTTTTGGATTGATCCAAATTGGAATGGAATAGCCCGGATTGGCCGGGTTCGCCGTAGGGCGATCTGGTATCCAGTTTTCGTCCAACCCGGCTTCCATGTCTAAATATCTCCGGGTGTTTGGGGTATCATGCCACTCGCTTCCGCAGGCTGGACATTCATAAACCGTAGTTTGGACGATGGCACTTTCATTCAGCGTCCCATCCTCAAGATTAAAAATTCCATCCGCGTGTTTGAACCCGCAATGCCTGCGCTTTTCAGAAAGAAGGATGGCCCGATGATGTGAAATCCACGCATCCCGGTCAAGGGATGGGATTGATAGTGGAGCAACAATTTCGGATTGTTCATTTCTCTCGTGGTTAAACTTAAACCGAATGCGCGTGCCGCATTCCTGACAGCGAACATGCAGCTTCATTTCGTTGGTTGTCCGCATGAACTTCTCAAAATTATCGAACGGCTCTCCCGCATTTAGCAACCCTCCCTGGCTTTCGATATACCAAAACTCCGCATTTCGATTTTGCGTTGACCGCACAAAGGCGCGTTCGATGATGTTGTCATTTCCAGAAAGTGCAGCATCAGAAATCATGCCGATGGATACTGGAAAGCTCTGAACCCACGTCTCATTAAGCGGACACGCGCGGAAAATCATGCCCGGAAACCTGACACCTTTCTTACCAATATCATGCCGGCCATTGGGGGTTTCCATCATGGCCTGCATAATCGCCCCGATTTGCGGAACCTTTTTAAGCCATGGCAGGAGCCTGTTGAAAATATGATCGTCCCTCTTCATTTCCGTCCAGTCGTAAATGACCGTATCAGCAGGAGTATAACGCCATCGGTAAATCATCATCAACTCCCCCGCGCGCGTCTTGCCGATTTGATTTGCCGCCCGGCATCCAATGCGGCGCGTCGTTGGCAGGATGGATTTGCGCAACATTGGCCTGTGGAAATGACACTTAAGATATTGCGCCACGCTCTCATCCCCAATGTCCATGTCATATACCTGCCCCCGGAATCTGGGCGGGAAGGCTCTGAGTGCGGCGCGGTCGTCGGAAGTCAGATTGCTATCACTCATGTTATCGCCCGCACATTCTCCAAAGACTTTGCCTCCGATTCGTCAAAATCATTTTCAACCGTTGCATTTTCTGCAACAGTTGGCCCTTTAATTTCCGCCTCCACTTCCTGTTGCACTGTGTCAACTTCTTCCGCCGCCATTGCGTAAATCTCTTTCATCGCCGCATCCAGCGCCGACGCATCCATTCGGCTGCGTAAGATGTCCGCCACTCGCGCTGGAAACACATGCTCAAGCCGCTTCCAAAACTTTTGCGATAGGAAAGATACCAACCGCTCCATGCCGGCCTGACTTTCATCGCGCAACACCCATCGCTTATCCGGGTCTGTCTCACGCCGATAGTTTTCCAACTCAAGCCCGCCAAGTAGGGCTTGGTTTTTTTCCCTTAACGCCCTCCAGTCCTGATCCTCATACCCACCCTCTCCCGGCCCTCCAATCGCCATAGCGCCACCCTTGCGGCAATAGAGCGCAACCCAATCCTCAATGGCAGTCCAATTCCAGTTGCAACTTCCAGTCTTTGTCGGGAACAACCCAACGCCATCCGGGAGTCGCTTGCCCTCTTGCCACCGCTTGATGTGCGCGGCGGTTATCGGCTTTATCAGTGCCTTAAAATCCGCGCTGATATTGGCCGCAATAACCTCGATCTTGCCGGAAACCCTTTTGTGTTTCGGAATATTCACAATTTAAGCAGCCTTTTCAGCCTCAAAACCGCCTCGATTCCAGGGCCGCATTTCGCCGCCAGCACAGGACGCAAATCTTCCCTGAAAAACCCATCCGGTCCATCCGGCATATAGACTCCACTGTGCTCCACCTCCGAAACCAAAGCCTCAAAATCCACGCGGGTGAACGCATCTTGAGTCTTTGCCATTGCGTCAGGGATTTCATGCGACTTTTGTTCTTCTCGTTTTTTTGACATTCCGACAAGGAATTCGAGTTCGTTCCGACATTCCCGAACTTCCGTAATAAGTGTGATTTCATCCGGGAATTTCCGGGCAACGGCGATGCACCGGCTCGCCTCCCAAAAACTCATGTGGATTTGATCGTAGGCGCTTCCCGAAAGCTGCTCCAAAAAATCTTCGGTGATTTTCTTGCCGGCCAGTTTTTCACCAATGGAAATAAGATCGGAACCGACTTGGCGCACATCATCTGCAATTCCAAGTTGCATTTGACGGAAACCCTTCAATCGTTCCCTGACTCCCTCCCAACGCTTTGACGCGCGCTTCACCAATAATCGGAATTCAGAAAGTTCATTTTTTGGAAGCGTGGCAAGGTGCTGATCGAGGGGAGACGTTTTGACAATTGCTGTAGTGCTCATGGGGTTTGTTTTTTCTTTCCGATTTGTTTTCGTCGGCTCACTTCCATTTTTTGACAGGCAACCTCCTGGCGCTGATCCAATCTCGGCGGATAATGTAGCTCGGCTTGAATTTGCTTTACTCTTTTATTTACGGTCGCCTTCCGCACATCATACGCGCGGGCGGCCTGGCTCATGTCCATGTTCCCGTTGATGGCGTCCGCAAGCGGATCTCCCAGACAGTGGAGTGTGCAAAACACGGTCAGCGCGTCAGGTGATTTTTTGATAATGCGCCACAAATCCACTGTCTTAGAAAGTAATTTTGGGGTTTCATCATCAATTGTAAATGCGCGGCGGGCCTTCGGAATAACACCTTTATCCTCAAGCCATTCGATTACTTCGATCCAAAACGCTACCGGGCCAAGCTTTTCCGTTGCCGTGTCTGGCCGGCTGAACACCTCAGCAAGCCGATTAGCGAGTTGATGGTCGCTGGCGAATAGTTCCGCATCGTTTTGACTTTCCTTATGTGAGCATAAATTCGACAGTGGCCCAGGCGCAGGGTTAGAATCACGATTCGCAATTAAAACAGCATCGCTAAACATTACTACGGGTTTTACCGTATTACGGATCGGTTGTCAATGGCGTTTTTGTTTGACGATCAGCGCGCATGACCCTGTTCTGGAAGTCGCTAACGTTTTCACTGTTGGCAATAGACAGGGCGGCGCTTTTAACAAGCCAGCCTTTTTTGAACCCGTACGCGACAATGCGCCGGACTTCCGCGATTGGGAACGGGCCGACGTGGGTGAGTGGTTGGGGAATAATGTCAGTCATAATTTTGTAAAATTGGCGGGAGTGGACAGCCCCCACCGTTTGGTTTTGGTTATTCCTCTCCGGTTCCCTGTTTGACGTGCGGCGGTTCCTCGTCGCCAACCGCGTCGTTAAATGTGTGTTTGACGGGATAAACCAGAACCTTGAAGTCCTGCCGTGGAGTTTTCTTCGTGTTGTCTTTATTTTTGCTCATAATTTCGTTTGTGGGTTTCGGTTGAGTTGGATTATGCCGCCTGGTTCTGCAAGACATTCTTCCGGGCGTCAATGCCGTCCTGGACGAGCCGTAGGGTGTCCAGCGTGGTGATCTTGCTGATTTTGACGATGAGGGCGTTGGCGAGTTTTCATATTTTCATTTCTGTTTGCACGACCGGCAAGTCCGCGACCGTGAAGTGCCATCCCATGCTTTGCTTACTTTTGTTCCGGTTTGCCCACGGCGGGATCATAATCTGGACGTATTTGCCTTGGGCCTTGAGTTTGGTGACGACCTTTTCAAAGTCTGCTTCGGTCACGTCAAGTTCGTTGGGGGTGAGTGTAATCATGATTTGATACTCCCTTTCTTAAACTCCAGCCACGCCGCCAACTCCACCTGCCATTCCGGCACACCGGGATTCTTTCGCATGATCTCCTCCCTGTTGACGGCCCACCATGCCGCAAACGCATCGTGCAACTTGCGTGACGACTCATCGAATTGGAGGGCAGCTTGATCGTTAGTCGTTGTCATATTTCGGAACCTCCTTATCCATTGGAACATCCTCCAAGCTCACCTTCGCCGCACTTTCAAACCGGGTATATGATTTCAGGAACGTCAAACTCACCCTGCCAGTCGGGCCGTTGCGTTGTTTTGGGATTGAAAGATTGACTGGAACTGCCTCTTGATCTTGAAATTCGCCGTCCTCATCTTCACCTGTTTTTACCTTGTAAAGAAAGGCCACAAGGTCGGCATCCTGCTCAATCGCCCCACTTTCTCTAAGGTCAGACAACATCGGCTCGCCGCTGCCGCGCTTTTCTATTTCACGGTTCAATTGCGAAAGAACCAGAATCGGAACGTCCAGTTCTTTTGAAAGTGTTTTTATCCCGTTGGAAATATCCGCAATTTCCTGCTGCCGATTCTGTGCCTTCCGGGAAGTGGAATGGAGCAACTGCAAGTAGTCAATAACAAATAATTTAATCCCGTGCTGCTGCCACATCCGGCGCGCGCGCGCTCGCAGTTGCATGATGGAAAGGCCGCACTTGTCGTCAATAAAAATGCACGAATTGGCGAGTTTGCCAGCGGCCCCAGTCAATTTCGGAAAGTCTCGCTCCACCATGAATCCGTCAGTGATGTTCCGTATGTTGACGCGGGCGCGGGAGCAAAGAAGCCGCATTGACAGTTGATCGGCGGTCATTTCCAAAGAGAAAACACCGACTGGAATTTTGCCTTCAAGCGCGACATGCTCCGCAATGTTCATTGCAAGGGATGTCTTCCCCAGGGACGGCCTGGCCGCAATCACAATCATCTCTCCGCCGTGCATCCCGGTCGTCATTTTATCGAAGTCAACAAAGCCGGTTGGCACTCCCATAATCACACCCTTGTTTTCGTGCATCTTTTCGATCCGATCAATCGCCCGCATCATAAGTTCACGGATTGGAGGGGTGCTTGTTTTCCCGCCGTCAATGGTGACTGCGAGCACGTCGCGTTGCGCCTCGTCAATCAATTCCGTCACGTCCCAGCCCTCGTTTTCATAAATCCGGCTGGAAATGGACGCACAGGTTTGGAGCATTTTTCGGAGCAGATATTTTTCAACCACGATGTCAATGTAATACTCCATGCCCGCCGCCGTCGGAACCGTATCCGGCAGGGCCGCGAGATAAGCCAAGCCGCCAACACCATCCAACAACTTTCGATCTTTAAGCCGCTGTTGCAGGGTGATAAGGTCAATGTGCGTGGACTCATCGTACATTTCCACAAGCGCCTGATAAAGCGTTTGATGGCGCAAGTCGAAAAACATTTCCGGGCCGGCAGTCAGTTTTTCAATACTCTCCCCGATGCAATCCTTTGGTGAAAGCATGATGCAGCCAAGCACCCCTTGCTCGCCCTCAATTGAATGCGGCGGTAGCCGGTCTATTTTCGGCACGTTTGATGGCCGATGCCGAAATGTCGGAGAATCCGGCTCTCCCGATTGCTGCTCAAAAATGGCTTCGCTCATGGCTTTAGAAAGCAATCGCCTCACAACACTCCCGGAGACGGCGAAGCAGCGGCTCCGCCCGATCCTCAGACATCCTGGCCTTCAATGTGTCCCCGGTGTCGTTGCTGGTGACGATGATGGGTTTTTGGTATTGAATCCGCTGGTCAATCAGCGTGAAAATTGTCCCCTCGAAGCTGTCCGTGAGTTTGTTCTTAAAAATGTCGTCCATGAAAATGATATCCCGCCCAATCATCCGGTCAATCCATTCCTCCACATTTTCAGCGCCACGCGAATAAAGGGCTGCATATCGCAATCCAGCCATTGAGTCCAGCACCGACACTTTTTTTCCGCTCCAAAATTCCCGGTGGATCAAAGCCCATGCACATCGGGATTTTCCTAGGCCAGTTTTCCCGTGAAGCATCAATCCCTTTGGAGATAACTGCCATTTCAAAACATCATCCAGTTTTTCCGGCCTTGGAAGTTTGGCTTTCACAATTGATCGAAATATCGGCGGGCATATGGCAAACCACTTTTTTTCCATTTCTGCTCGTTTTTCATCAGCCTCAGCCTTCTTTCGATCCTCATCGCGCTTTTTCAATAATTCAGCATCGCATTTGGGGCACATCTTCTTAAATCGCTTGGGACTGCCCGGAAAATGCTCTGGTGTAAAAGGGACCTTGCATTCAGTGCAAATCCCATAAACAGCCGCATCGGATGAAATTGGTGCAGTTTCCATATCAAAATCCTTTCGAGTGGTCGGCCACGAGACGGGGCTTTCCCCCGCCACTGCGTTGTCCATTAACCTTTTGGGATGCCATATAACCCGCCGCCTTCCATGCTCGGATTGTCGCTTTCCAATCTTTTATCGGTTGGCCGTTGTTCTTCCATCCATTCCCCTCACACCGGGCAAAAAACCAAACTCCGTCATTTTCTGGCAAATTGAGACTTTTACAAAAGGAAACAACCTCCGATTCTGATCCTTTTGCCTTTCCATCCAAGTGAACAACATCAGGTTTTTCAGAATCGGGTGTGTGTGTTTTTGTATTTTGTTCATTTACATCTGCCTCTGCCCTCTGCCCTCTGCCCTCTGCCCTCTGCCCTCTGCCCTCTGCCCTGGCGTTAATTGCGTTAGCGTGCGTTACCACTGCGTTACCGGATGCTATTTCTCCTCTGTTTTTGGCTTTAAACTTCGCCACTCTGAGTCTTGTTTTCTCCCGGCGTTGTTCCTCGCTGGCAATCTTTCGGAAGCGTTCGTAATTGATAATCATCCAACCCCAATCCCGATGATCGTCCAACCTTTTAAGCCGCCGGCCATCCTCATTTAGCGTCCGGCTCCGCCCGTCAGGCGCTTCAAGTTTCAAAATTGTGCTGCGAATCACCTCCAAAGGCCGGTTTGTGCGCCGCGCAATCGCCTCATGGGTCATGTCCACCACACCATCCATGTCGGAAAGGACAAGCAAGTCCATGAAAGTGAACCTTGTTTCCGGGTCTTCCACTATGCTGGAATCGTAAATTTGGCTGAATATCTTGGCAAACAAGGGATTTATCTCCTCTCAAAAAGCCAAAGTGGCCCGCCGGGCTGCACAGGCACAGTCAGCGCCCCTGACGGGGTGAGAGAAGCCTTTCTTCCACAACGGGCCACTTTGGCACTTTGATTAACGGTGAACATATCTACTGTTTTGTGCGTGGTGACATTACCCCCCTTATCGCAGGCTGTCAACGTTTTTCTACAACTATTTTTAAGCCGGCCAATCCGCTCGGTCTTGATCGCGGCTTTCAGGTCTTCCTCCAAGTGCCGCCTTGCCAGCACCGGGACGTAAGCCAGCCGGATTTTCAAGTGTTCCAGCCTAGCCTTGCGCTGACGCGTGACCGGCAACACCGCCAGCCGGTCAATCTCGGCCTGGATGGCCGCAGCGTCGTTCCAAAGTGGGCCGGACCTCATGTAATTTTAGGTTTCATGGCCGATTTAGGAGGGTTTGACCAATTCTTGTGGCGGCCCGTGGCGTAAAGCCGTGGCGTCTGGCTGCAATTTGGAGCGTCTGGTTGGTATGACCACTGTTCCCCCCCCATTCCGGCGCGTCCTGAGCCAATTTTGAGCGTTTTCCATCACAGCTAGGCAATTATTGCCGGTTTTATGGCCGATGTTCATGGTTTGGGTCAATTTTGCGAAGTGCGGCTATGCAAGTTCCGTCCAGCGGAAAGCACCGCAACCTGATAGCCAGCGCCTCAGCCTCGCTTTTTGTCGGATTTTTATACAACCCAGCCATGATCTGCTCCGCTACCTCGTGCCAGCGCGCGGCTGATTCGGAAGCGGTTCCAGTTGTCATTTCGCCCACTTTCCACCATCCAAACCAACCACGCAACATCTAAATCACCGTTTTGAAAGATTGCAGTAGAGCTTATGCAAAGCATTAGCCGATTACATACTACCCCTCCCGCAAGGATAATCTGAGTTTCAAGAGCTTTTCACGCGAGAATTGAGCGGTATGGTAACTAACTGGGACGGCTATCAGCTAAAAAGAATCCTTAAGGCATAGTTACTATAAGTGTCATATATAAATAGAGTCGTGTTGACAACGCTTGTCAATATGAATAAAGTTATACATGACTCAATGCGTCCGCATGGTTTATGGCTGGTGGTCCAGTCCAGTCAGTGCATCAGCTTGCGTTCTTGCGCTGCGTCTGGCTGGCAGTGTTTTTATCACAATATATTGTGGTATGTAGTGTCTGGCAGGGAACTTCCTTTGGAGGCACTTTCACTCGG